>Ga0206965_10147_pt1 | contig 22187 bp, 20 predicted proteins | sample Alteio_BWOrgHeat_26_FD_152973 | JGI IMG/M metagenome (GOLD analysis project Ga0206965, IMG submission 152973) | Enriched cells from forest soil in Barre Woods Harvard Forest LTER site, Petersham, Massachusetts, United States -... | ecosystem: Environmental > Terrestrial > Soil > Temperate forest >...
CTTTTGTGCTGGAAACCCCCGTGCGGGATAATCCTCTCGAACAAGCCCGGCAAAATTTGGCGTTTGTCAGGCAATATTGGATATGAAGCCACTTACTGTTTTATTCGCAGGTCTGGGCAGCATTGGGCAGCGGCATTTGCGCAATTTGTTGGCCGCGTTGCCGGTGCCACCTCGTCTCCTGGCGTACCGCACCCGCGGCGATGACCGCATTTTTACCGATGACTTGCGCGTTGAGGCGCCCACGGGTCTCGAGCAAAAGTACGGTATCGAAGCCTTTTCTGATTTGAACGCTGCGCTTGAACAAAAGCCGGACGTTGTCTTTGTGACCAACCCGACCAGACGGCATTTGGAAGTTGCGCTGGCTGCTGCACGCGCCGGTTGCCATCTTTTCTTGGAAAAACCGGTGAGCCACCAATGGAGCGGGGTGGAGGATTTACTGGCGGAATTAAAAAAACACGGTCGGGTAGGGTATGTTGGCTATCAGTTCCGCTTTCACCCGGCTTTTGAAAAAATTGCCCAATGGGTGAAAGAGGGTCGACTGGGGAAGGTGGCCGCAGTACGCGCAGAAGTTGGCGAGTATATGCCGAATTTTCATCAATATGAAGATTATCGGGAAACCTACCCGGCCCGCGCGGATCTGGGTGGTGGTGTCGTTCTTTGTCAAATTCATGAATACGACCTGCTGTATGCCTTGTTTGGTTTGCCGGATGAAGTTTACGCGGTAGGTGGACATACCAGCCGTCTGGAAATCGATGTCGAAGACACCGCTCAGGCTTTATTTCGCTACCACCGTGATGGTGAGGCCGACCTCTCAGCGCAAATTCACCAAGATTTCCTTCAACGACCAGCGCGAAGAAATTTTCAAATCATTGGCGACGAAGGCTCGATCTGGTGGGATTACCTGGGGAAAACGCTGCAGATTTCCGGTGCCGATGGCGTCATCGTAGTGAAAGAGAATTATGCTGAGTTACCGCGCAATCACATGTTTGTGTCGGAAATGCGACATTTTCTTGCCTGCCTAGATGGCCGGGAAAGCCCACGCGTTAGCCTGGCCGACGGTATTCAGAGCCTGCGGATGGCGCTGGTTGTAAAAAAATCCATCGAGACAAAAATGCCTGTCATGCTATGAATACGAAAAACCGTAATATTTTGGCGCTCATCCCAGCCCGGGGCGGCTCGAAGGGCATCCCCCGCAAAAATGTGCGGCTCATCGCTGGTCGACCATTGATCGCGTATTCCATTGCGCATGCACTTGATTCGCAGCTGATCGGGCGCGTCATAGTGTCAACGGACGATGAGGAAATTGCCGCCGCCGCCCGAGCGGCAGGCGCGGAAGTGCCGTTCATGCGGCCGGCGGAATTTGCGCAGGATCTTTCACCGGATCTGGATGTATTCCGGCACGCGTTGCAATGGCTGTGTAAGAACGAGCAGTATACGCCGGACCTTATTGTACATTTGCGCCCCACCGGTCCTGTGCGCCGCCTCGAGCTTATCGACGAGGCCATTGGCCGGATGCTGGCCACCCCGCAGGCCGATGCCTTGCGTTCCGTCAGCGTGCCCGCATTGACACCCTATAAGATGTGGCGCCTGGAAAACGGCTTTTTGCAGCCACTTGTTACAGTTCCCGGCGTAAAAGAGCCCCATTCGATGCCGCGCCAGATGCTCCCCGAAGTCTATTGGCAAAATGGCTATGTGGACATTATGCGTGCACGGACCATACTGGAAAAAAACAGCATGACTGGCGATGCACTGCTTCCTTTCCTGGTAACTGACCGGATATTTGAACTGGATTACGAGGAATCCATCCCGGAGGTTGAGCGGGTGTTAATCGCGCTGGCGCGTGGGGAAAAGTTGTCCTTTGCGCAGGAGCACCGGCATTCCGTTTAGCCCAGTATGCAGGAATACTTGACGCTTATAAAGTGAACCAGTATTTTTACCAGACGCCTTTGCGCTAATCCGTATTTTTAAAACAAACCAATCCATTTTCTTATGTCCAAATCCATCACCGTCGGAGAGCGCCAAATTGGCGACCAGCACGCCTGCTTCATCATCGCGGAAATCGGCATCAACCACAACGGCGACCTCGAGCTGGCTAAGAAACTCATCGACGCCGCGGTGGACGCCGGATGCGATGCAGTGAAATTTCAAAAACGCACCGTGGACGTCGTCTACACTGCGGAAGAGTTGGCCAAACCCAGGGAGAATCCGTTCGGCACCACCAATGGCGACCTCAAGCGCGGCCTCGAGTTTGGCAAGGCCCAGTACCAGGAAATCGACCGGCATTGCCGCGAGAAAAGCATCATGTGGTTTGCCTCCTGCTGGGATGAGGCGTCCGTTGACTTTATTGAGAAATTCAATCCGCCGTGTTACAAGATTGCCTCGGCTAGCTTGACCGATGACGACTTGCTCCGCCACCACCGTAAATATGGGCGCCCGCTCTTGCTCTCCACCGGGATGAGTACGCTGGCGCAAGTGGACCATGCCGTGGAAGTGCTGGGAAAAGATGATTTGGTATTACTTCACACCAACAGCACCTACCCGTCCAAGTTGGAAGAATTGAACTTGCGGGTCATTCGCACGATGGCGGACCGCTACCAATTGCCCGTCGGTTATTCCGGCCATGAAGTCGGTCTGGCGCCGTCGATTGGCGCCACGGTCATTGGAGCTTGTGTGCTCGAACGACATATTACTTTGGACCGCGCGATGTGGGGCAGCGATCAGGCGGCTTCGATTGAACCGCAGGGTTTTGCGAGGATGGTGCGCGACATCCGTGGCATTGAGTTGAGCTTGGGCGACGGTCACAAGCGTGTTTACGACACCGAAGTGCCCATAATGAAAAAATTGCGCCGTAAAGGCTAAGTAAGACGGAATTTCTCTACGTGAACGTTAAAGATCAGTTTGATCTGACGGGCCGGGTGGCGGTCATCACCGGAGGTGCGGGATTGCTGGGGGTAAAGCACGCGGAAGCCGTGGCGGAAATGGGCGGCATTCCGGTATTGGCAGATGTGGACGCCGCTCGCGCCAAGGCCGCAGCGGCGGCCATCACCGCGCGTTATGGGGTGCCAGCGACGGGGCAAAAAGTGGACATCACCAAAACCGCCTCAGTCAAAAAATTTCGCGATCAATTGCTGCGCCGTTATGGTCGGGTGGACATTCTTATTAATAATGCCGCCCGGAATCCTAAAGTTGAGGGTGGTGGAGGCAAAGCCTGGTCGCGACTGGAAAATTATCCACTGCCGCAATGGGAACTCGACTTGGCCGTGGGCCTCACCGGCGCGTTGATTTGTTCACAAATCCTGGGTGCGGAAATGGCCCGCGCTGGGCGGGGCGTCATCCTTAATGTATCAAGCGATTTGGGCGTCATTGCCCCTGATCAGCGGATTTACCGCAGGCCGGGATTGACCGAGGATCAGCAGATGGTCAAGCCCGTCAGTTATTCGGTCGTTAAACATGGGCTCATTGGCCTGACTAAATATTTGGCCACTTATTGGGCCGAACAAGGCGTGCGGGCCAACGCGATTTCGCCGGGTGGCGTGTTTAACGAGCAGGACAAGGATTTTGTGCGCCGGCTGACCTCGTTGATTCCACTGGGCCGGATGGCACGGCCGGATGAATACAAAGCCGCCGTCGTTTTTTTGGTGTCGGATGCTTCTCAATATATGACCGGGGCCAACCTCGTTATCGATGGTGGCCGTAGCACGTGGTGAAAAAAATCAAACTGCTGGCGTTGGACATTGACGGGGTTCTCACCGACGGGCGCACTACGCTCGGTGTGCGTGGGCCGGTTCGGAAGCGGCTGGCATTTCCGGATTTGGATGCCATCAATGCCGCCAAGCGCGCGGGTTTGGTAGTGGCGCTCGTTACCGGCGAGTCGGATGCATCCGTTGATTTGGTCGCCGCCCGAACCGGGGTTGAACTCGTCCGGCGGGGCGCAAAAAATAAACTGGCCGTAATTCGTAATCTGGCCCGAAAACAGCGCCTTTCACTCTCAGAAATCTGCTTTGTGGGCGATGGCAACCGCGATGCACCTGCATTGGCGAAGGTCGGTTTGGCCTTTGCGCCATCCAATGCAACTTTCGCGGCCAAGCATGCCGCTCACCGGGTCTTGGAACAAAGGGGCGGCCATGGTGTGGTGTCCGAGTCGGTACGCCTGTTGTTGCGAATGAATGACGAACAAACGCAGATTCGGCGGCTGGAGAAGGAACTGCGACAACAACTGGCGAAAAACTGGCAGGGCAATCGGTCAAGTTTGCCACAAATGGCGCACAGTCTGGCCCAAACCGCCCAGGCATTGGTCCGTGTAGTGGAATCAGGCCGGAAGATAATGTTTTGCGGCAATTTGGCAGGGCAGGCGTTATCCGACTTGTTTTCCATTGGAAATAACTGGCCGGCTGTCGCATTGTCTGCGGATGCGGTGATCTTGGCAAAACAAGTGCGCGCGTTAACCAAACCACAGGATGTCCTCCTTGCAGTCAATTCGTCAAAGCGCTCGCGGATTGCTACAAAAGTATTGCAGGAAGCGGAAGCACGCGGCGCAGTGGCTATGGAAATTTTTTATTTGCCGCGTGACGCCACGACGGGGTTTTCCCGGGAGCGGTGGCTGGCCGTTTGTCAATCGGCCAGCCGTGCTTTAGCCGCAACTGATTAATTTAGTTCATAATGGCATCGGACAAGCATCGTTTTACCCTCGGCATTAGTGTCGAACATTTTGATTTCCGGGTTGATCTGCATCGCTTCATTGAAGCGCTCAGCGCCCAATGCGACGTGGTGGTATTCACCGACCGGCCGTTTGCCCAACCGATTCGGGGCCTCAAGGAAGTCCGGCTTTACCGCAACCGGCGGAGCCTGCTGGCGGGCTTCGTCTCCCGCTTATTTCTGATGACTCGACGCTTGCCCAAAAGCCGCAATAATTTCTTCATCACGGAGGCATCAGGTCTAAGTTCGCTGCCGCCAGCCCGTCAGCGTCGCGGAATGTTTTATCTCACTATTCGTCGGTTCATTCCATGGGGCATTTCAGTTGATGCGGTTTTGCCATGGCTGCGGGGAGGCGACGCTACAGAGATTGGCGACATCGACGCTTTTTTGCATGTCACCCGCATTGGTTCGCTGCCGTTTTTAAGTCGGGCACAGAATTCCGGGCGACCGAATGCGGCATACATCTATAGTTGGGATCACCCCTGCAAACACACGACCATCCCGCGGCGCGGAATCAGCACCTATTTTACTTGGAACAAAGCCTTGAGCGAAGACATGGCTGTATTGCAGGGCGTAAGGCCGGAGCTGCAATATGAAGTTGGCGCCACGCAACTGGCGTTTTTGAAGGAATATCTTGAAACGCCCGCCGCCCGCAAGCGCATGGTGCCGTCAGACTATATTTACTACGCTTGTGGCACGGGAATATTGAATCTAGTCCAAGAGGAAGTGGTGGCGATTCTGCGACTGGCGGCGGCCCTGCGCGAAGTTTCTCCGCAAACCGTGTTGCTCGTTCGCCCGTATCCCAATTTAACAGATTGGTCGGTTTACGAGCCGCTCAAACAGGAAAAAAACATCCAAATCGATTGGTTCCGACAGGAAGGGCAGGGACGTCAGCTGACGTCGGCACAGATTTTTGAAAAATATAATAAAATCGAACACGCCCGCGCCGTCGTCCACCTCGGCACTACGCTTGGTTGGGAGGCCTGCTACTTTGACCATCCGGTAATGTTTTTGGCCATGGCGGACTTGCCCACCATATCTGGTTCCGGCAACTTGACTAATTTAGACCAATTCATTCACCAATACCACAACGACCGTTATATGATTTTGGAAAAGTACCCAAACGTGGTGAAGAACACCGCCGACTTGGTGCCGCTGCTCCGTGGCGTGCTCGATCACCCGGCTGATTTCATGGCTTATAACCGGGAGGTTGCCGAAGCCACGCCACTGCGTTCGCTGGAGGAGATTGCCAGTGACATCCTTGGAAAATTAAAGCCTGCGATGGCTGTTAACTAAATACCGTCAACGCCCTTACTCGATTTACTCTAATGCGTGATCGCTTCGCAATTTTTTGGCTGTACCTGTTTAACCGCTGGTTAACCTTCATTCCTTTCCATGCCCCACGGTTGTGGTTTTGGCGATTGATGTTGGGAAAAATGGGTGCCGCGGCCAGCATATTGATGGGCGTGGAAGTCCGCGCTCCCCACAATATCGAATTGGGCGATCATGTGGTCCTTAACCGCGGCGTTTTGTTGGACGGAAGGGGAGGGCGGTTGCGCATTGGCAACAATGTGGACATCGCTCAGGAAACTGCGATTTGGACGCTGGAGCACGATGTCCATGCTGACGACCATCGGGCGGTCGGCGCACCGGTCACCATCGACGATTACGCATGGATTGGCCACCGTGCTATTATTCTCCCGGGGGTACATATTGGTCGTGGCGCCGTAGTGGCGGCGGGGGCGGTTGTTACGCAGGATGTTGCGCCAATGGCGATTGTCGGCGGAGTACCAGCCAAAGTAATTGGGCAGCGGCGCAGTAAATTGCAATATACCAAATTCCACCGGCCTTGGTTTCAATGAGTATAAAAAGTCCAACCTTAAACACACCTGCGGTCGGCGTAGACAAGCGCAAGTGTCGTATTTGTGTGCTGCCGGTAGCCGGTTTGGAGGATCCTACGCAGATGCTTATGATGCAGGCGGTCGGCAAAAGTGGATGCTTTGAGCTGCGGCATGGCGTGCAGACTCGTTTCTTTGCCGCTACACGCACCTGTCTGAAGTACCACCCGGATTTACTCTACTTTGACTGGATTTCTCGATACTGTGTAGGACGCAGCCGATTGCTAACCTTGGTCAAGCTTGTGGCGTTCTGGCTCGATGTGCAAATTGCCACCAAAATATTTCGACGACCAATAGTGTGGTCGCTGCATAACCTACAAAGCCATGAACAATCGGCCAATAACCGATGGGAAATGCCGATGCAGCGTTATTTTGCCCGGCATTGCCAAATCATTCGGGTGTTTTCAGAAGCAGCGGTTGATCGCGCACAACGCCAGCTGGGCGTGAATCGTAGCAAATTGAGGGTGTTGCCAGTCGGTAATTACATCGACTATTACCCCAATCAAATTTCCAGGGTAGACGCCCGGGTGAAACTAGGCCTTGCGCAAGGCGATTTCGTTTTGCTTTGGTTGGGCAGCATTCGGCCCTACAAAGGGTTACATGAATTGATTGAGGCGTTTCGCCGGGTGGCGCAGCCGCACTGGCGTCTCGTTATTGCTGGCAAGCCATTTGTCAAAACGTATGCGAAAGAAATCGAGGCGTTGGCCCACGCGGATTCGCGCATTCAATATCATGGCCAGTTCATTAGTGAAGAGGACTTGCAGGTCTACTACAATGCTGCTGATTTGGTCACTCTGCCATTTGTGGAAGTGGAAAACACCTCCTCACTGGTCGTGGCGATGGGCTTTCGCAAGCCAGTCCTCGCACCCAATCTGGGCGTGATTGGTGAACGCTTGCGTCATCAGCAGGAATTGGTCTATGAGCCAGGCGGCTTGGAGGCATCGCTGGGAAAACTCTCCGGATTAACTGCCGCCCGCATGGTCCAAATTGGTGAATTAAACTATGAGGAAATCCGGCGTTACACGTGGAGTGACATGACGAGCGTTTTTACTGAAGTGTCTGACGGCCAAAAGTCGTCACGTTGAGAACAAAAACAGCTGGGGCATGACTTATCCTGGCGGCCAGCTAATAAATTTTATTCCCTCTAAAGACATGAGTTCGCCCAAGGCAGTTTTTTTGACTTTGGGCATTTATCCCGGTGGCCCGACGCGCTTGGCGACCGAAGTGCGCGCCCAGCAGAATCTCGCAGCGCTGCGGGCTCTGAACTATGACCTTACGATAGTCACTGCGCCTGACGCTGCCGGGCGTCCCTTGGCTGAAAACGTTGTTTTGGTCGAACCGCCTCCGATAAACAATTTTGTCCGAATGCACACCCGATGGCGCTATCGGCGACAAATCCGCCGGCAGGTCGCACAATTGGTGACCGGTCCAGACACGATCATTTTCTGCGAACACTGGGCGGCGCTCCTTTGTGTGCCTCGTCACCCCCGGGTGGTCTACTCCTTTCATGATTTCGAATCGAATCTGGTCAAGGTGCGCCGACTGCGTAAATCGTCATCTGTGACGTGGAAAACCCGCGCATATTGGGGTCTCGCCGACTGGCTGGAGCGGCGGCTCCTGCTCAAGGCAAAGAGGGTAATAAGTGTGTCAGCGAGCGAGGCCATTAAGTTGCATGACGAATTTAATTCCGTCGTGGAATATATTCCCACCGTTCCGCTGGCTGAACCGGTTGCCACAAAAAAATTCAACGACGGGCCTCTGCGGTTATGGCTTTATGGCAGTTCTGGGGCGACCTCTAACAAGGTCATCCTGGATCACCTTATCGACAAATTGTTTACCCCGCTTTCCTCAGCTCTGCCAGGAGCGGAATTTCACCAAGCGGGAAGCTATCAAACTTATGACGTCGATAAAATCGAATGGTTGCGCGAACACTTTCATGTGCATGGCTTCGTGGATGAACCCGCCTTGCTTTTTCGGCCGGGAGACATTTGCTTGATGCCCTACCAGCAGGACACAGGCTTTCGCACCAAAATTCCCGAGGTCTGCGGCTACGGAATGATTTGCGCCGGCTATGCAGAGACCTTTGCCTGTTGCCCGGAAATGCGGGATGGCTATAACTGTATTATCGCTGAGACGCCCGACGCATTGGTCAAAAAAATGGCATCCGTGGCAGGTGAGCATGCACTGCGCGAAAGGCTCGCCGCCGGCGCGATTGAGACCAGCCGTCGGGACTTTTCCTTTGCCGCTTTATTGGAAAGATACCGCCGCATCCTCTCCTTTTAATAATATGACACCCGCTGAAGCCGATCAGATAATTCACACGGACTGCGCCTACTACCGAGGCTCGGCGCCTTGTATTTTTCATAAGCGCGATAGTCGCCCTTGCCCAGGTTGCCCGGACTACGCCCCCTTGGGGAAAAAGGTTCTCATTGTTAAACTCGATGCGATGGGCGATGTCTTGCGTACGACCGCCATCCTGCCCGCATTACACCAAAAGTATCCCGGACTGCAACTGACCTGGGTAACGCGGGAACGTTCCCGGGCGCTTTTGGAAGGCAACCCTCACGTACACCGGGTGCTGGCGGTTGAAAACAATTACCTTGAAGCATTGCTGGCGGAAACTTTTGACGTCGGCATTGGATTGGACGCGGATGAATTATCGGCAAAAATTCTCGCTCTCGCAAAATGCGGGGAAAAACTCGGGTTTGTGGCTGGCCGATTCGGACAGGCGGAAATTGCCAGCCCCGAAGCTAGTTTGTGGTGGCACATGGGAGTCAACGACCGTCTGAAGCAGGCCAATCGCCGGACTTATCAGGATCTCATGTATGAAATTTGCCGACTGCCCGGCCCTGTGGCTCTTCCTGAGCTTCCGGGAAAGTTGCTGGATGCCGATTGGCTTCGTAAACGTCGCAGCCAATTAAATATAGCGCCGGGTCTACGCTTAATTGGTCTCAACACCGGTGGTGGGGGACGCTGGCAATGTAAAAAATGGACGGTTGCGGGCTATGTTGAATTAATTCGACGTCTGCGCATACAGTTGCCGGAGACCGCTTTGTTACTGTACGGCGGGCCGGAGGAAGTTGAATTTAATTCCGCCATCTTGGCGAAGACCCCGGAAGGTTTGATCGATCTGGGCTGTGATAATTCGGTACGGGAATTTGTCTCACTGGTCAGTTTGGCGGACGTGTTCTTTACTCCAGACAGCCTGGGCTTTCACATGGCGGTCGCCTTGCAAAAGCGCACGGTGGTGCTGGTGGGGCCAACGTCACCCTGGGAGCTTGATGTCTATGGACGCGGGGAGGTCTTGACGGCTGATCCGACTTGTGCCGCGTGTTATCGTGGACGGTGCGAGAGAAAGCCCACCTGCATGGAGACGCTCGATCCGGGCGTGGTTGAAGCAGCCATCCTCAAGCAATGGAAACAGCTTAATTAAAAACCGCTGGTACGCCGACTAATCGTGGCGGCATCTCATTTTTCCTATGGCCAAACTCATTATCGAAGCCGGACAGGCCCGCAAGCACTACTGGCGTGACCTGTGGCGCTACCGCGAGCTTTTCTATTTCCTGGCCTGGCGCGACCTCCTCGTGCGCTACCGGCAAACAGCCATTGGTCTGACTTGGGCTTTACTGCGTCCCTTGCTTACGATGATTGTGCTCACCGTCATCTTTGGCCGGGTCGCAAAGCTCACGGTGCCAGGCGTGCCGCAGCCGATTCTGGTGCTGGCGGCCATGCTACCATGGCAATTTTTCTCCAATTCATTGAGTGATTCAAGCAACAGCCTGGTGGCCAACGCCAACCTGATTTCCAAGATTTACTTTCCCCGGCTGGTGGTGCCGGCCAGTTCCGTTATGGTCAGCATGGTGGAGTTCATCATCTCCTTTGCCATAATGGTCGTTCTGCTTTTTATTTATCATTACCCTATTACCTGGCATTTTATTGCTCTGCCCCCCTTGGTGGTGCTGTCCTTTCTCGCCGCGTTGGGCCCAGGTCTCCTCATCACTGCCCTCAATGTCAAGTATCGGGATTTTCGGTATATCATACCTTTTATTGTGCAATTTGGCCTCTATGTATCTCCGGTTGGTTTTAGCAGCAGCCGGGTGCCAGAAGAATGGCGGCTCCTTTATTCTCTCAACCCGATAGTTGGCGTGATCGACGGGTTTCGTTGGGCTATCTGCGCCAAAGAACCCATGTATTGGCCCGGTTTTGTCGTGTCCCTGATCGTTATCGGGCTGATGTTGTTCTATGGCATAAACTATTTTCGCCGTGTGGAACGCAAGTTTGCCGACATCATCTAAATAATTTTCCTTTATGAGCGACACCGTCATCACCGTCGACCACCTTTGCAAAAGCTACTGGCTCAAACACCAGTTGCAGGCTGGTCGCAAGCAATCCGTGCAAAGCGAGCATTTCAGCGAGGTTCTGACCCGGTTCATCTCGACACCCTTTCGCCGCCGTGATTCAGCTGAAAAGGCCGCCAGTCGGGAGGAATTTTGGGCGCTGAAGGACGTTTCTTTCGAGGTCAAGCGCGGCGATGTTCTCGGCATAATCGGGCGCAACGGTGCTGGAAAGTCAACACTCCTGAAAGTTCTTTCCCGCATCACCGAACCCACCTCCGGGCGGATTGAAATTGACGGACGGGTGGCGTCATTACTCGAGGTTGGTACCGGATTTCATCCGGAACTTACCGGACGCGAGAACATTTTTCTTAACGGCGCCATTCTCGGCATGAGTCGTGTGGAAATTAAACGCAAATTCGATGAAATCGTCGCTTTTGCCGAGGTGGAGAAATTTCTGGATACGCCGGTCAAACGCTACAGCAGCGGCATGTATGTACGCCTGGCCTTTTCTGTGGCCGCCCACCTTGAACCTGAAATTCTCATTGTGGACGAAGTTCTCGCCGTCGGCGACGCCCAGTTTCAGAAAAAATGTCTCGGCAAAATGCAGGACGTCTCCCGGAATGACGGTCGCACCATTATCTTTGTGAGCCACAACCTCCAGGTCGTGCAGAGCCTTTGTACGAAGGGTGTTTTGCTGGCCGGCGGCACCATCAAGGTCCTTGGGCCAACGAGTGAAGTCGTGGCCGAATATCTGAAATCTCTACAAAGTGGATTTAAGATAGGTTTGGAACACCGCCGGGATCGGCAGGGCGCCGGTGATATCCAGTTTACAGAAATCGAGATGCTCGATCAATTTGGCCAGAGGATCGAAAACGCAATTTCGGGCCAGCGCGTTACCTTGCGCTTGCATTACCGGACCAAGGCCGACCACCCCTACCGAAATTGTCGTGTCAGCGTTTCAGCCCATGCCAATGGAGTGGTTTATTTCCTGCTCTCCACCGAACTTGTCCGTAGCGATGAACTGGTGCTCCAGGGCCGCGGCCATCTGGACTGTATCATCCCGGAATTGCCGCTCAGTCGCGGCGAGTATTATCTGAATCCCTTCGTTGAGTCCAACAAGGTTGTCCAGGACCTGGTCGAGGGTGCGTGGCCGTTGAGCGTTGTGGACGGCGATTTCTACGGCCATGGTCGCAATTACCCTCCCGGCTGGGAGGGAATTGGGGTGCTCGTCCGGCATGACTGGAAATGGTAGGTTCGCCGCAAAAGCAAACATGTCTGACACCCCCATAGTTTTCTTGATTTTCAACCGCCCGGACCTCACGGCGCGCGTCTTTGCCGCCATCCGTGAAGCCCGCCCGCGAACCTTGCTCATCGTTTCCGATGGACCACGGTCCACTCATCCGGACGACGCCGCCAAAGTGGCCGCCACCCGCGCCATTGTGGAAAAGGTGGATTGGCCCTGCACCGTGTTGAAGGACTATGCCGCAGATAATCTTGGCTGCATGGTCCGCGTTTCGTCCGGCCTCACCTGGGCTTTTAAACAGGTTGAAGAAGCGATTATTCTGGAAGACGACTGCCTGCCCCATCCATCATTTTTCCGCTATTGCTCAAACTTGCTTGAACGCTATCGGGACGATGCTCGCGTCATGCATATCGGGGCAAATAATTTCCAAAATGGGATTCGCCGCACTCCCCACAGTTATTATTTCAGCAAAATTTCCCACATCTGGGGTTGGGCCACGTGGCGCCGGGCCTGGCAGCTGTATGATGTCAACCTTCAGGGGCTGGCTGAATTTCTGGACTCGAATGGTTTAACTCCCTATTGCCCAAATCTGGTTGAACGCGAATACTGGATCAAAATATTCCAGGACACTGCCGCTCGCCAGCATACATGGGACTCCCAGTGGGTATACGCACTTTGGAAACAAAGTGCTCTTGCGGTGGTGCCCGAAGTGAACCTCATCAGCAATATCGGTTTTGGCCCAGAAGCTACTCATACCCTGGGTAATGCGCCGGAAGCCAATCTGGCCGTGGCCGACATAGGAGAGATATCCCACCCGCCTTTTATCGTTCGCTGTGTTGAAGCGGACGATTTTACTTTCAATAATGTTTATGCTCGCAAGCGTAAAGTACACCCGGTCAAGGCGCTTCTGCGACGAATTAAAAAAATTGTTCGTAACGCGTTTCCACAAGTCTCGTGACACCCAAAATCTTGTTTGACGGCCGGGTCTACCAGTTCCAGAAAACGGGTGGAATCAGCCGATATTTTACGGAAATCATCAAAGGCTTGCCTCGGGACTGGACCCCCATAATCACTGGGGCCAGGGATTTTGGCGCCCACATGCCGACTCATCCTCTTTTGCAGTTGAAAATGGTCCCGGATTTACGCCCACGGAAATTCTTTCAGCCCTGTTTGCGGAAATTATGGAAACCTGGAATCGTCCGGAACACTGATCTGTTGCATCCAACCTATTACGACCTGACCAGCGGACTTGAACTCACTGACTTTAAATGCCCCGTGGTGCAAACCGTGCTCGATATGATTTATGCCCGGTTTCCCGCGCAAATGGGCAATTCTGAAACAATCATCAAAAACCAGCGGAAAGCAGTACAGCGGGCGGACAGGGTCATTTGTATTTCAAAATCAACAGAACGGGACTTATTGGAGTTGATTCCCTCGGCGGCAGGCAAGACCACGGTCATCCACTTGGCAGCTTCCTTTCCGGTGGCGGAGCCGATTACGGACGGCAGCCAGTTCGCCAGCCCAACTTTTCTTTTTGTCGGGGGGCGCGGTGGTTATAAAAATTTCGCTTTGCTTCTCCGTGCTTTTGCCAAGGCCGCCTCCGTACGGCCCAATCTTCGCTTAAATGTAGTTGGTCAGCCACTAACGGAGGAAGAACGCTGGCAAATATACTACCTCGGAATTTCGGATAAGGTCACTGGAGTTGTTTTTCCGAATGAGACCACACTGCAGGAACTCTATCGTGCTAGTGTGGCGTTGCTTTATCCCTCGCGCTACGAAGGGTTCGGCATTCCGCCCTTGGAGGCCATGGCCTGTGGGACACTGGTTGTGACTGCCAATACCTCCAGTTTGCCCGAAGTGGTTGGAGACGCAGGCATCATGCTGGATCCCGCTGACGAGCAGGCTTGGGCCGACTGTATTTTGCATTTGGCGCAACCTTTTCCTGAGCGCAATGAGTTGTTGGCCAAGAGTCGCCAGCGAGTTGCCCAATTTTCCTGGACTGAGTGCGTCCGCCAACACTTGGAGATATATCGAACACTGCTTTCTTCATAAACGCGGTTTAATTTATTCTCCATGCATTGTCCCACCTTAGCAGAACTTCCTCCGCCCCCACCCGGCAAAACCGGCTGGCCTTGGACAGAGGAGTCTTCGACTTTCCCTGCGGACCAGCCCGATGGCGCGCCATGGCCAAAAATTGGTATAGTGACGCCCTCGTTCAACCAGGCTGATTATCTCGAACAATCCATTCGCTCGGTGCTTTTACAGGGTTATCCAAATTTGGATTATGTCATTATTGACGGCGGCAGTACTGATCAAAGCGTCGCGGTCATCCGTAAATACGAGCGATGGATTACTTTTTGGGTCAGCGAACGCGATCAGGGCTGTTCGGATGCCTGCGCGAAGGGCTTCACCCACACCAATGGCGATTTGCTTGGAGTCATGAACGGCGATGATTTTTTTGCGCCCGACGCCTTCGCCAAGCTCCTCACCTTGCGCCAGACGCATCCCGACCATGTGTTTTGGGGCGGCACCAGTGTGGAATTGGATTTGGCGGGCAACCAGATCAAGGCGAAACAGCCCTATGTCCGGGATCAAAACGCGGTTGGCAACTGGGGCGTGGGCATGTGGTGCTTTGGGGTGGGGATTCTTTTTGACGGCCCGGCGTATCGGGACGTCGGCGGCTTTGACCCGCGGTTTCGCGTTGCTTGCGACGTGGAGCTATGGATCCGGTTGGCGAAAAAGGGCAAATTCACGTTCACTTCCGAAACCACTGCCTTTGTTCACCACAATCCACAATCGGTTTCGCGCATAAACGAAATGAGGAACGACATGGAGCTGGTCGCCGCCAATTTTCTCCATGGGCACCCGGACATCGCCCGGATCAAAATGATCCGCTATTTTAAAATTTGGCTGCAGTCGTTGAAAGCAAACCCGTCGCCAGAACCAGATTCGGCAGAAGCTATTTTATCACTGGCTCCGCCGGGAATTTTAGTCCGGGCGCTCCTTCGTCGTCTCGCCAGCAATGTAAAGCAGGGTCTGCGCGGACTCTTTCGCCGTTAGGCATATTTATTAAATGTCTCAATTGCGCTCCATCAGCCGGCTGACGCTGATCAATATTGCCAACGCCGTCATTGGAGTGGCCACCAGCATTGCCATGGCTTGGTTATTCGGCACCACCATTATAATCCAGTGCTATTTTTCGGCGTATACCTTGCTTTCGGTGGTGCAAAAGGGCTTCCTAGTCGGGCAATTTTCCGACAATTTTTTGCCAGAGTACGTCCAGCGACGAGAAGTGGACGGCACGGAGAAAGCTGACCGATGTTTTTCGGCGTTGTATAATCACCTGATTTTTATGCTCGTGGTACTCGCCGCCGGGGTCTACCTGGTGATGCCGTGGATTGGCGCGATGATTGCGCCCGGTTTTTCGGACGACGAACAGAAGCTGGTCGTCCGGCTCTCCCAAAGTTTTCTCCCCATCATGTGTTTGGTGGTGGCTAATGGTCACTTGCAATTGATTGGCAATGCCCGCGGCTGGTTTGGCCGGTTTGAATTTTATGGGTTGGTTGGTTCGGCCGTGGGGTTGGTTTTGCTAATCATCACTGCCAAGTTTTTCGGATTTGGCATTTGGGCATTGATGCTCTCGCAAGGCATAACCCAGGTCATTCTATATGTTGGCAGTTGGTCCTATCTTTACCGGCAAGGTTATCGCCATGCTTGGATTTGGAGCGAGCCCGGCTTTAGTGTCTGGGCGGTGGTCGGGCGGGTCAGTTTGTCATCGCTCAATGTCGTGGCAACCCAGGCCTTTGTCTTTGCCTTTAATGCGGCATTGACAACTTTGCCCGGTGGCACTTTGGCCGTCTACAAATATGCCGAGAACCTTTACGTCCGGATGGGCACGTACTTTATGCGCCCGGTCAGTATTGTTTTTTTTACCGATGCGGCGATTCTGGCCCACCGTCATCCTTTGCAATTGCGGGCGCGCATCAGCGAAGCGCTTTATCAATACGGATTAATGTACCTCGTGGTACTGGCGGTCTTGTTTCCCGCCTTGCCCAATATGCTGGGGGCGCTGTGGGGAAGCCCGCTCTACCCAGTGGCCGATATTCACGTCACGGTGCTTTTTGCCTGGTGCTTTTTTGGACTCTTAATTGTAGACGGCGCCGGAGTTATTTACCGGCGTTTAAATATCATTATGGGCGACATGCGCTGGGTGTATGAGGCCATGACCATGGTGCAGATTGCAATGGCTTTTGCGGTACCCTACCTGGTGGGGAGCTGGGGCTTGTGGGGAGCAGCCTCGGTGCTGATTTTGAACGTCGTAGGCCTCGCGCTGGCGGGTTTGGTTATCATCATTTGGAGGCGCCCCCAATTTCTCACTTTTTTCCCAGCGCGAACTTGGAAGCTGGTGGCTTCTGCGGTGTTGCCCTTGCTGGCGGGATGGTTGTTACCAAAGTTTGTGCCTTGGTTGCGCTACACTGGCACCGTTGCGATTCATGGTCAGGTGTTAACCCTCGCCCAGGCGGCCTTGCTCGGGCATGCGGGAAAGATTGCGATTATTGAGGCCAAGATAGTGAGCTTTGTACAAGGAGCATTTCTCGGCGGGTTGGGACTTGGTTTGGGCATCGGCACCGCCTGGCTGATTGGGGTGGAGGAGGTTTTGGTTGGCCTGCGGCAGGTTTCCGCCTGGGGTCTGGCGGCCCGCCGGCGATTGCGTATGGCCTAATCGGAAAATTTGAACGCTACATGAGTAATTTGCGCCACGTCATCTTTGTTACTCCGATATTTGGAGTGGGAGACACCGGACCTGAAACCTACACGCGTTATCTCTGGGAAAATTTTCAAAACGATCCGCAAATTCAATTTCATCTGGTGGCGGCGGATTTTCCCAGTCCGCACCCGCGCTGGCATCCCGCCGGACGTGGTAACGGTTCACTCGACTTATACCGGCGGGTTGCCACCACGGCCTGGCAAGTCGCCCGCGAAATCAAGGCCACCGGCCAGCCAGTCCTTTTACACGTGAATAATTCCCACTTGCACGCTTCCTTGCTTGGCTTTGAAGGCCTTTTGTGGGGCCAGATCAACGATTATGAAAATGCGGAGCTCTGGCAGCGTGCGGTAGAAACCATCCGTCGCTCGGGCTGGCGCCGTTTTGCATCGCTTTGGCGTCGTCGCCGGCTGGAGCAAAAATTTATAGCCCGGCAGAATTTGTCATTGTGCAATTCAGTTTTCACGCGCGAAAAAATCCTCGCGGAATACCGCCCCCGCCATCCCGAACGCGTCATTACTCTGGCGAAGGCGGTTGACGTGCGGTACTTTGCCCGGCCTGCGATCTTGCCCGCCGATCCGGCCAATCGGCGAAACACCGCCCGGCGATTTGTATATGTGGGCAGTGACATTGTCCGCAAAGGCCTGGACGTGTTGTTGCAGGCAGTGGAAACATTGCCCAGCAGCCTGGACTGGCATCTCACCATCGTCGGCGCGACCCGGGAACAAGCCCAGCGCGCCTTTCCTGATTTAGTAACTCAGTGCGGCAATCCGCGCATCTTCTTTGCTGGGAAAATGGAGAAGGAGCAACTTCGGCGGTTATTATGGCACTCCGAGGTATTTATCCTTCCTTCGCGTGCTGAGGCGCTTGGAGTCGCCTTGCTGGAGGCTTTGGCTGCGGGCCTGCCGGTCGTGGCTACTCACGTTGGCGGCATTCCTGAAATTATCTCCGATCCCGCTGCTGGAATGCTCATTCCTCCGAACGACCCGGCGGCGCTGGCCAATGCCTTGGTACAGATAAAGCCTTGGACTAATGAGGTCTTGCCTTCGGTGGTGACGAAAATCCTTGAATCTTACTCAACGCAAACGATGATTGCCCGTTTGCGTGAACTCTATTTGTGCGCCGGTTAATCCCGGGTCGAATTCGCTCCCCATGCTTTCCATCATTGTTCCAACCTACTGCGAGGAGGAAAATATCCACCCGGTGGTGGCACGTATCCGGGCAGCACTGGATTCCCGCCTGGAGTACGAAATTGTTTTCGTGGATGACAATAGCCCGGATGCGACTGCAGCGCGGGTCGAAGAACTGCAGCGCAGCGGCGCGCCTGTCCGAATCATTGTCCGTAAGGACGAACGCGGGCTGAGCAGTGCCATTACCCGCGGTTTTCGCGAAGCCCGGGGCGATTTGCTGCTCTGCATGGACGCCGATTTAAGCCATCCGCCCGAGGCCATTCCGGATATGGTAAAGACTCTTCAGGAAAACCAGGCCGACATGGTGATTGGCAGCCGTTATGTTTCCGGTGGCCGGACTGAGGAAGGGTGGGGACTCTTCCGCTGGCTTAATAGCCGCGTGGCTGGACTGATGGCCCGGCCGCTTACGGCTGTGCGAGATGCCATGACCGGATTTTTTGTCATGCCGCGGCCAGTTTTTGAGCGGGCCAAGGATCTGAATCCCATCGGTTACAAGTTTGCCTTGGAATTAATTATTAAATGTCCCTGCCGCAACGTGGTTGAAATACCCATATTTTTTGCCGACCGCCAGCGGGGGGAAAGCAAACTCAACTTTCGTGAGCAAGCCCGCTACATTTTGCATCTCAAGCGATTGTATGACTACCGTTACGGCAAGATCTCCCGCTTTATCCAGTTTTCTTTGGTCGGCGCGTCTGGCGTGCTGGTAAATTTACTCACCTATGCTGTGCTGCTCAAATTCGGCCTGCGCGAGGAATTGGCCTATGCGGTGGCCATTTGGCTGTCGTTAACCTGGAATTTTGTGCCCAACCGCTACGTAACCTTTGACGATTCTGCGCACGACCCTTGGTTACCCCAGTATGCCAGGTATGTGGTAACCTGTGCCCTCGGGGTCGTGATAAATTGGTCAATTACAATGGGATTAACCCATCACATGGGCTGGTTCAAAGATCACGAACTCATGGCTCCTTTGGCTGGTATTGCCGCCGGCACCATTTTCAATTTTTTGATTTCTCACGCCTGGGCTTTCCGGCAGACCCCGCTGAAAAAGTAGGGGCGGGAGGATGGCGTTATTTTCGCACGAGCCCGTTTTTGCACCAGTTGAAGCGGCCAACATTTTAGTTTCCGATGAATAATTTGGGATCAGCGATCAAATCCCGCGGGGGCAAAGTTTTTCTTTGCGCGGTCATTTTCCGGCTAATCTTCCTGATTTGGAGTTGGTTGCCTTGGCTGGCGGAGCCGCAGGATGGGATGAGTAAATTGTATTTTAAAGAAGGCTATGGTTTGGCGGTCGGCTATGGTTACATTTCCTCCGAGGGCAACGGCGGCCCGCAACTAAAGGCTTTGTATGAGTTGGTCAACGACCAGAAGGCACCTCTTAATGCACAAACTGCGCCGCCCTTGGATCGGAATAATGTTTGGCCGGAAATGCTTCATCCGCCGGGCATGGCCGCGTTGATCGCTGGGCTTTATAGATTACTGCACGTCCCGTCTGATTTGCCGCTGGAACTCGTTGGGTTGTTGCTGGATTCAATTTCAGCCGTCCTGCTTTGTGAAGTAGTCGCCAGGGCTTGGTCGCCCGCACTGGGCTACGCCGTGGGTTTGGCTTATGCCTTTTTCCCGCCGCTTGCTTATGGCGCCGCATCCTCGCGATCGCCTGAAGGTCTGATGGGTGTCTTCATCACCAGCACAGTCTTTTGCGTATGGATGGCGATCCAGCCAGGCCAGCGGCGTTGGTTGGCGTGGAGTTTGCTCGCTGGACTGACCCTTGGGGTGGGGTCGTATTTCAGGCCGGATTATCTTCTCTTGCCCGTGGCGCTTGGGTTGGTTGCCTGGGCCATTACCCGCCGGTTTTGGATTTCGGTGCGCAACTTGATCATCGTGCAAATGCTTGCCGTGGTTTTGCTATTGCCCTGGGCGTGGCGCAACCACGAGTTTTGTGGCCGTTGGATTTTTACCTCGACCAGTGTTGGACCAACCTTAATTACGGGCTTGGGCGAATTTAAAAATCCCTGGGGTTTTGGAGGATCTGACACCGATCGCAGGAAAGAAGCAGTTGCCCAAGGATTTGTCGGACCATGGGGCTCCGATGCCGATGCCTATTTCCGGAGTCTGTTTTGGAAATCCATCACCGCGCACCCCTCGGGTTATGTGACCAGCGTTATCAAGCGGATACCCCTGGCGATTGCGCCCCCGTTGGACTGGGGCTTGCAGAACCCGTGGAAAGAGCAAACTTTTGTGGTTGTCCGCCAAAACAACGACCAAGACCGCTATGAAGTGTTAAGTTCCCGGGTGGGTCACACGCTGCTGGCGTATGGGGATCTTTTGATAATAGGCGGGGTCTGTCTGGTTGCGTTGATTTGCTGGGGTTACCTGCTGGTCCGCGAGCGGGCTCGCTGGGCCATTTGTGCTTTTTTGATCAGTCCACATCTTTATGCCATTGGCAGTCATTTGCTGACGCATTTCGAACCGCGTTTTTTGTTGCCCAGCATTGGTTGGCTTTTGATTGCGCCTACTTATGTGGTACTTGCGTCCCGTGGGCGAAAAAACGGGTTGTCTAAGTCGGTGGTTTGATTATGATCGGCAGGTAGCATACATTCTACGTTCCTCGCATGCTTGCTTTTCCCCAGCCCCGCCAACAACTTGGTCAAACTGACCGTTGGGTGGTAAACTATCTCACGTTGGCGGCTTGTTTGTTCGTATCTGGCTATTTAGCCACCCACTTTTCGAACTACGGCGATTATTTCACCCAAGCCACGGTAGCAATTCTGGCTTTTATTGTGATGGTTAAGGCTTTAGCCGTGCCTTCAGTGCGCTCGGCGCATGCTGAACGTGGAATGATATTCTTGGGGCTTATGCTGGTGGTTGCACTGGTAAATATTCTGGCTTCCTGGAGCAAACTCGAGTCGGCACTTCGCTGGGTTTTGTGGTTCGGCATGGTGCTTTGTCTTTGTCGCGTGACGGCCAATACCACTGGCGCATGGGTGGAGGTGGTCATCCGGCGACTGCCATTTCTATTCTTTATTATTTATATTTCCATTATCACGATGGCGCGGTTTACTGACGCAGAAGGTGCCTATACCGCATTTCACCTTTCCGGACTGTATGGCAATTTGATTTTGGCTACCGGCTTGTTTGCCAACAAGACGTGGCAGCGTATCATGTGGTCGGTGGTTGGACTCTTGGGCGTTTACTATTCCGGTGCCGGCGGAGCATTGTTCTCTGTTCCCATCATGTTTGTCCCCTACATTCTGTATAGTGCAAGCAGCATGCCGGTCAAAGGGTTCATGGTGGTCGGCATATTGGCCGTTGGCGGTTTGTTTTTCTTTGAGTCGCAATTGTTTTCCAGTTTTTTGGACATCAAAGCCAATACCGGTTCTACTTATGGCGGTATTGCTCGACTGGAAAAATCCAAAGAGATGCGGTTGGAACTGGTTCAATATGGTCTGTTGCTGGTTCGGCAATACCCCATGGGTACCGGTCTGGGCCATACCTATTACGACAACATGAAATTGAACGCGGGTGTCGGCCATGCCCATAATGGCACCATCAGCATGTTGATTGAGCTCGGCATACCGGGCTTTGCCATCGTGGCCTCCCTCATGATGTGGATGTTTATATGCATTTTACGCAACAAATCAGTGGGCAGCGAGGTTCGCGCCTTTTACTTTACTTACTTCTTTACGATTTTTGGACGTTCGCTTTCAGAAAATTACACTCCGTTGGACCTGGGCAATTATTTCAATTATATTTTTCTGATTTTTAGCGGCTACCTGTTTCTTAACCAAAAATTACAGCTGCCGTCTGTCCCGCGCTTTATGCAACCCCGTGGGCGTATGATGATGCGGCCAGGCTCGCGCCCACCTCCGCCTATGCCCCGGCCGGTGGGAGTTCGCTAGTTGAGAAAATTTCGAGATTTTGAGAGGATCGCTTTCCGATCATGGAAGCGTCGAATATGAGTAAAACAAGCGACGTGCCGCACAAAGCCAACCTGTTGTTTCTATCCCTCAGCGACGGCTCGGATACGAGAATCAACAAGGAAATAGCCACGCTGGCACCCTG
>Ga0206965_10148_pt1 | contig 22118 bp, 17 predicted proteins | sample Alteio_BWOrgHeat_26_FD_152973 | JGI IMG/M metagenome (GOLD analysis project Ga0206965, IMG submission 152973) | Enriched cells from forest soil in Barre Woods Harvard Forest LTER site, Petersham, Massachusetts, United States -... | ecosystem: Environmental > Terrestrial > Soil > Temperate forest >...
AAAAAACAAATGAATCGCTCGGCGGTTTAAACTCGGCTAAAATCCTTCTTTATTCCGTGAATTTTGAAGAATTCAGGCCCCCCGTTGATCCTGCCGACTGGGAAGAGCTTACCAAAAAGTTTACGGCGATTGTTTTTTGCGCCAATACCCCGCATTTAATTGCTGAAGGTGTGAGGCAAAAGTTGGGTGTTCCGTTGATACATATTGCTGAAGCTGCCGCCGAAGAAATTGCTTCCCGCAACATCAAAAAAGTGATCCTGCTGGGCACCCGGATCACTATGGAGCAAAATTTCTTTAAAGACAAACTGATCGAAAAACAAATCGAAGTGCTTATTCCAGGGGCAGAGGACAGGCAATTAATCCATAACGCCATTTTCGAAGAGTTTGGGAAAGATATTTTTACCGCCGCAACCAAAGCCAAATTTCTCCGGATCATCAATGGACTGATTGAGCAGGGTGGGGAAGGAGTGATCTTAGGATGTACTGAGTTCCCGCACCTGATAAAGCCGGAGGATTGCTCTGTACCGCTTTTTGATACGACTATCCTGCATGCAAATGCAGCTGTAAAATTTGCGCTGGGTTAATTTGTCTGAACTCGAATTTCTGGAATTTAAGAATTTTTGGAATTAGTCTATAAGGTCATATTTCTAAAATTCTGTTAATTCCTTAATTCTGTAAATTCTGATTCAGACAGTTATTTTAACCCATCAAACCCATCCTTCACATCATTCCAAAACTCATCCAGCGCAATGATGCGTGGCTTAAAAAAAGAGATCAGTGCGGGCCAGTCGTTTTTATTGAAAATGCTTACGTCGTTGAGCTGCTGGTAGATGCGGCTGGTTGTTTTGCCGTTTTCATCGGTATGATGCATCTCCCACAGCCATTCTTCGCCGGTAGTAATATGAAGGATGTTTTTAAATTCCAGAAATTGTTCAAAAAACAACTCCTGTATGCCCATATCAGGATGGGCAAGCTCAATACTGATAGTAGCGGTTTTTTTGTCCGCTTCCATTTTAAAGTAAACGTATTTAAGCCCGGTTTTATAATTTACCCAGTTAACTCTGAGCCCTTCAGCCGATAATTGCGGCGAAATATATTGCCCGAAGGCAGTCCAGAATGCCTGGCGCAGTTGCGATGTTTCTTCTTTACTGTACAAGCCCGAAAATTAAAAATAAATATTTCAAACCGGGTAATGCTGGCTGTAATTTTTACAAATGCAGTTCCATCGTAATATTCGATCGTTGGTAAGGCGATGGCTTTTGCGGTATTTTCTTAAAGCCAAGCTTTTGATACAGGCTGATGGCCGGTTTTAGTATGGTATTACTTTCAAGATAGATCCTTTTAAAACCAGCTACTTTAGCTTTTTCGATAGCGGCATTACCCAACAACAGCCCGATCCCTTTTCCTTTTGCCTCATCGGATACCGCCATTTTGGAAAGCTCGAAAGTTGTTTCATCCCTTTTAACCAGCGCACAGGTTCCCACAGGCCTGCCATTACCCAATGCAAACAGGATATAGCCGCCTTTATTCAAAACGTATGCTTCCGGGTGATCCAGGATCTGGTGATCGGCTTCTTCCATTTTAAAATACTTTGTTATCCAGTCCTCATTCAGTTGCTTAAAAGCATTTTTATATTGAGGATCGTAATCAACAATAATTACTTCCTTGCTTTCCCGCAGTTTCTTTTCATTGCGGACCCGCGTTAACAGACTTTTTTCTGCCAAAAGAAATTCCCATTCTTCAATGGCCTCCCAAATGTTGTTTTGCGTTTCCGCCAACGCGGTTTCAATCGCCGAATTTACATCCAGGTATTGCGATTTTATCCGGTGATCAACTGCGACTCCTTTTTCTGTCAACCTCACATAATTTTCGCGGCCATCTTTTTTATTGGCGCCTTTCATTACCAGCCCTCCTTTAATCATTTCTTTAACAATGGTACTTACGGAAGGATGGGATTGCCCTATTTCCTGTGCTATTTGTGTAATTGACCGCTCCTCTGCCGATGCCAGAACATAAAAAACCGGGAACCATTTGGGCTGAATTTCAACCCCGTAAAGTGAATAAACCCCGGCGGCCTGTTCTGTAAGTAATTCACTTAAGCGCCGCAAACGGCTGCCAAGCGCCATTTTGCCAATTTTACTGTAAAAATCCATATCGATTTAATTATGTAACTAATTACGTAATTAATTACATAATATCAAAATATAATTTAAAATTGCTTACCCAATAGCTAAAAAGAAATCTAAATATGCAGGTTGAGATACAACACAGCTGCCAATGCTGCACCCGCTATCGGCCCGATAATGGGGATCCAGGCATACGCCCAATCACTTGTTCCCTTATTTTTTATGGGGACAAGAAAGTGAACGATACGCGGGCCAAGGTCGCGGGCGGGGTTGATGGCATAACCCGTTGTGCCGCCAAGCGAAAGGCCAATTACCCAAACCAATAAAGCTACCGGCAACGCACCTATGGAGCCCAGCCCGATAGGTGTCTTACTTGGCGTGATCTCTGCGCCCGAAATATAAAAAACGGTAAATACCAGCACAAACGCACCAATCACCTCACTGATCACATTGGAAACATAATTGCGGATAGCCGGCCCGGTACAAAAAACTGCTAAAATAAAATCAGGTTTATTGGTGCGCTGGAAATGGTCGAAATACATAAACCATACCAAAAATGCGCCCATACATGCGCCCAGCATCTGCGCAATGATATAGCCCGGAACCAATGCCCAGGCAAATTTACCGGCAATGGCCAGCCCGATGGTTACCGCAGGGTTTAAATGCGCGCCGCTATATGGCCCGGCAACAACCACGCCCACATAAACCGCCAGTCCCCAGGCCGTGGTGATGGCGATGAGGCCACCATTGTTGCCTTTGGTGTCATTTAACAAAACATTGGCAACTACGCCGTCGCCTAAAAGTATCAATAGCATGGTGCCGATCATTTCGGCCATAAATGGGGTCATTTGATTTGGGTTTATGATGGTTTATTATTGTTAGTCTAAAGTCTTTAGTCAAGGGTCTTGAGTCAGAAAATCCGGCAATCAGGCTCAAGGCTTTCGACTCAAGACTTCGGACTTACCTTAAAAGCTCCTCGCCGCGCTAACCGCCCGTTTCCAACCCGCCATCGCTTTCTCTATATCAGCCGGATCAGCGCCCGGGATAAAATCCCTTTCGGATTGCCATTGCTGTTGGATCTCTTCCACATTTTTCCAGTAGCCAACCGCAAGGCCCGCCAAATATGCGGCGCCAAGCGCTGTTGTTTCCACAATTTTTGGGCGGATCACTTTACAATTCAACAAATCGGCCTGAAATTGCATCAGCAGGTTATTGGCCGTGGCGCCGCCGTCAACCCGCAGTTCCTTGATTTTTAAACCGGCATCGGCTTCCATCGCTTTTAAAACATCCACCGTTTGAAAAGCAATACTTTCAATGGCCGCCCTGGAAATGTGCGCCGACGTTGAGCCGCGTGTTAAACCTACAATGGTTCCCCTCGCTTCCGAATCCCAGTAGGGTGCGCCAAGCCCTGCGAAAGCGGGAACAAAGTAAACGCCGCCGGTATCTTCAACCTGCATGGCCAGATCTTCCACCTCTGCCGAAGATTTGATGATGCCCAACCCATCGCGCAGCCATTGCACTACCGCGCCGCCTATAAATATGCTGCCTTCAAAGGCATATTCCGTTTTCCCGTTGATCTTCCAGGCAATGGTGGTCAATAGGTTGTTTTTTGATTCGATAAATTGGTCGCCGATATTCATCAGCATAAAACAGCCGGTGCCGTAGGTGTTTTTAACCATCGCTTTATCGATACACATTTGCCCGAATAGTGCCGCCTGCTGGTCGCCTGCAATCCCTGCAATAGGGATTTTTGAGGCAAAAATGGTGGTGGCCGTTTCGCCATAAACCTCGCTTGACTGTTTTACTTCGGGCAGCATACTGCGCGGAACACCAAAGATCTGCAACAACTCCTCGTCCCATTCCAGCGTTTTGATATTATACAGCATGGTACGGCTGGCATTGGTTACATCGGTAACATGTACCTTTCCGCGGGTGAATTTCCAAACCAGCCAGCTATCTACGGTTCCGAAGGCCAGTTTACCTGCGGACGCCAGTTCTTTTGCGCCTTCAACATGATTCAGGATCCAGTTTATTTTTGATGCCGAAAAATAGGCGTCGATGATGAGGCCCGTTTTTGCGCGGATAGGTTCTGTCAAACCTTCATTTTTCAGGTGGTCGCAAAATGCAGCGGTACGTCTGTCCTGCCAAACTATGGCATTATAAACAGGCAGCCCGGTTTCGCGGTTCCAAACAATGGTGGTTTCGCGCTGGTTGGTTATGCCGATGGCGCTGATGTTGGTGCCGTTGATCCCGAATTTGGCCGTTACCTCGGCAGCAACACCTGCCTGCGACGACCAGATCTCGTTCGGATCATGTTCCACCCAACCGGGTTGGGGAAAAATTTGAGTGAATTCTTTTTGAGCGACAGACATGATCTGCCCCTGATGGTCAAAAATAATAGCCCGCGAACTGGTAGTGCCCTGGTCTAAAGCCAAAATGTATTTCTCTTCCATAATTTAAATTGGTCGCAGGTTGGTTGGTTAAAATTAGGGAATTATTGTAGATAAGCAACCGTTTTGAAATAACAATAATCAGCGCTGGTTTATTGTTAATCAGCAGAAAAATCAATCTGCTTTTTCCCTTACAACTTTCACGAATACTATTTTTCGGGTTTTGATAAAACCAGGGGCAGCAGGTTCTCCGTAATTGTAAGAGAAATGTCAGAAAGGGCATCTCGAATAAATCAAACTCAAAAACAATTAATCAACACTGTCATGAAAAAAAAGATCACCAAAATCCTGCTTTACACCTTCGGGACGTTTTTGTTCCTGTTTGTAGTGTTAGCTGTCCACATCTATTTTGTTTATCGCCCAGCCCCGGATGCTTATTCAAAAGTGATGGCCCGGATTGACATTAAACAGCCCATCACGCAGGGCGACGCCGATAAAATATCTGCCTTTTTGGTTCACCAGAATGGTGTTGATCATGTATTGGTAAATCCGCAAACCAGTATTGTTGTGTTTACCTTCTTCCCGGTTAAAACTACCGGCGACCAGGTGGTAAATAGCTTTAAGGCGCATTTTCCTTATAAAGCCGACCGCTTTATGCCAACTGCCGAAAATCTAAAACAAAGCTGCCCAATGGCTGCATCGTCATACACCTATAAAATTTATAAAATAATCACAAAAGTAATTTAAAACCCTATGAAAAAGTTAACATTCCTACCCATCGCACTCGCAGCATTTTTTTCTATTTTGTTAATAGAATCCTGTAGCAAAAGTTCAAGCCCCACGCCCGCCAAAACTACTATAGGCACCGCGCTGTATGATACGCTGGGCGGAACAACATTGGTTGCCGATCCGACACATGCAGGCGCAATGATCGAGAAAGGCCGCTTATCTATCCGTAACGTGATTGACAGCACCATTTTTGTAATTGCTGCCGACAGCAAAATCAACGGCCACTTTACCGTGTTACTTTCGGAAGTAACCAAGGGCGATCTTTCAGGTTATACCGACCTGAGCGAAAACCTGACCACCTTTGTTTCCGGTGCTACCGGCGCCAAGGATTTTATTTATATAGGGCTGAATATGCATGATGCACACGATCCTGCTGTAAACCCCCGTATAAACGGTAAAGCCACCAACGCCGATTTTGATGCCTTTGTAGCTGACCTGGTGACCGGGGCAAATAAAAATAAAGTCCCTTCAGGCATCATTAATTCTCTTGGGAAGATTGTGGAATCTTTACGCACTACAGTTGTTCAGATGTAAGTTAGTTAGAGTTAATAATTGAATGGTTTATTGTTGAAACAGGGTCCGGAAATATTTTCCGGGCCTGTTTTTTGAGCTATTTTGAACAAACAGCCTAAACTGCTTCAAATCCTCCGAAATAAATACACTAAATGACGCTTAATTGACAGTAATATTTCGGTTATTGGCATCCAAACATACTTTTGTTACGTTAATAGGTTAAAGCGAATTAAATGGAAACAAACCACCCCGCTAATATTTCAAATTTCTTTATTGCAGGCATCAATTATAAAAAAACAGATGCTGGCACAAGGGGGCAGTTTGCCATTAACAGCGACCAGTATGGAGATATTTTAAACATTGCTCCGTCCCATAAACTGGATTCTTTTTTCATTCTTTCTACCTGCAACCGCACCGAGATTTATGGCTTTGCTGATAAGCCGGAGCAACTGATCAATTTGTTATGCACCCAAACATTGGGTACTGCGGAGACTTTTAAAAGTTTAGCGTATACAAAAAATGGCGAAAAGGCGGTAGAACACTTGTTTAACGTAGGAGCGGGGCTTGATTCGCAGATCCTGGGGGATTACGAGGTCATCGGCCAGATAAAGCAGTCAGTTAAATTCGCCCGGGAGCGCGGTTTTATCAATTGCTTTTTAGAGCGATTGGTGAATAGCGTTCTGCAAACTTCAAAAACCATCAAAAACAATACGGCATTAAGCGGCGGCACGGTATCGGTTTCGTTTGCGGCGATCCAATGCATCAGGACACATTTTGAATTTATAGCTGATAAAAAAATATTGCTGATCGGCACAGGTAAAATAGGCCGGAACACCTGCAAAAACCTGGTTGATTATTTGGGTACAACTAATATTACGCTGGTAAACCGGTCTGAAGAAAAAGCGGCAAAGCTTGCTGCTGAATTAAACTTAAAATATGCCCCCATCAACAACCTGGAAGCATGTATTGCAGATGCTGACATTATACTAACCGCTACAAACGCAGCCGAACCTACCGTTTTAGGTGCTCATCTAAAAGATAAAGGGGATAAACTGATCATCGACCTTTCCGTTCCCAGCAATGTGGAAAGTTTGGTAAAAGGAATGCCAGGTATCACCCTGATCAATGTAGATGAACTGGCGAAGTTAAAAGACGAAACGCTGCAAAAAAGAGAAGCTGAAGCCCCGAAAGCAAAGATGATTATTGCGGAGCAGATGGCGGAGTTTATGGATTGGCACCAGATGCGTAAGAACGCGCCGGCATTACACGCCATCAAAACTAAGCTGAACCAAATTTCGGCAGACCAGCAGTTTGACATAAAAACCTCAGGCGTGTGTCCGCTGGTAAAAGTCGAAGAAAAAATACAGCGGGTGATCAATGGAATAGCCAATAAAATGCGTTCGCATAACCAACAGGGTTGCCACTACATTGAAGCCATTAATGAGTTTATGAAAGCCGGATGACGGTGATTTACAGCAAGTACCCTTTAGCCAGTTTAATAAATTCTTCGACCTGACTCAACTCCCAATTTTGATCTTTTTTTAGTTCGATAGCCATTAACGCGGCAACGCCCGGCGTCATTTCCATAGCCGCTTTGGCATCCAGAAACAAAACCCTTATCCGCCGGGCAAGCACATCCTCAACAGTACGGGCCATTTCGTAACGTACAGCCCAAACAACTTCAGCTTTTATATAATCCAAAAGTGGATTCAGTTTTTCGGCCCATTCGGGATTTTCTTTTATCAAACCAAGTAAGGCATCCCGGTCGCTGCCGTAAACATATAGGTGGTCATTACGGTCGACGTCTGATTTATTGCCATGAATGGGAAGATTAGTGGTAATACATTTTCGCGGATCCAGCCGGGCGGTTTCAATCGCTTTATCAACGGTATCCTGTGCCATACGGCGATAAGTGGTCCATTTACCGCCGGTAATGGTGATCAATCCTGAACCGGAGACGATGATTTTATGTCTGCGCGAGATCTCTTTAGTACCCTTCTTGCCTTCCTGCGGGGCAGCCAGTGGGCGCAGCCCGGCAAATATGCTCAGTACGTCTTTCCATTCTGGTACTTTGGTTAAATACCTGCTGATATTCCGCATCACAAAGCCGATCTCTTCTTCCAGCGCCCGCGGTTCAAGGCTATGCTCATCAATAGGTGTATCCGTAGTGCCGATCAAAAGTTTGCCATGCCAGGGCACGGCAAATAAAACCCGGCCATCATCCGTTTCCGGGATCATCAAAGCATCGTCGCCGGGCAAAAACGATCTGTCGATCACGATATGGATCCCCTGGCTCGGCCTTACCAATGGTTTTTTATGGGGTTCATCCTGTTGCATCAGTTCGTCCACAAAAACGCCGGTGGCATTAATTACCACTTTGCTTTTAATTTGATAAACTGTGCCGGTCTCCACGTCCGTTGCCGAAACACCGGTAATTTTGCCATCCTCTTTTAGTAATCCAGTAACTTTAAAATAGTTTAAAACCGTTGCGCCTTGCTCCAAACCCGTTTGGGCAAGATTGATAGCCAGACGTGCATCGTCAAACTGACCGTCATGGTAAACCACACCTCCATAAAGTCCTTGTTGTTTAATTCCAGGCAACCGGCTTATGGTTTCCCTTTTGGAGATATGTTTCGATCGCCCGAAACTTAGTTTCCCCGCCAGCAGGTCGTATAATGTTAAGCCAATGGAATAATAAGCGCCTTTCCACCACTGATAGTTCGGGATAATAAAAGATTCATTTTTTACAAGATGAGCGGCATTTTTTAAAAGCAAACCGCGCTCATACAAAGCCTCTCTCACCAAACCAATGTCACCCTGCGCCAGATAACGCACCCCGCCATGTACCAGTTTAGTGCTCCGGCTGGAAGTGCCTTTGGCAAAATCAGCCTGTTCCAATAGTAATGTTTGATAACCCCGCGATGCTGCATCCAAAGCGGTACCTAATCCTGTTGCGCCGCCGCCAACGATGACGATATCCCAGATTTTATCGGGGTTGGATAGAACTTCTATGAGTTTTTGGCGTTGGATGGATGGCACGTTATTGGGGATATTCTATAAGCGCAATTTAGCCAAAGAAATTTAAAACGGGCAACTCAATCAACCTAATCCAACTCACCCGATAGCTATCGGGTTAACTTATTCAACCAATTCCTCATTCAACCCCTTTCACATTCATCTTCACAATATAAATCGCCTTCGAAGCGGTTATAAACAATACATCCTTATTTGCACCACCAAAACATAAGTTGGCGGTCCATGGTTCGGGGATCTCAACGTGGCCAATCTTTTTTCCTTCAGGATCATAAATAGTAACGCCTTTGCCCGTAAGGTAAACATTGCCGTTTTTATCAAGTGTCATCCCGTCCGACCCTTGTTCAACAAATAGCTTGCGGTCGCTTAGGGTGCCGTTTTTATTAATAGTATATTTATAGGTTTTATTTCCTTCGATATCTGCTACATACAGGTATTTACCGTCTGGCGTTCCAACGATGCCGTTAGGTTTTTTAATGTCTGCATCCACAATAATGGGTTGGGTTTTGCCTTTTGGCAGGTAATAAACTTTTTCGCCATCGAGCTCGGATTTTGTGCGTGTCCACCAGGGGCGCTGGTAGTAGGGGTCGGTCATGTAAATGCCGCCTTTGTCATCAATCCAAATATCATTCGGTCCATTCATCAAATGGCCCTTGTAATCCGTCAGCAATATTTTTACTTTTTTATTCGGGCTGATAGACCATAGCTGTTCATGTTCATCGGCGCAGGTAACCAGGTTGCCTTTTTTATCAAAATACATCCCATTAGAGCGGCCCGTACTATCCATAAAAACGGTTAGTTTGCCATCTATACTGTATTCCCAGATTTTATTATTGGGTTGATCAGTAAAAAATACATTCCCTTTTTTATCCACCGAAGCCCCCTCCGTAAAGCTGAATTGTTTGGAGATCAGCTGCGGTTTGTTGGTAGTATCATACGGGGCTTGTTGCGCAAAGGTGCTGGTCACTGCAATCGTTAAACACAAGCCAAGGGTTATTTTGTAAATGTTCATTTTTATATAGTTTTTAGCCTTTGTCTTTTTAAGACACTTATTGGTTGCGCTAATGTAAATGTTTTAAGGTAGAATATCGCAGAGACGCCCCGATAGATCGGGGCGTCTCTAAAACCGCGGACAGTAAATTATTAACCTTACCTGATTAATTTACGCTCGGCCAGCGTGGCGGGAGACGCCCCGATCTATCGGGGCGTCTCTACGAAATTGTATTTTATCCCTTATCTTTTATAAAAACCATTAAATTAGCGCCAGCTATGAATATTAAACTAAAAACATCTGCCTGTTTGCTCGTTTTCCTGTCTTTTTTACATTTATACGCAAAAGCCCAGGACAAATTGGTTTATAAAGACCCATCTCAACCCATAGATTCCCGGGTAAAAGACCTGGTATCCCGATTAACCTTAGAAGAAAAAGTTTCGCTGCTGGGTTACCAAAGCAAAGCGGTACCGCGTTTGGGGATTCCGGCCTATAACTGGTGGAACGAGGCCCTGCACGGGGTAGCAAGGGCGGGAGAGGCCACCATTTTTCCGCAGGCAATTGGCATGGCGGCAACCTTTAATGATGATCTGCTTAAACAGGAATCAACGATTATATCCACAGAAGCAAGGGCGAAATATAACCTTGCCATAGCCAAAGATAAACGCATTCAATATATGGGGCTGACCTTTTGGACACCCAATATCAACATCTTCCGCGACCCGCGCTGGGGCAGGGGACAGGAGACTTATGGCGAAGACCCGTTTCTAACCGCCACCATGGGCTCGGCTTTTGTAAAAGGGATGCAGGGCGATGATCCGCGTTATTTAAAAGCATCGGCCACCGCCAAACATTTTGCCGTTCACAGCGGGCCCGAAGCTACACGCGATAAGTTCGACGCAGTTGTAGATGAAAAGGACCTCCGCGAAACCTATTTATATGCCTTCCATACGCTGGTAACCAACGGTGTTGAATCGGTGATGAGCGCTTATAATCGTGTTAACGGTATGCCCAATTCTATCAATAAAACGTTGCTGACCGATATTTTAAGAAAGGAGTGGGGCTTTAAAGGCCATGTAGTAACCGACTGCGGCGCATTGAATGATGTTTACGAAACGCATAAAACATTGCCCGGCCCGGTGGAAACAGCTGCTGCGGCCATCAAAGCCGGTATCGACCTGGATTGTTCCTCCGTTTTGCAGGAAGATGCTATTAATGCCGTAAAAAAGGGTTTATTAACCGAAAAGGAGATCGACGGCGCGCTATCCCGTATTTTACGCACCGAATTTAAGCTTGGGTTTTATGATGACCCTGCATTGAACCCTTATCACGCCTATGGCGCTGATAGTGTTCACAACGATTTTCATATCGCACTGGCCCGCAAGGCGGCGCAGCAAAGCATGGTGTTGCTTAAAAATGACAACAATATTTTACCCTTGAATAAAAACACCCTGGGAAGCATGATTGTGATCGGCCCGAATGCTGGCGCGATTGACCCGATGGTAGGCAACTACCATGGCACCAGCAGTAAAATAGTGAATTTTGTGGAAGGCATTACCAAAACGCTTGGTCCCGGAACCCGGGTAGAATACGACCTTGGCTGTGATTATAAAGATACCGTACATTTCGGCGGTACCTGGGCTGCCGGCAACGCCGATGCCACGATTGCGGTTATAGGCTTATCACCTGTTTTAGAAGGTGAAGCCGGAGATGCTTTCCTATCTGAATCAGGCGGAGATAAAAAGAGTTTAAGCCTGCCCGCAAGCGAAATTAAGTTTATGAAAGAATTGCGCAAAAGCTGCCAGCATAAACCCATCATCGCGGTAATTACAGCCGGCAGCGATGTGGATATTGATGCCATTTCACCTTATGCTGATGCGGTAATATTGGCCTGGTACCCCGGCGAACAGGGGGGCAATGCATTGGCGGATATTGTTTTTGGTGATGTTTCACCATCCGGACACTTGCCGCTTACTTTTTACAAAGCGTTGAGCAATGTGCCTGATTATAGCGATTATAATATGAAGGGCCGCACTTATCGTTATTATAATGGTCCGGTACAATACCCTTTTGGCTTCGGATTAAGTTATACTACTTTTAATTATGAGCTTAAAAGCGGGCCTAAAGAAAAATATAAACTGAAAGATACCGTCACTGCGGAGATCCAGGTGAAAAATACCGGCGCAATGAATGGCGACGAGGTAATACAAGCCTATATTGAATACCCTCAAATTGACCGTATGCCCGTTAAGGAGTTAAAAAGCTTTAAAAGGGTTTCAGTAACAAAAGGTGGCGCACAAACTGTCAGCATAAAAATACCTGTAGAGGAGCTTCAAAAATGGGACATGGCAACACATAGCTGGAAATTATACCCTGGGAATTATAAATTGGTATTGGGCAGCAGTTCCGCTGATGAGAAATTGGGCCTGGCGTTTTCAGTGAATAAATAAACAACTCAGGCAGCGAATTATTACTGCTTCCGCTGTGCCTTTTCCCACATGGCGCTTTGTTTTTTGGTGAAGTAGCGGATGATCCCCATCAGTACGGCATAGTTCATCACGCAAAAATAATAGGGGATGAACAGCACTTTAATGCGGATCTGCCGTTTTTCCATAATAAAGCCGGTGAGGGCAAGTAGGTAAAAAACACCTCGCCAACTAATATCACCTTAAAGAAGGTATCACCCGGGCGCATGGCTAAAAGCACATTTAAAACAAATACCAGGACCAGGAGAAAAGGGGTCACCGTCCACCGTAAAACCCGGTGACTGATATACTGAAAGGAAAGTATAGGATATTTAAATGGGATAAACAGGCTTTTTAAGCGCAAAATAGATTGGATCCCACCGGCGGCAATCCTTATTTTTCTCTTCAGTTCTTCTGTTACGTTTTCTGAAGCCGTTTCCAGTGCATAGGCCTGTGGTTCATAAACTATCCGGTAACCCTGCAAGGCGATCAGCATCGAAATCATAAAATCATCCAGCACTGTATCAGGTTCAACATCCCGGTAAAGCGAACGTCTTACACTAAATAATTCACCCGCAGCGCCAACAACAGAATACAATTCGGAATCCCATTTTTTTAAGGCTGATTCATATTTCCAGTAAAAGCCTTCGCCTGCTGCGCTGGCGTCGGCATTTTCATCAATTTGCACTCTTTTTTCGCCTGCCACAGCGCCAACCGTTTCATCGGTATAATGCCTGCAGATGTTGATGATCGCTTCGGGGTTTAAAAAGGTGTTGGCGTCTGTAAAAACCACAATTTCGGTATCTACAAACTCCATGGCACGGTGTACCGCAGCAATTTTCCCGGCTCTGGTATCCTCATGTAGTAGTCGAATTTGTGGGTAGCGCTCAACAATTTCTACCGTTTTATCGGTCGAACCGTCGGTAATAATTAAAAATTTCAATTTTCCCGGCGGGTACTTTAATTCAAGGCAGTTTTTTATTTTTTCGGCTATAAAATGCTCCTCATTGTATGCGGCTACCACCAGTGTGCATTGTGGCAACAAGGTATTCAGCGGGGTAACGGTAGCCCGTCTACCCTTTATCAACCTCTTTAACTTGATTATAATGTATAACAGGATGCCATATCCCATAAAAGTATAGAAAACAACAAACAGGCTTAACCAAAAAGTAAGTCTCATTTATGTATAGATTTTAACGGTATCCCAAATTTTTACTGTTTTTATTGTGGGTCAGATTCCACCATACAGCTTGAATAAGGGTAGGTATATAATTGTAATTTTTTGCCTTGATGTATTTGATCACATTGCGCGGAACAACCATCAGGATAAAATAAAGATAGAAAATAATCTTCTTAAAAAAAGGGGCATTCCGGCGGATAAATAAGATCCGGTTACGGTTCATAAAATATTCTTTCAGCCTGCTGTTTTTACCTACCGAAACAGATTCTTTATGGTAGATAAGCGCTTCGGTACAAACCCAGGCCTGGTAACCGGCCCGTTTGATGTGTTCGCCCCAGTCGAGCTCCTCATAGTATAAAAAGAAATTTTCGTTCATCATCCCGGCTTTTTCAATGGCGGTTTTCCTCACCATCATAGCCGCGCCGTGGCAATAGGCGGTAGGGGCGGTAATGTGGTCATATTGCCCGTTATCATCTTCGCGCAAGCCAATACAACTGTTACGGCCGGTATAATAATTCAGCGGGGTATAACCGGCATACTGTATCATACCTTTATTATAAAAATATTTTATTTTGGGTGATATCATGCCAACTTCCGGATGCTTGTCCAGCACTTCCGACAGTGTTTCTATTAAGCCGGGGGTAAATTCAGTATCGTTATTTACCAAAAAAAGGTAATCCCCGGCGGCTTGTTGTATACCCAGGTTGTTTCCACCTGCAAAGCCCAGGTTTTTTTCGGAGCGGATAAATTTTACGGTTGGGTATTTTAACTGTAATTGTGGTGTTACATTTTTTTCGCTGCCATTATCAACCACAATTACCTCAATATCTTTCATAGCCGGTATGGTGGCCAATAGTTCTTCGGTAACCTGTGGCTGGTTAAAATTTACCGTGACGATAGATACTTTCATGGTTAAGATTCAGATACCCTGTCAAGGCATTGCTGTAAAACCACAGCAAATTCTTTATCATTTGGCGGTGCGAAGATAGTATTATGTTCACCCGGAATATCATGCACATTTACCCCTTTAAGTGCAAACTCGCGCCATCCCAGGTATTTAAAGTCAGCCATATAAAAGGTTTTTTTCAAAGCTCTGAACAGATCTACCTTAATATTTAATGGTTTTTGAAAATAGTTACGTTTAGCTTTGGCGCTGGCTTCATCAATCTCATTGTCGTAAGCAAAAAAGCCTTCCCGCTTTTCTTCTTTTCCGGATATCTTCCAGAAAACCCGGATGATCCGGCGTTTGACAACAGTGCTTTTATATTCAATCGTCCTTTTTGGATCTTTGGCAAATAAAACAAAACTGTAAAGGAATTTCATGGTAAAGAGCCAAACCCGGTTAACTGTTCTTTTGAAGACCGGATCATAAATGTCGGTTTGCTTGGCATAGGTATCAAATACGGCAAGCATCTTTACTTCTTTACCCATTTTTGTTAGCTGGCAGGCCATTTCGTAAGCAATAGTACCGCCCAGCGAATAACCTGCCAGGGCATAAGGCCCTGTTGGATTTTGAGCAACGATTTCTGCAATATAGTTTGCCGCTATTTCTTCCATTACATCCAGTGGTTCATCAATACCGTTAAGCCCTTTTGCCTGCAGCCCGTATACCGGCTGTTCTTCGTCCATATTCATGGCGAGAGCATTGAATAGCAATACATTTAAACCTGCGCCATGAACGATGTATAAGGGCATTTTTGACCCTTTTGGTTTGATAGGCACCAACGATTCCCACGTAATTGATTTTGCATCAACATTCAACCTTAAAGCTAATTTTTCAATAGTCGAGTGTTCAAAAAGTGTAGCAAGCGGCAGGCGTTTCCCGGTAACTTTTTCAATCCGCGCCATTATTTGCACCGCAACCAGCGATCGTCCGCCCAATGTAAAAAAGTTATCAAAAATGCTGATTTTTTCAAGCCCCATCAGCTGCTGCCATATTTCAGCCACTTGTTTTTCAATATCCGTGCGCGGTGCAACATATTCGCCGCTTCGGTTTATCGCATTATAATCCGGTTTTGGTAACGATTTCCGGTCGGTTTTTCCGTTAGGGGTAATTGGGATAGCTTCCAGCAAAACAAAATCATCCGGAACCATATATTCAGGCAATACGGCCAATAATGCCTCCTGCCAGGCGCCGGTTAGGGTATTAAGACTGGCACCCTCATTGCCCGTGGCCAATACAACGTACCCAACCAAACGCGGATCGCCGGGTGTGTCTTCACGGGCAATAACCACAGCTTCCTTTACGGTATCCTGTTTTACTAAAGCGTGTTCAATTTCTTCGAGTTCGATACGGTAGCCGCGTACTTTAACCTGGTGGTCTATCCGGCCGAGGCATTGTATTTCGCCGTTTTCTTTAATTTTCCCCAGGTCGCCGGTGCGGTAAAGCCTGTTTCCGGGTATGCCTGAGAAAGGATCGTCAATAAATTTTTCAGATGTCAGGTCGGGCCGGTTCAGGTAGCCTTTGGCAACACCTTCACCGCCGATAAGTAATTCACCTGTTTCACCATCGGGCAGGTTGTTTAATTTTTCATCAACAATATAAACCTGTGTGTTGGCTACTGGCTTGCCTATGGTAATATTTTCATCGTTCTCAATCAATTTCACGGTACTCCATATGGTGGTTTCCGTAGGGCCGTACATATTCCAGAGCTCACTGCTGCGCCCGGTGAGTTTGTTCACCATGTCTTTTGGCAAAGCTTCGCCGCCGCATAAAATTTTTAATGGCAGGTAGTTTTCCCAGCCGGCTTCCAGCATCATACGCCAGGTATAGGGCGTAGCTTGCATAAAGGTGATTTTTTCGTCTTTAACCAGGTCCAGCAATAGCCTGCCGTCTTTTGATGTTTCGGAATTGGACAGTATAAGTTCTGCGCCACAAATCAGGGGCAGGTATAATTCAAGCCCGGCTATATCAAATGATATGGTAGTAACGGCCAGTATTTTGTCATCCGCTGTCATGCCCGGTTCTTTTTGCATGCTCAGCAAAAAGTTAACCAGGTTATAGTGCCTTATTTGTACGCCTTTTGGTTTTCCGGTTGATCCGGACGTATACAATATATAGGCCAGTTCTTCGCTGCTGAAATCCACTTCAGGTTCTTCGGTGCTATAGTTATTCAATTGATCCAGCGCATCCTCAATTAATATTTCTTTGGCGCTGGAAGTAAAGTGATTGTGATATTTTTTTGAGGTTAGCAACACTTTTGCTGAAGAATCCTCCAGCATAAACTCGATACGGTCTTTCGGATATTCTGGGTCAAGCGGGACATAAGCGGCGCCTGATTTAAGTATAGCCAGCAGCGAAATGATCATTTCCGGTGAGCGGTCAAGCGCCAGGCCTATTACATCGCCGGTTTTTATTTGATTGTCAATTAATAACCGCGCAAGTTTATTGGAACTTTCGTACAGGTTTTTATAGGTTAAATTACTTTCATGAAATTTTAAGGCAATTTTACCGGCATATTGTTGTGCGCATTTATTCAGAAAATAAGGAAGCGTTTTTTCTTTGGGATATGCTGTCAGCGTATCGTTCAAGCTATTCTTATTGTCCATCTGTACCTGGCTGCTCATATGCACTTAATCATTGAAATCTTTTATTTATTTAACACATCCCCCTTCGGCTAAGTTCTGTATACTTGTCAATGTAACGGGTATATTACATTATACGCATTATTCGGCATTATGGATATGGGGAGTATGAATAAATTTTTTATTTGCTCCTTTTAATTTAAACAGCAATAATACCATAGTAAAAAATATCAACGGGAGCTTTAAAACTGCCCCTAATAGTTTATCATTAACAAAACTTGATGGTACGGCTATTAAAATACCTAAATAACAACAAGCTGTAGCCGCTAACCACAATTGCCAGCCCGGACCCATACCTGGCGTCAATATCGAAAATAGCAACATCATTGGCATCAAACCCAGCATTAAAACGCGGGGTAAAATGGCGGTTTGATAAATCTCGTTCAAATAGTCAAAATTGCCATGCTTAAATAACTCGGTGATGCCGCTCCATCCATATACCCTAAACAGGTTAAACTGGGCTGATAGCCACCTGCGCCTCTGTTTTTTAAATACCTCCGGGTTGCTAACTTTCTCATCGTATATAACCGCTTTATCAGCGTAGGCTACGCCGATCTTATCGCGGGTAAGCAACAGGCCCATTTCCTTATCAAACCCACCGACAGCGTCAATCCGCATCATCACATTTTTAAATAAGTTATATTCCAAAGCCATCCCCGAACCTATGATAGCGGCAGAAAGATTAAAGACCCTTTGCGATTTGCGGAAAATATGATTGTTAATTTCTTCGCTTATAGCATCTAATATAGCGATAGGGGTATTGGTGTTTTTCGCCGTGCGATGACCCTGCACCACCCTGTTACCTGCTTGTAAATAATTATTTATCTGGTATAAGAAATCCGGGGCGGCAATATTATCAATATCAAATACAACGGCGGCGTCAAATCCAGCTGTCGTGTTTTCTATGGCTTTATGCAATGCCTTTGATTTTGTGCTGGTTTCAAAAATTACCTCAAGTACCTGTAAGGGCATTTTCTTCAGCGTTTCAATTGTTTCGGGTTTTAATGAATCGGCAATTACACAAACATGAAACAGATCCTTCGGGTAATCAATGGTAAGCGCATTTGCCGCCGAATTCAATATGATCTCATCCTCTTTATATGAACATATATAAACAACAAATTTTGCCAGTTTATCGCTCACAGGTGGCTTTTTTGCGGGAAATAGCTTACCAGCCAGCGAAAAAACAAACAAATACAAGCTGTAGATGCCCAGGTATATGAACAGAACACTTGTTATTATTGAAATAATAAATTTGATAATATCCATATTTTAATGGTCCTTATACGGTAAAATTAACGCAAATGGTAGGGGTATTGTTAGATTTTTATGCAAAAACAATCGTTTTGGCTAATTTTTTTTTAAGATTAGACTCCAGCAGCGCCTCTATTTCCATTATCCGATGCTCCCAGGTATTGTCAGCGGCCACCATCAGCCTTTTTTTCTGCAAACTGCTGTTGTCGTTTAATGAAGCATTTAGCGCCTCCGAAAACTCAGCTGCATTTTTGCAATACCAAACCGTGTCACCCGTAAAGTCTTTCAGATCAGGGTTGAAATCAGTAGAAACAACCGGACGCCCCGAACCAAGGTATTCAAAAAGCTTTAACGGAAAAATATGGCTGCTTACCTCATCTTTTTTAAATGGAATGATAGCGACGTCAAACCCCTTTAAAACTGCAGGCATCAATTCATAGGGCACTGCGCCTTTTAAATACAGGTTTTGGCCCTCAAAGTCGCCGTCTTTGATGTAATAGCTGTCAACCGGGCCTATAAACACAAAACTCTTATCAGGATTCATTGCCGTGAGCTCTTTAACCAATTGATAGTCGATTCGCCTTTCAATATTGCCAAAATAGCCGATGACCGGTTTTTTTATACCGTCCAATATATCAGCTATTTGCAATTCCGGGTCAAGTGCTTTCTGGCTATGGCTGATATTGGCCGCGTTTGGAACGAAGTATGAATTTTTGTTTAGTAGTCCTTTTTGATTACTAAGCTCTTTACTTGTCGAAATCACCATATCCACATCTTTTACCAAAATATCTTCAGATATAAGGCCATGCCGGGTTTGATAGGGCTCTATTAACGGGTCAACGCAATGATAAACCGTTAAATCGGGCTTTAGTAGTTTATGAAGTGATGGAAACGCAACATTATAGGAATTGATATAAATATAATTGCTAATGTTGAGCTTTTTGATCACCTTGTTTAATCGGTTCCCAATAATTTTTTCGTTCAGTTTTACCAGCAGCCGGTATAGTTTGCCCTCGGGCAACATATTAATGGAGGGAACCGGCGGGCTGATCACTATTTTCAGGTTCGGGATATCGGTATCAATTATACTATTTGTCGAAGAGAAAAAATGTTCCCTCCTGGTTTGATAGCCTTTGGTGTTTTTGAATTTTATATAATCAAGCCAGGTATAGGGCCTGTCAATATAATAAACCTTATTGTTTTTCGCCAAGTGCTTTGCCATGGTATAGTTGGTCGACTCCAGGGCGCTATCGAACTGCATCTGCGAAAAAATAATAATATTTTGATCTTTGAGGCTCATGTTAAAAAAATTAGGGGAAGATTTGTTTTATCATAAAGCTGAAGGCTTTTAGTCGTTTTTACCTTTCATCCGCGAAATGAGGCTAATGGCCAATAGTTTTGTTTCGCTAAATCCAAGTTGGAGTATATCACGAATCTTAAAATTTAAATTTTTCTTCAATACCCAGTACCCGTACACAACACCTGCGATAAATGAAACAATGGAAGCAAGCGCAACACCATAAAGGCTGTGCGTAAAATAAATGCCAATAAAATCACCGGCGACATTTACCACGAGCATTAGTACAACTTTTACCAAATTTAAGTGCGGTTTGTTCAGGATGTCAAGCGTTATGCCAAAAAAGCGATCGACAGGCAATAAAACTGCAAAACACAAAAAGATCCGGAAAACCCTTGCCGCTTCAGTAGGCACAAATTTTTGACCGCCAATTATTTCAATTATAAAATCGGCACAAATAAATGTGACGATAGAAACAGGGATCAATAAAATGGTTAAAATTCCCGCATACTTTTTCATAATATAGGTCATATGCGGCTTTTCGTTACGTTGCACCGCAGCGGACATAGCAGGGAGGGCAGTAGCAATAAAGCTTCTGAGCGGAATTTCTATAACCTCCATTAATCTTTGAGGAAGGTAATATATGGCCACAAATGAAGGATCCACGAACATGTATTTTATGATAAACGTGTCGGAGCCCCGCAGCAGGTAGGAACTGATAGAGGTACCAACACTGTACTTACCGAAATTTACCAGCTCTTTTACACATGCATTGCTTTTGTGGCGAATGGATGACATCTTTGCCCAGCCCGCAGCTATAGAGATAAGGCTTGTTAACATTGCCGATAAACAGTAAGCATAAATTACATACTGGAAATGGGTTTGGTGAATAATTATTAACGCAACAATTGACAGGAAAAAAGTAGCCGGATGGATTAACTGGAGAAAAAAGATGCGGTCAAAACGTTCTTCAGCCTGTAAAACCCATAACGCAATACTTGAAGGCAGCGTACTGAAGAAAATTATCGCAAACCAGTTAACAGTAATCTCGAGAGATGGGTTAGAGCCAAATAAATAGGTCAGAAAGCTTATAAAAGCTAAAATGGAAGTAAGTATCAGGCCCATAAACCATGTGGAGCCAACCACTGTTGCTGCCCGTTCTTTGCTTGCGCCCGAGTAAAACTTCACCAGGGAGGTTTGAAGGAAACCACTCCGGAAAAAATTGGCAATTGTAAAGGTTATCAGGAAAAGTATCCAGTAGCCAAGGTCCCGTTCAGTTAAATTACGCGCTAACAATGAAACTGTAACCATGCTTACAATTGGCATTACTGCGTTACTCGCGAGGGAAAGTGTATGTTTGTTAACTAGTTTCTTTAGAATTTGCATTACACTTTTTGCCCGCTATAGGTTTGAAAATTGATAAATAGGAAATAGTCCACTACTTTTTTAAATGGCATTACAATGTTTTCTCCTTTTTTAAGAAAATACCAGTTAAGAAAAAACTTAACCAATAATTTTGGCCTGATCTGGCTCCGGGGTATTAACAACCAATGTAGTTCTTTTTTTAGTTCAGCGTTTGATTTAATAGTGGTTAAAAAGAACATTTTAATTTTTCTGTTTATTAAATCTAACTGATTTTTATATTGGGTTTTAATTTTCTTTCCGCCAGGTCTAATCTCATCGTAATATTTAAAATAGCCATTGCCAAAAAGAACAAAATGTTCGACGGGTATTGTACGAGTGCTTGCTGTGGATAGTTACCAACATCAAAGGCAAAAATGAATAAAACCATGCCAAGGCAATACGTTTTAAGTTCCGGGTTGCTTATCAAGTAGTAGTATTGTATCCCCTTGTACATAATAACGAAGTTGAAAATACAATAGAGCAACAGGCCAATCCAGCCCATTTCCACGGCAACCCTCACATAACCGCTGTCGGGAGGGAATTTTGCCAGGTACGAGTTTGGTGCAAAACGTTGCCCCCATACGCCAACAGAACCTAAACCACCACCAATAGGGTGGGCTAATATGTAAGGTTTAATAGCTTCCTGGTTTTTTGCCCGTTCTTCAAATGAGGCATCTTTTGAAGGCTTAAAGGCGCTTTGAAACCTTGCAAGAGTTGCATTGGAGGTTGGTACCTTGATTAAAACGACGAGGAGTAAACCTGAAATAATCGAAAATATAAATATTTCCCTGTTTAATTTCAATATAAAAAGCATCAGGATACCGGCAGGGAGAATGATGAAGGATGCCCTTGTGCCGGTATACAGCATCGCAAACAAAAAAAGTGCCGTCAGGCAGCCTAATGTCACTTTCCTGGTGAATTTAATAGGGCCAAACATTAAAGCTATGCACAATAAAGCTGCGGCAACCATGTTGTAAGCAAATACTACAGGATCCGAAAATATCGACCACTTTCTTAAATGCCCGGCTATAAATAATAATTTAAACCGTTCGGGGAACCTGTATAGCCAATCACGTTCAAATGGGAATAGC
>Ga0206965_10141_pt2 | contig 22111 bp, 19 predicted proteins | sample Alteio_BWOrgHeat_26_FD_152973 | JGI IMG/M metagenome (GOLD analysis project Ga0206965, IMG submission 152973) | Enriched cells from forest soil in Barre Woods Harvard Forest LTER site, Petersham, Massachusetts, United States -... | ecosystem: Environmental > Terrestrial > Soil > Temperate forest >...
GCTTTATAGTGATAGTTTAATAAATCAGGAGAGCGTAAGAAAAATTACCCAAATGGAACTAAACAGGGAATTTCAGAGAGTAGAAGATTCCGTTAAAGCTGAACAGGAAAAGGTAACTAATATGCAAGCTTCAGAAATAAACAAAAAGCGGATTCTTGTATATAGTGTAACAGTATTACTAATACTCACACTTATTCTTTCATTTTTATTAATAAAGCGCCAGCAAAGAAAAAGACGGGCTGAAAAAACTGTATTTGAGGCTGAAACGACCACTTTAATAATGGAAAAAGATCAGAAGGAAAAAGAACTGGCTCGTGCAAAAGAAATGTTAGGTGAGCATATAAATGCTCTGATTGAAAAGAATGCGCTGTTGGAACAATCGATGCTTGAAATGGAAGAACTTAAAAAGCAAGCAGAAGGAAAAAAGATAGAATATGCCGAAAATTTGAGCAAAAGTACAATCCTTACTGAAGAAGATTGGAGCAAATTTAGGCAACTTTTTGAGCAAGTTCATCCTGATTTTTTTAAGCGACTAAAAGAAAAACTACCCAATCTTACCCAGGCTGAAATAAGATTTATGTGTTTAACCAAGTTGCAATTGGGCACAAACCAAATGGCGGGAATGTTAGGTGTATCACTTAATACCATCAGGGCATCGCGATATCAGCTTCGGAAAAAGTTAGGCTTATCCGGTAAAGATGATCTAAACGATATCGTAAATTCTATTTGATAACCAGTCGAATAGATATTTTACTATCCTATATCCTGAATAAACCGAAAGTAATGTACGTAAACAGCTAGATATATGATTTTAGCTATCCCCACACCTTGGTGCCTTCGGTGCAGTTTTTACAAATGTCAATCTCCTTGCGTGAGTGTAAAAGCGCCTGCCTGAAATTATTGTACTGCTCACTGTGCCACAGGTCGGCAAACGATTGTTCTTTAACATTACCCATAGGGTGGCTGGCATCCTTATCAAAGCAACAGGGAACAATATTGCCATCCCAGGTAATAACGCATGAGTTCCACGAGCGCCAGCAATGGTTCAGCAATTCATTTTTAATCTCATATTTTCCTGCGGCATTTTTCTTGTACCTGGAATATTTTTGTTGTTCCGGCAGCAAGGCGCTTCCATTTTCATGGTCGTATACCTGTACTGTTTTAAGTTTTACTTCGTCAATCCCTATCTGTTTACCCAGGGCTTTTATTTCGGGTATCTGGTGCTCATTTGCCTTTACCACTAAAAACTGGAATATAAGATACGGGGTAGAAGAACGAAGCTTCTTTTTCCATTCTACCACGTTTTTTGCTCCTTGTATAACCTTGTCAAGTTGTCCGCCGATCCTGTAACTTGAGTATGTTTCCTGGGTAGTGCCATCTATTGAAATGATAAGCCTGTCGAGCCCCGATTCTACGGTTTTACGTGCATTTTCATCCGTTAAGTAATGGGCATTGGTAGATGTTGCGGTATAAATGTTCTTATCCGAAGCATACTTCACCATATCTAAAAAGCGTGGATTAAGATAAGGCTCGCCCTGGAAGTAAAAGGTAAGATAAGTAAGATGGGGGGAAAGCTCGTCGATCAGTTCTTTGAAAAAGTCTTCCTTAAGCATACCCGTGTTGCGGGTAAATTCCCGCTTACCACTGGGGCATTCGGGGCAGCGTAAATTGCAGGATGTGGTAGGCTCAATAGATGCACTTATAGGCATACCATGGTGCATGGACCGCCCTGTTATCCTGGATAAGTAATAGCTGGACAACACCTTGCCCGCATTCCAGCCTTTAGATGCTGAAAGGCTGGATAATATGTTAAGGCGATCTGATAGTTTGGCCAGCATGGTGCTAAATTCTTACAAAGATAGCATTACCTTATACCTTAAAGAAATAGTAAGATACTTATTGTTTGTTCATACATACGCTTGTATTGGTAAATTTGTACGGATATATAAAGTGAATGAGCTATACAGTTTTAGAAATAAGTAAAGCAATTAGTGCCAGATTATACCCTGCCAAGGGTCTGGAGAATGTTTCTGTGGAACATTTGCTTATTGATAGCCGTAGCCTGATAGACCCGCTTGGAACCATGTTCATTGCCCTCAAAACAGGCAAGAACGACGGGCATAATTATATAGCTGAGCTTTATCACCGGGGCATTCGAATTTTTATGGTGGATGAAGGATACCAGGATTTTGATCCGTATATAGATGCCATTTTTATAGTAGTTAAAAACACATTGGTTGGGCTTCAGCATTTGGCAGCCTGGCATCGCAAACACTTTGATATGCCTGTTCTTACCATTACCGGCAGCAATGGCAAAACAATAGTAAAGGAATGGCTTTACCAGCTTTTATCGCCTGAGAAGAATATTGTTCGTAGCCCGCGCAGTTATAATTCGCAGGTTGGTGTTCCTTTATCGGTGTGGCAAATAGATAACCCTAACGAACTTGCGATTTTTGAAGCAGGTATTTCTCAACCGGGAGAAATGGAAAAGCTTGCCGGGATAATTCACCCGACGGTAGGCATATTTACAAATATAGGAGACGCCCACAGCCTTAATTTTAAAGACCAGGAACAAAAAGTAAATGAAAAAATCAAGCTTTTTAAGGAAGTTAAAACCCTGATCTATTGTAAGGACCATGCCTTGATACATAATGCCATTGGGAAGGAACTTAATGGCGTGGAATTGATCTCGTGGTCAAAAACTACGGAAGCTGATATTCTTATTCTTAAGATAAGACAAGGTAAGGGCGTGACAGATATAGATGCGGTGTACCGGAAAAGGAACATATCGATACAAATTCCTTTTACCGATGATGCTTCTATAGAAAATGCTATTCATTGCTGGGCCTATATGCTGCACTTAGGCTATGAAGACGATGCTATTTGGGAACGGATGAGCCGTTTGCAGGCAGTGGCTATGCGTATGGAAATGATAATGGGTATTAATAACTGCACCGTTATAAGTGATGTTTATAATTCAGATATTAATTCTATCGCTGTAGCTCTTGACTTCCTGAACCAGCAAAAGCAACACACAAATAAAACCCTCATTCTGTCTGATATAGCGCAGGCAGGAAATGATGAAAAGGGGATATATAACCGAATAGCAGAGATAATAAAGGCGAAAAGTCCTTCCCGGTTAATTGGTATTGGCCCAAAGCTATCGTTGCATGCTAACCTGTTTGATTTAGAGAAACATTTTTTTTCAAACACGGAGGAGTTCTTATCTCATTTTGGTGATTTTATCTTCCATGATGAGGCCATCCTTGTAAAAGGTGCCAGGAATTTCGAGTTTGAAAAAATAAGCAAGCTATTGCAGTACAAAGCACACGAAACCGTGCTGCAAATAAACCTGGATGCGTTGGTACACAACCTGAATTATTTTCGTTCGAAGCTTAAGCCAACCACGAAAATAATGGCCATGGTAAAAGCATTTTCATACGGCAGCGGTAGCTTTGAAATTGCCAATGTGTTGCAGTACCATAAAGCAGATTACCTGGCAGTAGCTTATGCGGATGAAGGGGTAGAGCTAAGAAGGGCAGGTATATCTCTCCCGATCATGGTTATGAATCCGGAACCCGGCAGCTTTGATAATATTATCAGATTTCAGTTAGAACCCGAAGTATATAATTTTAAGACACTTGAAATGGTGGCGCAAGCCATTAAAGTAAATGGTGCCACTCAAGCTCTTCCTATCCATATAAAGTTAGATACGGGTATGCACCGCCTTGGTTTTAATGCGAATGACATTGACAAACTATTGCAATTATTGACAAAAGAACCGCTATTAAAAGTACAATCCGTTTTTTCACACCTTGCCGCCAGTGATGCTGATAAGTATAAAGATTTTACCCTTGAACAGGTGAATAAGTTTAGTAACATGAGTGATAAAATTTTAAAAAGCCTGTCTTATACTGTGTTGCGTCATATATCAAATTCTGCAGGTATTGTAAGGTTCCCCGAGGCACAGTTTGATATGGTGCGATTGGGCATCGGATTGTATGGGGTAGCCCCAGATGCAGAAGAGCAAAAGAAGATTGAAAATGTAAGCTCTCTTAAAACAACCATCTCGCAAATAAACCATTTAAAAAAGGGAGAAACAGTTGGTTATAATCGCAGAGGGATGCTGGAAAGAGATTCGGTAATTGCAACCGTAGCGATTGGTTATGCCGACGGATATGGAAGAGAACTGGGTAACGGGAATGGGCAAATGATAGTGAATGGCAAGGCAGCACCTACTATTGGAGATATTTGCATGGATATGTGCATGATCGATATAACGGGTATTAAAGCAAGTGAGGGAGATGAGGTTATAATTTTTAATGACATACCTACGCTTTTACAAATGGCTAAAAATATGAATACCATCCCATACGAAGTACTTACAAGCCTTTCACAAAGGGTTAAACGTATTTACATTCACGAATAACTATATCTTTATTGCAGATAAAAGATACATGGCGCTCCTGGATGAAATAAAGACGGTAATAAGCAAGGAACTTGATGAGTTTGAAGTGCACTTCAGGCAATCTACAAAAAGTTCAGTGCCACTGCTCGACAAGATCACGTATTATCTTATTAAAAGACGGGGTAAGCAATTAAGGCCCATGCTGGTTTTTTTGTCCGCGGGTATCCATGGAAAGATCAATGAATCAACTTACCGTGCAGCCTCGCTTATTGAGTTATTGCACACTGCAACTTTGGTTCACGATGACGTGGTAGATGATGCCTATCGTCGCCGGGGTTTCTTCTCCATCAACGCCTTATGGAAGAATAAAATAGCGGTTTTGGTGGGTGATTATCTTTTATCGCGGGGTTTACTGCTTGCCATAAATAATAAAGATTTTAGCCTGCTCGAGCAGGTATCCACCGCAGTTAAAAAGATGAGCGAGGGGGAATTACTGCAAATAGAAAAGACACGCAAGCTGGATATTTCGGAGGAAGAATATTTTGAAATTATACGATGCAAAACCGCTTCGCTGGTGGCGGCATGTTGCGCATGCGGTGCTATATCCGCGGGGTTAAGCGCTGACAAGGTGGATACCATGTGGAATATTGGAGAAAAGCTGGGCATCGCTTTCCAGATAAAAGATGATATGCTGGATTATAGCGCTGATGATATTGGTAAGCCGACGGGAGCGGATATTAAAGAAAAAAAGATGAGCCTTCCTTTGATATATGCCCTACAGCAAGCAAGTTATGTTGAAAAGAAGCAGATAATATATGCCATAAAGAATCACAGCAAAAAAACAGAGACAATAGATAAAGTATTTAATTTTGTAAAGGCTAAGGGTGGTTTGGAATACGCTAATAAAAAAATGGTAGAATACAGAGAAAGTTCAAGGGCCATTCTTAAAGAATTACCCGATTCTGAATATAAACGATCATTTGAAAGCCTTATTAATTTTGTTACAGAAAGGAAAAATTAAATTGACATATTATGAAAAGCGCCTTGCAAACAATTTCACTTTTAATTTTTACCGGAATAATACTGACAGCGTGTCATCATAACCCCGCTTCTCAGTCAACGACTCCCGCGGCTTCTGCGCCAAAAGCTTCTTATTCTGATGCTACTAAAGATACATCCAATCTTTTCGTAGATAAAAATGCGAAGGATGGATTGAATATCATCAAATATAAAAATGGCGTGATAAAGGCTAAGGGCTATTATAACTCAGGAAGAAAGTATGGTGAGTGGCAAAGCTTTTACCCGGACGGCAAATTATGGAGCGATGAATATTTTACTTTAGGTTTGCCTGATGGAAAAATAACCGTGTGGTACGATAATAATAAAAAAATGTACGAAGGAGTATATAAGAATGGCCATCCTATAGGTACCTGGAGCTATTGGAATGAGGAAGGTAAATTATTACGCACATCTGATTATAATAAAAAGGATCCTAATACCGCGCTTTAATATTTATGGGCTACAAAATTCCTTCTATTCTATTTGTGTGTTGTTTATCCATATTCTTTATGGCAGGATGTGGAGTAGAGACCAAAGAAGTGTTTACTATAAATCCCGATCTTTCAGGTAAATGCGTGGTAGATGCCAGGATGGTGCTGGACACAAGCGGTTTAAGTGCGAAACTTGCTGCAAAGGACAGCATGTATGGCATTATACCGGCCGTTCCTGATTACCATAAAAAGAAGTTTACACGCAGAGACCTGCTAACCTTCGCGCTTAGGATAATTAAAACCAAGGGAGTTGAAGTATGGAACAATATAAATTTTGGAATAAGTAAAAAGAAGGATGTAATATATTTTAGTGGTACGGCCTACTTCCGAGATATTTCCAAGGTCCGTTTTTCCATGCTCGATTCGGTATTGCAGGTAACCCATGAACTGGGGAGCAAGATCACATTCAGGTTAGAGCCCAATGTAATTACGCCATCTAATAAGTTACCTGATGATACGATCAATAAGAAGGTAAGCAATCTCAGGCAGAATGCATTTTATGAGCGTCCCGTTTTGGCAGACATACTTAACCATTCAGAAACAGATATTATTTATAATTTACCTGGCGATATTGTTAAATCATCAATTTTTGACCAAGATGGAGATAACATTGTAAAAGTAAGTCTTACCGGAAATGAAATATTGAAGTACGGCGATAGCCTTAGCAAAAACCAGGACCTTGCGGTAAAAGAATTTAAAGCTACTAATGGCACTTGCGCTAATGTGCTCGAGCCACTGTTTAACCGGGTAGCATTTGGTACAGGCGTGCCTATGGAGGTTACATTTAACAAAGGTACCCCGCTTTTTGATTATAACGGCGAAGTGCAGAGCGCGATCATTTACTTCGATAATTTTATGGAGCAATCAAAACTTGAAAAGTTTGATTCTACCTCTGCGTTAAAAGAGGAGCGCGAAGAAGATAGGAGACCAGCAGAATACGGCAAACTGATCGTAAATAAGATGGATTCGCAGATGCACAAAACCTATTTTTCAGATATGACATGCATCCAATCGCATGATACGTTAACTGTTTCAGGAGAGCTTTCTCAGGATGTTAAAGCAGATGAGTACAAGGTGCACATAATGAAAATAATTGCCGGCATAGATCAGGATATTACCGACAGTATTGTAGATCGCAATAAGATACACCCCGAATTATCATCAGAACAGGGAGATAATAACCCAAAGGGTCCGAAACGGAAAATGAAATTTATATGTATTGTACATTTCCCACCTGCCTGCAAAGAAATATCCTTACAAGGAAGATTATCCACGACCCTGTCGGGCAAGCCGGGAGTACAGATACCTTTTAAAATGAAGCAGGTAGCTGTATCTGCAAAAAGTAAGTAGGCTATTTTACCGATACGTCCACCACAAACTTATTCTTTAGCAACCTTCTGCCAATAAGCATAGGGTACTTCATGCTACCGCGATTGGTAAGGGTAACGTAAGTCCTTACTCTTCTGTTATTAATGTGGACTATGGTACGTATAATGTATCTTTCTTCTATATCTCCGAAGGAACTTTTTATGGTCTTGGTCCCGAATTTTTTAAAGCGTATTTCTTTTTCTTTGTATTCCGGGTGAGAGGGGTCCAGCAACATAAAGCATAGTATTGGTTTTCCGTTCTTTTCTTTAGTTTCAATACGATTACAGTGCAAGGAACAAAAGTAAGCTCCGGTATCTACCTTGGCTGCTATTTTCATAAACCCCAGTTTGGGCAGGTCAACCATCATGGTTCTTCCTATAATATCTTTTTTATGTTCTGTCGGCATAAAATGAATTGCTCATTACTTGTTGATATTTCAAAGGTAACAGTATAATTTATTATACCCCAAAAAGGTAATTTTGAGAACCTTTAAGGAATAGATGGTAACCTACCTGATCATAGCCCTCAATTGTATTGTTTCCATATATGGTTTCAGTAACAGGAGTTTTTTTTCAAAGTACCTGTTTAACCCATATAGCATACAAAGGAATAAAAAAGAATGGTGTCACATTTTTACCCATGCTTTTTTACATGCCGATTATATGCACCTGCTTTTTAATATGTTCACTTTCTACTCCATAGGCCTTCCTCTTGAGCAAGAAGTGTTCCCCGCATATTTTGGCAACCATGCCGAATATTATTTCGTACTGCTTTACGTTGGTGGTATTATGGCATCAGCATTTCCGGCATTCGAAAAGAACAAAAACAATTTTGGTTATACATCGGTGGGGGCTTCAGGCGCTGTATGCGCGGTTATTTTTTCCTATATACTTATTCTTCCTACCTCGGGTATGATGATGCTTTTCCTGCCTTTCTCCATTCCTGCTGCTCTTTTTGGCGGCTTGTTTCTTTTAGTGTCGTGGTATTTATCTAAACGTGGTGGTGGCCGTGTAGCCCACGATGCTCACTTTTGGGGCGGTGTATTTGGTTTTGTATTTACAATTCTGCTGAAATTTTCATTGCTTCCGGCCTTTTTCGAGCAGATAAAATCTCTTTTTTAAATGAAGAAAGCGGTATTCCTGGATAGGGACGGAGTGTTGAATCGCGAACTGGATGATTATGCCTGGAAGATCGAAGACTTCCATATTTTGCCGGATGTTATACCTGCCCTTAAGCAACTACAAGAAAGAGGTTATCTGCTTATTGTAATAACTAACCAGGGCGGTATTGGCAGGGGGCTTTTTACATTTGATGATGTAGAAAGAGTGCATGGATATCTTAGAGAACACTTAGCCAAAGCGGGTATAAAACTCGAGGAAATTTATTACTGCTGCCATCATCCTTTAAATGGCGCTTGCATTTGCCGTAAGCCAGATTCAGCGTTGGTAGAAAAAGGACTTGCACGGTTTAATATTGATCCCTCTCTATCTTATTTTATTGGCGATAAAGAGCGTGATATTTTAGCGGGGAAAAAGGCGGGAGTAAAGGGCATATTGATCGAGCAGAATACATCGCTGCTTGAAGCCATCAAGCAGGTAATTTAAGTTTTGATAAAGTGAAAATAGCTGTAAATACCCGCCTGCTTATTAAAAATAAAATGGAGGGCATAGCTGTTCATGCTTTTAATGTTCTTAAGCGTATCACCGTTGCCCATCCTGAGCATCAGTTCCTGTTTCTGTTCGACAGGCCCTACGATGAATCGTTTATATTTTCATCTAATATTACTCCAATCGTTCTGTTTCCACAAGCGCGGCATCCATTTCTTTATTATTTATGGTTTGAATATTCGGTGGCCCGAATTCTCAATAAAGTAAAGCCGGATATTTTTTATTCGCCCGACGGATTTTTATCTTTACGGGTAAATACCTGCTCCTTGCCCGTTATGCACGATATCAACTACGAACATTATCCTGATGATATACCGCCACTTACGCGCAGGTACTACAAAAAATATTCTCCTCTTTTTGCCAAAAAGGGCCAGCGGATACTAACCGTTTCAGAATTTTCTAAAAAGGATATAGCGACAACTTATGGCATTTCTCCGGATAAGATAGATGTAGTTTATAATGGCGCTGATGAGGCTTATAAGGTTATGGGAAGGGAAGAAAGAGAAAGTGTAAAGCAAAAGTATTCTGCCGGGAAGGATTATTTTTTGTATGTAAGCGCCTTGCATCCGCGCAAGAATGTAAAAAGGCTTTTACTGGCTTTTGATAAAGTAAAAGAGAGCACCGGCACTGATATTAAACTCGTATTGGTTGGCCCCGAATATTTCAAGAACAGTGATATGATGGATGTTTATGGCGGTATGAAACATAAGCAAGATGTGGTATTTACCGGTCGTTTAAATGTAGATCAACTCTGTAAAGTAATGGGTGCTGCTTTTGCGCTTACCTATGTTTCTTACTTTGAAGGCTTTGGCATACCCATAATTGAAGCCATGAATTGTGACGTGCCAGTGATTGCATCTGATGTAACCTCTATGCCCGAAGTGGCCGGAGATGCTGCCTTGTATGTAGATCCTTTATCCGTGGATGCCATAGCAAAAGGTATGCAGGATATATTACAGAATGAAAAGTTAAGAATGGAATTAACTGAGAAAGGAAGGATAAGAAAGAATAATTTTTCCTGGGATAAAACGGCCTCGCTCACCTGGGGCGCTATAGAAAAAGCAGTGAACGAATGCGGCTCAAAGCATATTTAGATAAAACACTTGTAGAGGCAGGTTGCGATGAAGCCGGCCGTGGATGCCTTGCGGGGCCTGTATTTGCCGCGGCGGTTATTCTTCCTAATGATTTTTACCATCCTGTCCTCAACGACTCCAAACAGATGACCGAAGCCGACAGGTATACATTGCGCGAGGTAATACAGAAGGAGGCGATAGCCTATGCAGTAGGAGAAGTGGATAATCATGAGATTGACAGGATAAATATTTTGAACGCTTCGTTCCTGGCTATGCATAGGGCCATTGATAAGTTAAGTACCAAGCCCTCATCACTTTTGATAGATGGCAACCGGTTTAAAAAGTACAAAGGAATACCCCACACATGCGTTATAAAAGGCGATGAAAAGTTTGCTTCTATAGCGGCGGCTTCCGTGCTGGCCAAAACATACCGGGACGACTTTATGAAAAAGCTGCACGAAGAACATTCGCATTACGGATGGCACGATAACAAGGGATATGGAACTGCCCAACACCGACTGGCTATTGAGCAGCATGGCATCACCGATTATCACAGGAAGAGCTTTCAGTTGGTAGCCTGGGATCTGTTCAACCAGCACGAATGAAAAGTATTATAAAAAATACCGCTATCGTTCTGCTTGTGTTGGCACTTATGGCGGGCAGTATTTACGAGTATTTTCGTCTGAAGAAAACCGACGTGCCTGTTAGCACAGCCATTACAGCCATTCCTATCGATGCATCTTTTATCCTGGAATGCATGCAGGTATATCCCCTGTGGAAAACTGTTTCTCAAACCAGCCTTATGTGGCAGGATATGCTTGGCACAGAATCTGTAGCTGAGTTTAACCGTAACATGCAATATCTCGATTCGTTATTGGGGATGAACGTTAAAGTGCATAATGCCCTTGAGTCGAACCCGGTATTTATATCGGCACATAAAAGTGGTATAGAGCATTTCGATTATTTGTACGTATGCCAGTTGCCAAATACTAACGTACAAACTGAATTACTAGCCTTTATAGCCTCGCAGGGCAAAGTGACCGGGATGGAATATGAAGGAACAACAATTTATAGCTTGCCCCGGGGTAATGGCGAATTCTCTTATGCTATTAGCACAACAGGAATATTTATTTGTTCGTTCCAGGCCGATCTTGTAAAAGAATCTTTAAGGCAGATGCAGGCGCACATTTCTCTGATGGATAATAAATACTTTACCAAGGTGCTAAACACATCCAGCGGCCAGGCAATAGCGGAACTGTTTATCAATTTTCAGTCATTGGGTAAGGTTGTGTCACCATTCATTAACGGCTCAATGCAATCTACTTTGCTTTCCGTCCCCGATTTTGCCCAATGGATGGAACTGGATATGAGCTTTACCCCCAATGAAATAATAATGAATGGTTTTACAGATTGCGATACTACAGGCGGTCAGTTCCTCGATCTGTTTACACATCAACTGTCGCATGAAATAAAAATTGGTTCTGTGGTGCCATCTAATACCGCATTTATGACCTGTATGGAGTTAAGCGATTATCCCGCGTTTAACAGGCAGTACAAAAAGTACGAAGATCTGCACCGCAAATTATACAAGCATAACGAATGGACGGAAGACGTAAAGAAAAAATATGGGCTGGATGCCGAAAAATATTTTTCATGGCTGGATAATGAAATGGCTCTTGTAATAACCGAACCTAATGATAGCACCCTGCATAATGATGTGTATGCTGTGTTTGGCACTAGCAGTACGAAACAGGCTTTAGCTCTGCTCGATACCCTTGGCGATAATATTGCCAGAGCAAACGGCGAAGAGAGAGAAAGTAAGGAGTTTATGCAGCACGAAATAAATAGCATTGGCATAGATAATGTACTGGCTAACATTTTAGGCGGCAGTTTTGAATTGGTAAAAAAATCCTATTACACAAGTCTGAATGGCTATATCATATTTGCCAATAGCGCGGATGCATTGCAAATGTTCATCAGCTACTACGAAGGAGGCAATACCCTGGCCAAGGATCAGTATTATCAATCGTTTATAAAAGATCACGTAGAGGATGAATCAGGAATTTATGTTTACAACAACATAGCCCTTTCGCCCGTGATGTATGGACAGTATCTTGATAAGCCCTATGCTGCCGCTATAAAAAAGCATACGGATATATGCAGAAAATTTCAGGCCCTCTCCATGCAAATGAGTTATATGCAGGGAATGTTCTATACCAGCATATATCTGAAACGTAATCCGCAATTCAAAAAACAAGCAGGCGCTCTTTGGCAGGTAGCCTTGGATACAGGTGTCGCAACTGTTCCGTGTTGGGTTACAGATTTTAAAACCCAGAATAAATTTGTGTTTGTAGAAGATAAAGCAGACAACGTGTATTTAATAAGTAACACAGGAAAGATACAGTGGAAAAGAAAAGTAGACGGAAAAGTGCTGAGTGAAGTATGCGAGGTGGATGTGCTTAAGAACGGTAAAACCCAATACATGTTCAACACTGCAAATAGTATTTATTTATTAGACAGGAACGGCAATAATGTAAGCGGATTCCCGGTAAAACTTTCTTCTCCGGCTACAGGACCAATTACAGTTTTTGATTACGATAGCAATAGAAAGTACCGTATTCTCATCCCATGTTCCGACAAAATAATTCGTGAATATGGAGCAAATGCCAAACAAGTGGAAGGATGGAGTAAACCTGAAACAGATGGTATTGTAACCACTCGTGCCAGGTACATTAACATAGATAATAAAGATTATGTAGTTGTGGTAGATGATATGGGTAAGGTATACTTATACGACAGAAAGGGCCAAACAAGATTGAATTTACATAATCAACTTCCTGCTCATATCTCATCATTTTATATAAAGGAAGGCAATGATCTGAGTTCTGCCAGTATTCTCTCTACTGATACTTCAGGTGTGGTTAACTGTCTTAGCCTTACAGATGTTTTGACCAAAACACATTACCTGGCAGGTTCTAACAACAGCGCCGATTTCGTTCCGGTTGACCTTGAAGGGAATAACAAAACAGAGATGGTGTTTCTTAGCTCAAATGAAATATTTGTGTACGATACCAATAAAGCTTTGCTCTTTCATTGTAGCGGAAAGGATTCGCTCGCAGGTTTGTATACGTTTAAGTTCCCCGATAATAAGATGAGGATAGGGGCTGTAGATAATAAGGATAACAGGATATACCTGTGGGATGAACATGGTACCCTGTGCAATGACTTTCCGCTATATGGTTCACTAGGCATTAATATAACCGACATGAACAACGACGGGCAGTTCTATCTCGTTTCAGGATCGCAGGATAATGATATTTATGTGTACAGTTTGCCATAACACTAAAATCTAATAATGTAACTTTGCTTTATGAAAGGGATAATCATATGTATAATAAACCTGTTTACGTTCGTGGCTTCGGCGCAGGTAAAGCGTGATACTATATACTATAACGCAGACTGGAAGAAAACAACCCAGGCCAAGGCGGCTTACTTTAGAGTAATATATAAAGATTCGAATGTGTATAGGGTAGAGGACCATTATAAAAATGGCGACATACAAATGACAGGTTCTTATAAAACACTAAACCCCGAATTCAGGGAAGGGTATTTTAGATTTTTTTCAGACAATAATGTTCTTAATAGCGAAGGTAACTGGAAGAATAACAAAAGGGATGGAATATGGAAAACCTACTATCCAAATGGGAAATTATGGTTTACCGAAAACTATAAGAACGATAAACAGGAGGGAGAGTTTATTTCCTATTACCCCAGTGGCAAAATAAAAAGGAAGGATATTTATAGAGATACTGTGGTTACAGGTAATTGCTATGACGAGTCTGGGAATGAAGTGAGATATTATCCATTTAAAGAAATGCCAAAGTTCAATGGTAATCTTTTGGATTATTTAAGACTTAATATGCATTATCCTGAGGTGGAGCGGAGAGCCAATATTCACGGAACGGTGTATGTTCAGTTCTCTATTACAAAGGATGGTTCGGTAACCGATGTTGAGATTATTCGCAGTGTGCCCAGTGGCCCGGGACTTGATAAGGAGGCTATACGCATTATATCAACCATGCCTAAATGGAAACCCGGCAGATTGGATGGCGAACCCGTTCAGATGTCTTATAATATTCCTCTGGATTTCGAGTTGAAGTAAGACTATTTCTTGGCTTATTCTTTCGCTACCCTGCGCTTGCCCTTGATGTAGAAATATATTATGGCAAGCAGTATAACAATTAATCCGAGAATAAAATAAGAAGGAGAAAGCCCTTCTGAATTTACAAAAGTGAAGAAGCGGCTAACCCTGAATTTTTTCAAGAAAGGTACATTCTCTTTAAGCGACATCCATATAAACGACGCTTTACCTACTACATGGTCTTCCGGCACAAATCCCCAATAGCGGGAATCTTCTGAATTGTGGCGGTTATCCCCCATCATAAAGTAGTAATTCATTTTAAAAGTATAGCTGTTTGCCGGCGCGCCATTTATGTATATGGTTGAGCCTTGCACATCTACTTTATTATGTTCATAAACACTGATGGCCCTGCGGTATATATGCAGGTTGGCAGTATCCAGTTTTACGGTACATCCTTCTTTGGGAATAAACAATGGTCCAAAATTATCCACGTTCCATTTGTAATGCGGAGCAAACGGGAAAATATCCTGGTTAAAAATTCCGCTATCCTGCATAAAAGGAGTAACAGAAGCAACATTGACAACAGACTTAAGTTTTTCTGCGTTTTCTTTGGGTAGAGTAAGCACAATAGAATTAAGCTTATTCAAATCCAGGCTACGCGAATCTACATTTATGGGCAGGGTTTCACCATTGGCTCCTGCATACTCTATAGGCTCTGTAATATCAAGCTTATCCAAAAGGGCCGCGTTTAACACAGTCATGTTATCGCATGCTACATCGCACTGGTAACCATTGCTTACCCGACGAAGGTTATATAATTCTATTTTACTTTGGAAAGTTACTTTGTATTTAAACTGGGCTTCTGAAGGTAATTTATCTGCCTTGCCATTTATGTATACCTGGGTATGCCTTATTAATAGTGTATCTCCGGGAGTTCCTATGCAGCGCTTAATGTAGTTTTCTTCTTTATCTACAGGGCGCACAATTAAAGGGCCAGGAACGCCAAGGTCTCCTATTGGTTGATTAGATAGCACATAGTCTCTGCCAATATCCCGGCATAAAGCGTAATAGCTTGGGTTATCAATATTGGTTGGAACAGTGTCACCCTCGGGAAAGTTGAATACCACCACATCGTGTCGTTCAATATGGCTAAAACCCGGCAGGCGCATGTACGGATATTTTAACCATTCCAGGTAAGAAGTGGTATGCTTTGTAAGCGGTAATGTGTTGTGGGCAAATGGAAAGGAAATTGGCGTCATTGGTATACGGGCTCCATAATCTGCCTTGCTGACAAAAAGATAGTCGCCTATCATGAGCGACTTCTCCATGGAAGATGTAGGAATAGTATAAGCCTCTATGAAAAATGTACGAATGATGGTAGCCGCAATTACCGCAAAGGTTATAGCCTCGAGCCATTCACTTGCAGCCGATCTTTTTTCTTTTTTGTTTTCTTCTATCCCAAAAAATTTAAGATCGCTGAAACCAAAATAGGGCAGGTAGATAAAAAATAAAATACCTGCGGGAACCATATCGCTCGCTTTCTTTTTTTGGAACGCTATGGAAGTAATGCCGGCCATTACCATAGTTAGCATAAATCCTACGCCAGGTACAAGGAATATAAATATCCACCACCACGGGCGCTTAAGTATTTTTATCCAGGTGTAAAAATTATAAACAGGTACTATTGCTTTCCAGCCTTTTTCTCCGGCTTTTTCGAATATCTTCCATAGGCCTGCTACCGAAGATATTATTATGGCATAAATAATAAGGCTGATGTGCATAGGTTAAATAAGTATGGTCAAATATAAAAGCAATAGCGAAGTTGTAACTGTTAATTTATGTTATTTTTCGGCGTTTAGCAGGTCCTTCATGCTAAATACGCCTTGTTTACCCTTAACCCATTCGGCTGCCACTACGGCTCCTTCTGCAAAGCCTTGGCGACTGAATGCCTTGTGGGTTATTTCAATTTCATCGCATCCTGATGTGTAACGCACAATATGTGTTCCCGGCACTTCGCCCTCGCGTATCGAAGTTATAGGCAGGTCGCCACTGGCGGCCTTTTCTTTCAAAGCCCATTTTTTTACTCCTCCATGGTTTTTAATAAGTCCCTCGGCCAGTGTAATTGCCGTACCGCTGGGGGCATCTTTTTTATGGATGTGGTGAGCTTCTTCTATACTTGGAATGTATGAGTTGTAGGTATGCATTAGTTTGGCCAGGTATTCGTTAAGGTTAAAGAAGAGATTAACTCCGATGCTATAGTTAGATCCATAAAAGAAAGTCTGCTTTTTTTCCAGGCATATCTTTTTAACTTCTTCATATTGCGATAACCAGCCCGTGGTACCGCATACCACAGGTACCGACGCTTCAAAGCATTTTAAAATATTGGTTACCGCGCTGGCCGGGGTGGTAAACTCTATGGCTACATCTGCCTTTTTAAGGTTGGCGGGAGTAAACTCGTTAAGGTTATGCTCATCAAACTTTAAAACTACATTATGCTTGCGGGCAATAGCTGCTTTTTCTATCTCTTTGCCCATTTTGCCGTAACCTATCAGTGCTATGTTCATTTTGCTCAATTGGTCATCAAAGATACAATATGACGCAAAATCACTACCTTTCTGCCAAAATGTTAGTTTGGCACGATAATTGTTAGTGCAAGTATTACAATATAAAACAAGATGAAAGACTTTTCGGAAAAAGAGGGCCTCGACCAGATATTTAAGGTAGAGAGCGTGAATGACGATCCTGAATTTATACCCCTTCTCACTAATGAAGAAGAGAAAAAGATAAACGCGGAAAAGATACCTGACGAAATACCTATTCTGCCGCTTCGCAATACCGTTTTGTTCCCGGGTGTGGTAATACCCATTACAGTAAGCCGTGAAAAATCGATACGTCTTATAAAGGAAGCCTACCAGGGTAATAAAACCATTGGTGTGGTAGCCCAAAAGAACGACAGCATTGAAGACCCTGGCACCGAGGATATCCACTGGGTAGGAACCATAGCCTTTATTTTAAAAACACTTAAGATGCCCGATGGAAGCACTACCGCTATCATTCAGGGTAAAAGGCGTTTCCAGATGGGTGACCTTACTCAAAAGGATCCATACCTTAAGGCTAAGGTAAAAGCCTTTGAAGAGATACATCCTGACAAGGACGACCGTGAGTTTGAAGCTATGGTATCCACACTTAAGGATGTAGCCTTACAGATCATAAAACAATCTCCGCACATACCTTCTGAAACAGGTTTTGCCATTAAGAATATAGAGAGCAGCACTTTCCTTATCAACTTCATATCTTCTAATATGAGCGCCAGTGTGGCAGATAAGCAAAAGATACTTGAAGTGGCCGATCTTAAAAAGCGTACAACCGCGTTGCTTGCTATGCTGAATAAAGAGCTGCAAATGCTGCAACTAAAGAACCAGATACAATCTAAAGTTAAAGAGGATATTGACAAGCAACAGAGAGAGTACTTTTTGCACCAGCAACTAAAAACCATACAGGAGGAGCTTGGTGGCGATACCTTTGACCAGCAGATAAAAGAGTACCGCAAAAAAGCAAAAGACAAAAAATGGGATAAAGCGGTAAAGGAAGCCTTTGAAAAGGACCTGCAGAAGCTGGAAAGAATGAATCCGAATGCAGCGGAATATTCCGTTCAGAGTAATTACCTGGAACTTTTACTCGAACTGCCCTGGAACGAGTACACCACAGATAATTTCGACCTTAAGCGCGCTGAAAAAATACTGAACCTGGATCATTACGGGCTTGAAAAAATTAAGCAGCGCATACTGGAATACCTGGCCGTAATAAAGCTTAAAGGTGATATGAAAGCGCCCATTTTATGCCTTGCCGGCCCTCCGGGTGTGGGTAAAACATCGTTGGGTAAATCCATCGCGAAATCGTTAGGCAGAAAATATATACGCATGTCGCTTGGCGGTTTGCACGACGAAGCCGAAATACGCGGGCATCGCAAGACGTATATAGGCGCTATGCCCGGTCGTATCATCCAAAACCTCAAAAAAGCGAAATCATCGAATCCTGTTTTTGTACTTGATGAAATAGATAAGATAGGAAGTGATTTTCACGGAGACCCTGCATCTGCATTGCTCGAAGTGCTTGACCCGGAGCAAAACAAAGAGTTCCACGATAATTTTATCGAATTGGAATACGATCTTTCTAAGGTTCTATTCATTGCTACCGCTAATAATTTAGGCGCTATTCATCCTGCTCTTTTAGACAGAATGGAAATAATAGAAATTAGCGGTTACACGGTAGAAGAAAAAGTACAGATAGCAAAGCGTCACCTTATACCCAAGCAATTAAAGGAACATGGCGTTAAGAAGGGACAGGTAACTATACCCGACAAAGTAATAGAAGCGGTGGTAGATGATTATACCCGTGAATCCGGTGTGCGTAACCTTGAAAAAAAGATAGCGCAGATAGTGCGCCATGCGGCTAAGTCGATAGCCATGGAAGAAAAATATGATGTGGAGGTGAAAAGGGAGGAGCTGGATAAGATATTGTCTCCCGCTCATCCTAAAGAACGTTACCAGGGCAACGATGTTGCAGGTGTGGTAACCGGTCTTGCCTGGACACCATCGGGTGGAGATATATTGTTTATAGAAGTGAGTTTGAGCAGGGGCAAGGGCCATCTAACGCTTACGGGTAACCTGGGCGATGTAATGAAAGAATCGGCTACGCTTGCTTTAGAGTATTTAAAGGCTCATGCCGAAAGATGGGATATACCGCACAAAGCATTTGAGAAATGGAACGTGCACGTGCATGTGCCTGAAGGCGCCACGCCTAAAGATGGTCCGTCTGCGGGTATAGCCATGTTAACGGCGCTTGCGTCGGCATTTACACAGCGCAAGGTGCGTAAAAATCTGGCCATGACGGGTGAGATAACACTAAGAGGTTCTGTGCTTGCTGTAGGCGGGATCAAGGAAAAAATACTTGCGGCGAAACGTGCCGGCATAACAGAGATCATTTTGTGTACCGCCAATAAAAGAGACATAGATGACATAAGCAAAGTGTATCTCAAAGACCTGAAGTTTAAATACGTGGATAAAATGGACGAGGTATTGCGTTATGCTTTGCTGGATGAGTATGTAAAAGATCCGCTTAAACTTGATGCCGCCTTTGCATTGGAAGAAGCCGGAAAGAATAATTAATTTTACATTTGTGCCAATTTTAAACCAATGGTATACGTAACTAGACGCGAATGCTTTAATGCCGCTCACAAGCTGTATCGTTCAGACTGGAGCGAGGCTAAGAATATGGAAATTTTTGGCGCTTGCGCGAACCCTAACTGGCATGGGCACAATTATGTTTTATTTGTTACCGTTAAAGGCGAAGCTAATTCTGATACAGGCTTTGTTATGGACTTAAAGAAGCTAAGTACCATGATAAGAAAGAACATTGTGGATATTGTAGATCACAAAAACTTCAACCTGGATGTGCCTTTTATGAATGGTATTTTGCCCAGCGCAGAAAATATAGCCATCGCTTTTTGGAAAATACTTGCTCCGCTTATTGCAGATGCGGGATGTAAACTGCATTCCATAAAGTTGCAGGAAACAGAAAATAATTACGTAGAGTATTTCGGAGCATAACAAAACGTACCTCATGAAAAAAAAGACTGCACAATCAAGCAACGTGCTCGATGATGATAAAAATTCCCGGGGATACGTTAAGGTAGATAAGTATAACGGCTCATTGGTAAAAAGCCTTTCCAAAGGTTATGAGGAGCTGTTATCCATAGTTGGCGAAGATCCGCAGAGGCACGGGCTTCTTAAAACTCCTGAAAGAGCCGCCAAAGCCATACAGTTTTTAACCCATGGTTATGATATTGATCCGGCTGCAATAATCATGTCAGCACTGTTTAAAGAGAAATATAGCCAAATGGTTATTGTAAAGGATATAGAACTATACTCACTTTGCGAACATCACATGTTGCCTTTTTTTGGTAAGGCGCATGTGGCATATATTCCTAATGGCAAAGTGGTTGGTTTAAGTAAAATACCAAGGGTAGTGGATGCCTTTGCGCGCAGGTTGCAATTGCAGGAAAGACTCACCGATCAAATCAGGGATTGCATTCAGGAAACACTTGAACCACATGGCGTGGCGGTAGTAATAGAGGCACAGCATTTGTGCATGCAGATGAGGGGTGTGCAAAAACAAAATTCAGTAACCACCACATCCGCTTTTACGGGGGAGTTCCTTAAGAACGAAAAGACCCGCGAAGAGTTTATTAGCCTCATCAGGTCGAGATTGCATTAAGATTTAAATTCAAATAGAGAAGCTGCTAAAAAACTTAGCGGCTTTTTTTATGTCCGTATTATTTGTGTAATAATTGTATGGCAATTATCAGGTAAAAACAGTTCATTGTTTTTTATTGTTATTTACAATGTATGGTCAGTTGGTGGTATTTATCCAATTAGGATATAAAATATCAATCAAAAGGGCAATAAATGGCAGATTCCCAAGTTTAATATGGGTAAAAAACCTAATTTTTAGTATATTTGTTAGTTATATATGGATAAAGTAAAAAAGCTACTTATCGGGGCCATTATTTTGGCTTCAAATTCAGTTTTTGCCCAGGCGCCAAAGTATAGTGACGAATTTTTGGATATAGGTGTCAGCGCAAGCGCGTTGGCTATGGGTAATTCGGTGGTAGCATCAGTTAACGATGTTACATCCGGATACTGGAACCCGGCAGGATTACTTGGTGTAACAGGTGATATAGGCATATCGCTTATGCATGCCGAGTATTTTGCAGGCATTGCCAAATACGATTATGCGAGCTTTGCTTACCGTATAGATAGCGTGAGCGTTTTCGGCTTAACCGGCATACGTTTTGGTGTAGATGACATCCCCAATACAACCCAGTTAATAGATGCCGAGGGCAATATAGACTACGATAACATTACCTCTTTTTCCGCGGCAGATTATGCCTTTCTCTTTTCTTATGCCCGCAAGTTTGGTATACCGGGTTTGCAGTTAGGGGCCAATATAAAGGTGATACGCCGGGTAGTGGGCGATTTTGCCGGGGCCTGGGGCTTTGGTTTTGATATTGGTGGCCAATACAAATACAAAGATTGGCAGTTTGGGGCAGTGGCGCGCGATGTAACCTCTACCTTTAATGCCTGGAGCTATAATTTAAGTCCTGAAATGGTGCAGGTGTTCCAGGAAACAGGTAACGAGATACCGGAAAACGGGCTTGAAATAACATTACCCAGGTTATTGCTGGGGGCTGCCCGCAATTTTAACTTTTGGCAAAAGAAGATATCTGTTCTTGCCGAGGTGGATGCAGATATGACCTTTGATGGCCGAAGGAACACGGTTATAAGTACAAAATTTACGAGTATAGATCCGCACATGGGCTTGCAGGCGGGTTACAAAGGACTTATCTTTTTGCGTTTTGGTATCGGTAATATCCAAAGCTCTACCGATGTTACGGGTGCTGCCATTACCACATTTCAGCCCGATTTTGGCGTGGGTATCAAGATAAAATCATTTGCTCTGGATTATGCCCTAACCAATATTGGCGATGCTTCCGTGGCCTTATATTCTAATATATTCTCCCTGAAATTCGATATCAATAAGAAAACTCATTCGTAAAATGAGAAGATATTACTTCTTGCTGTTATTGTTATGGTCTCCGTTTTTTGCTTCAGGGCAAACGTACGGCAACGAATGGATCAATTATTCACAGAAGTATTACAAGATAAAAGTAATTAACGACGGGGTGTACCGTATCGATTCATTGGTGCTGGCCCAGGCCGGTATTTCGCTCAGCGGGCTAGACCCAAGGCACTTTCAACTGTTTTTCCACGGGCAGGAACAATACATTTATGTGCAGGGAGAAAGCGACGGAGTTTTTAACAAGAAGGATTACATAGAGTTTT
>Ga0206965_10149_pt1 | contig 22062 bp, 20 predicted proteins | sample Alteio_BWOrgHeat_26_FD_152973 | JGI IMG/M metagenome (GOLD analysis project Ga0206965, IMG submission 152973) | Enriched cells from forest soil in Barre Woods Harvard Forest LTER site, Petersham, Massachusetts, United States -... | ecosystem: Environmental > Terrestrial > Soil > Temperate forest >...
AGCGGCGTTGCTTCCTGTGCCATCACTGCTGCCACCACTGGGATTGCTAAACGAAGGAGCTGATCCCGCCAGGGTGGTGACATTGCCCGCCAGCGTTATTTTGCGAATCTCGTTGTTGGCGGAATCACACACAAAAATGTTGCCGGAGGCGTCCAGATCAATCGAATTGATGAAATTAAACAAAGCGAGGTTACCCGGGCCGTCAGTACTGCCGGTGGTGCTGGCGGTCCCGGCCAAAGTGGTGACATTTCCCGCCGGGGTGACTTTGCGTACGGTATCATTGAGCGTATCGGCGACATAAATGTTGCCGGACTGGTCGAGGGCGACGTCGTTGAGCAGACTAAATTGCGCATTGGCGCCCACGCCGTTCAGTCCGCCCGCCACCCCCACCTGCCCGGCCAAAGTGGACGTGACATAAACAGGCACTATCACAATGAGGGTGGCAGGGGGTGCCGTACTGTTATTCAGTATGCATTGAAACTGATCACCGCTCATCGCCGCCGTCACATTGGATATTTGAAGGCTGGCCGTGGTGACACCCTGATAGCCTCCGCCATTGGTGAGATTAACCCACGTCGAGGTATTAGCCGCCATGCGTTGCCATTGAAACGACGTCGCCAGGCCACTGGTTGAAATGGAGAAAGTAGCTGTTTGCCCGGGTGAGACTTCCTGGTCTACGGGTGGCGTAAAGACGGTGAGTAATTGATTAAGCAGGGCTGGAAACACCGGTACACCGAGGCCAGTGGCCAGGTCATAGCCAGCCGCGGCAGTTATCGTGCCCGTGGAGCCAGCCGTAATGTCGCGAAAGCAGGCGGTTCCCATCAATGGATAAATTTTGGGATTGAGCACTCCAAGCACCGTTTCGCCATTGCTGATGCGTGCCTGATTGATCAACGCGGCAAATCCCGCCCACGTTGGTGAGGACCAACTAGTGCCGCCCACTGTTATGTTAGAGCCATGGAAAACTAATAAGCCACCGTTGCCATCATCAGCGGGTGCCGCGACGTCCGGAACGCCTCGCTGTGAACTCTCAACCCCGGTACCCGTCTGCCAGGTAGGCTTTGAAAAATTGCCGCTAGTACCGCCGCCGGAACCCGACCAGGCTATCTCACTAGTGACGGCGCCGGTGGTGGCGTTCATCGTCAGGCTGGTGCCGCCAACCCCGGTGACATTGGGGTCGCTGGCCGGACTTTCGGCCCCATCACTGGAACCCTGGTCGCCAGACGCGGCGAACACCGTAATCCCTGCGCTGGCGAGTTGCAGAAGCAACACATCGTCCGTCTGCACTTGGGAGGCGGAGTCTTCAGGTCCACCGTAACTTAGCGACACCACATGCAAACCAAAGCTGGGGTTGTTAATCGCATCCGTGTAGATCTGTTGATAGGCTAGATCCAGTGGGGTGCTATCCAGACTGCTTATTCCGTAAACACGCACTTTGGCTGCAGGGGCAATTGCACTGCTCCATTCCACGTCGAGCGTAACCTCCTCGTATCCGGTTAAAATGGAAGGGTTATTCGCATTAAACGACGGCGGGCCACTGCCGACAGTGACGGAGGTGATATTGGCTGTCGTCTGCGAAATATTACAATCCTGCCAAAAAGTGGTGAGGTCTGATGATCTTGGAAAAGCAGTCATCACTATGGCGATGGTCTGGCCGGCACCGGTCTGCGTCAGTAGATTCGCACCATAGGCCTTGTCGATGTCCTTGGGAAAATACGGAACGGAAAAACTGCTTGCTGAATCGGGCTTGGCCGACAAATGCGGATGCTTGCGCAGATGGGGCTGCAGGCCATTGACGCCAATGAGCACCGGCGCCAGCGCGGCAGGCACGCTCGGCGCAGTAACCGCGGATGTGAATTCGCCATCGTCATTGGCCACGCGTGCAAACGTAACCCGAAAAGCATCCCGCACTTGCGCCACGGTTCCATGCGCAAAAACGACCAAGCCGCCCGAATCCGGCACGAGCGTAAGCCCCTGCTGTTTTAACCAGTCGGCGGTTGCATTAAAATCTTCAGCCAGCGGCAAATATTTCGCAGCCATTTCTTCCGGGGAAATAAGTTCGCCCCGGTTCAGCCGGTTTTGTAGCTCCACCGTATTGCGCATTTTGAGACTGACGCCAATTTGCATTTCTGCGCGCTGTTCCGCCGCCAGCAAATTCATGCGCGCGACATGCGCGCGCGTCCGCCCATTGGCAAAAGCCGGTTGGGCGCCAGCCGGTACTTCCTTGATGCTTCCACCCAGGGTGATGCGCGTGCTGTCAACCGCACCCGTGGTACTACCTGAACTCGGCGCGACCACCGCGCCCAAGTGTGATGTGAATAGCAACCAGCCCAGCAATAAAAATACACCAAAATCCCGTGCGCCCAGACGGCATACGCGCTTACTCCACTTGATTATGGACAACGGCCTATGCCCCATTGAGTAGTTTAAGATAAAACAACCTTCCCGCCGAATGGTTGCCCATAATCGGCGCTGGCATCTTTCTCACTAAAAAGGCTATCATTTACCCCCTTGCCACACAATCGCAAAGGCCGCTAAAGAAATGTAAAAGCCCATGGAACCTGACGCCGTTAAAGCCTATTACAACCAGCCGGGCGTGGTCGCCGACTACATGAACGCCGTCAGCCGCGTTGGCCTATGGCACTCGGAGGAAAAAGTCTTTAAACGCCTGTTCAAGCCCGATGATGTACTGCTGGAACTGGGTTGCGGCACCGGGCGTATCGCCTTCGGGCTGTGGGAGTTGGGCTACCGCCGCCTTCTCGGCGTGGATATCGCCCGCGATATGGTCGAGGAAGCCCGGCGCATCAACCGCGTGCTGGAATACGGCATCAGTTTCCGCCAGGGCGATGCCACGAAACTCTCTTTTGAGGCGGCTGAATTCGATGGGGCGATTTTTGGCTTCAATGGGCTGATGACGATTCCCAAACGCGAAAACCGCCGCAAGGCCTTGCGCGAAATCCGCCGCGTCACCAAACCCGGCGCGTGGCTGGCCTTCACCACGCACAACCGCGTCAGCGAAAAATACCACGATTTTTGGATTGAAGAAGAACAGCGCTGGAAAGAGGGAAAACAAGCGCCCGGGCTCGACGAATTGGGCGACCGCATCGCCGATAGTCCGCACGGCCCGCTTTTCATCCACATCCCGATTCGCGAGGAAATTCTCGAAGACCTCGCCGCCACTGGCTGGCGCTATGAAGTCGACGCGCCCCGCACCGATATTGCGAATGAGTCCGAAGAAGTGCGCAAGTTTGGCGACGACTGCCGCTTCTGGATCGCGCAGAATCCGGGCTAAATTGCCGTGTGAAAATAATGCAGCATGAGCAATTGATAGAGCATCACCAAAAAGAAAAAGATGCCAATCTGGCCAAGGACGAGAAATCCGTGATCCATTTTGGAAAAGCCACCACGGTTTTTCCCGCGATAATGAACCAGGCTGGCCACAATAGAATGAACTACTGCGGTGGTTAAAAATGCGCCGCTAACTTCGCCTTCATCGAGCAGGGATAATCCCAAAAGCGCAAAGAATCCATCACAGACCAAACCCCAGCGGTAATGTTTCAAGGCGTTCATGGATTCTACTGAAATGATCTATCACTTCAGCGCTTCCTTATCCAAAAAATACTCCCCTACCCGTGTGGCCGGACCGGTCATGGTGATGGCGTAATCATCCGCGACTTTAATTTTTAATTTTCCGCCGGGCATGTGAACGGTGATGTCGCCATCGCATGCGCCCATTTTCCGCGCCACCGCCGCTGCCGCGCTGCTGGAACTGCCCGAAGCCAGCGTGTAGCCCGCACCGCGCTCCCAAATCTCGATTTGGATATTTTTGCGATCGATCACTTTTAAAAACTGCACGTTGGTGCGATTGGGGAAAAGCGCGTTGGTCTCGAAATGTGGCCCAAATTTGTGCGCCAGCTCCGGCGATATTTCATCCAACGGGGCTGACGTTCACCGGGATTTCTTTGCTATGGAAACTCACGCGCCCCATCTCGATGGTGATTTTCTTGCCACCGGCGGCCACCACACAGGTGACTACTCCACCGGGGGTGTGGATGGTAAACGGTTTGTCTTTGACCTTTTTTTGGTCCCACAAATAGCGCGCAAAAATCCGCAGGCCGTTGCCACTTTTTTCGGCTTCGCTGCCATCGGGGTTAAAAATGCGCAGGCCAAAATCCGCGCTCTTGACCTTGAGCGGGCCATACAGAATGCCATCCGACCCCAGACCAAAGTTGCGGTGGCAGATGCGTACGACCTCTTTGGGCTTGGGTGCGCGCGGGGCGTCGGCGACATCTAGCACGAGGTAGTCGTTGCCCAGGGCATGGTATTTCCAAAAGCGGGTGCTGTTCTTGCGTTGGCTCATCGCTTGACACGGTGGCAACGGCGGGGTAATTTCGCAACCCTTTGTTCCATGGCGACCCGGTTATACAGGTTGCCCCAGAAACAGGCTCGGGTGGTGGAATTGGCAGACACGTACGCCTCAGGAGCGTATGCCGTAAGGCTTAAGGGTTCGACTCCCTTCCCGAGCACCATTTTTCGCCCTCCGTAGCCCGCATCGCGGGCGAAGGAGGGCTTTTATTTATGTTCACCCCGGAACCGTCCGCCCAGCAATGGCTGGCAGAGTTTATCCGCGCCCATGGCGGCATTGCGGGTACCGTCCACCAGCGTGAAGGCGACGCACTCCGACTTGTCGCGGCAGTTAATCTCCCGCCACCGGTAATTGCAGCCACGCTCAATATTCCTTCGGGCAAAGGCATGGCGGGACTGGCCCTTGAACGCAAAGAGCCGGTACAAACCTGCAATCTGCAAACCGACGAAACGGGTGATGTGCGTCCCGGTGCACGTACAGTCCAGGCGCAGGCTGCTATTGCACTGCCGATTGCCGATGCGGCCGGCCAAATTCGCGCGGTAGTCGGTGTTGCGTTTGCGGACGAACGGGAATTATCTACTGAAGAAATTGCCCGGCTCACTCAGGCTGCGGCTCAATTGCCGTAAAGAACTATTTCTTTTCCTCTTTGCCCAACACGTTGTAAAATTCCTTGGGCACCGGACTCTCGGCGGCAAAATTCAGTTTCGACAAGCGCGTGCTGGCCGCGTGCAAAAACAACCGCTTGTGGCCGGTGCGCCGCCCAAATTCGCGGTTGAATTGAAACTCGCCATAAGTCCCGTCGCCCACGATGGGATGGCCGTGTCCGGCGCATTGCACCCGCAATTGGTGTGTGCGGCCTGTCAGTGGCTCAAGTCGAACGAGACTCAGCATCGCGCCCGCATTGCCATGGCTTTCGAGTACCTCAAATCGCGTGATGGCTTCTTTGGCGGGTAAATTCATCCCAGGCCGCCGAATCACGATGCGCGCGGTCTCATGGCTGCCTTGCGGCACGGGCAAGCGGCACAACTGGTCACTCCACTTGCCGGCGCGGGGCCGGGGCACGCCGAGCACGACTGCATAATAAACTTTATCGACCTCGCCCCTTTCAAAAGCTGCGCGCCCGGCCTTGGCCGTTTCGCTGTCGAGCGCCGCCAGCACCAGGCCCGATGTCGGCGAATCAATGCGGTTGAGCAAATAAAGTTTGCCGGGATCTTCAGCGGATTCCGAGTGCCAGCGGTAACACTCGCGCTCGTGGTCATACCGCGCCTGCAAGAGCGAATAGTTGCGGTCGGCGTCCTTGTTCGGATGCGTCATCAAGCCCGCTGGCTTCTCTAACGCCATCAGCTTGCCGTCGACGTGGACGACCCGCGCCTTATGCGCCAGTGGCAGCACTTTTTCCCAATTCACGGGCGGCGGTGCGTCGCTCATCGGTAATAAAAAGTTATGCGGACAGTTTGCCCCTCGCCGAGGAGCGCGACCATTTCCTTGCTCCAAACCCCGTAGGGTGCCGGCAGCTTGATGGCGTTCACGCACATGAGCGTGGCGCCGCGGGTGGCCGTGGAATCGACTATTTTCAGTTCGGTGACTTCGCCCTTGGGATTGATGACAAATTCGGTTTCAACCGCTGTGCCACCGTCGCGCATATTAAACGAATATTTCGCGCACTCGTTGTCCCACTCCGACCCAATAGCCTCGAACATCATGTCCAAATAACTGCCGAATTGACTAAACTTTGCATCCACCGCCGGTGCGATACCTGCGTTGTGCGTGCCCTTCTTTTCCTCGACGACCGGGCCCTCGTGCGTTCTCACCGCCAGGCTCTGGCGCGACTCCGGCGTGGCTGCGGCGGCGCTTTCGGCGACGACTTCCGGCGTCAAAGGCCCGGGGCGCAGGCGGGGGTTGGGTTGTTGCTGCGCGACAGTCGGCGGCACCGTTGTATCAACGGGTTTCTCAGCGGGTTTCTCCGGAGGATTCTCGTCAAAACGGATGCCCTCGCCATCGGTCGATACGGGCTTCGCCGGCAAAGCGGCTGGTTGCGCAGCGGCCAACGGCGGCGCGGTGGGTTCGGCGGCGGCCACCGGCTTTGGCGCCGGAGGGGTCACGGGTGCGGGCGGGGCCGGGGCGGGCGCGGGTTTGGATAAATCGCCCTGGATAATTTTTTGCGTATTCAACTGCTGGCCATCCGTGCGGGGCTTGTCGGAATTGCCATTCGGATTCGGGTTGGGCTGCGCGACACTCTGGTCGCGGCTGGAAATATTATTCGTCGCCACCGGCGGGGTCACGGGCGCATTGGGATTGGTCTCCATGTAGCGCATCGCCTGTTGGTCGGCGGGTGTAAGCGGGGCCAGCACATATTCAACCGGCGGCGGCGGGATACTGGCGGAAGCGGCTGAGACCGCCGACGAAATCTCCATAGCCTTGCCCACCCACGGCAAAATCCAGAAAAACAGCATGCCGTGCAGCAGCAAGGTCAGCAACACCGCGGAGCCGATGATCCGCGGGTCGTCCTCGCGCCGTTGCGTGAGCCGGTCAAAATCCGTCCACGCCTGCGCTGGGCGCGAGGCGTTGGAGTTAACCGGCGGTGGAGGCGGAGTTGTCACGAAATAACGAGTCCTCTATGATGGGCACTTCCCCCGCCGGAAGCAAGGCCAGCCCGCGCAGTTGCCCCGCCAGCCACTCGACCGGCAGGCCCATGATATTGGAGAACGAGCCCCGGTATTTTTGTAGAATCAATTCGCGCCCTTCCTGGATGCCATACGCCCCCGCTTTGTCCAACGGGTTCACCAGCGCAAAGTAGCGGGTGATCGTTTCGTCGTCGAGTTTCTTGAAAGTCACTTCGCTCGTTTCGCAATGGGAGATTTCGATCGGAGGTAGGGACGGCTCCCCGAGCCGTCCGCGGACGCCTTGGAAAGGCGTCCCTGCCTTTTTCCACAAACACACCCCAGTATATACAGTATGCGTACGCCCCGACAAACGCTTCAACATCATCCGCGCCTCAGCCAAATCCACCGGTTTATTTAAAACCTTATTATCGAGCGCCACCGTGGTGTCCGCTGCCAGCACCCACGCTCCCGGTCGCTGCGCGCAAACCCACGCAGCCTTGAGCGCCGCATTGTGCAACACCATCGCCCGCGGCTCGGCGTCCACGTCCTCATGCTCCGTAATCGGCGCGACCAACACCTCGAACTGCACTCCCAAGCGTGCGAGGAGTTCCTTGCGCCGGGGCGAGGCCGAGGCAAGGAAGAGGGTTGTTTTTGATTTGTCCACCACAGGAGTTTTGTCAGGCTATTTTTTCCAACGCACGCGCAAAATCAGATTTCAATACTTCTTTCAAAGAATAGCCCCATGCCCTCCTCTCTTTCCGATGCCTTGTTCGAGCGTGCCAAGCGGCTGATTCCCGGTGGCGTGAATTCGCCGGTGCGCGCGTTTCGCGGGGTCGGCGGCACTCCCTTCTTTACCATCCGCGCACAAGGTTGCCGGTTGTATCCCGCTGATGGCGGCGAACTCATCGACTACGTCTGCACCTGGGGCCCCGCGCTGTTTGGGCATAACCACCCGCGCATCCGCCTAGCCATCGCCTCCGCGCTGGAAAAAGGCACGAGTTTTGGCACGCCCCACCCGAACGAAGTGGTCATGGCCGAGATCATGGCCGAGCTGGTGCCCTCGCTCGAAATGGTGCGCCTGTGCAATAGCGGAACCGAGGCCACCATGTCCTGCGTGCGCCTGGCGCGCGGCTTTACGCAGCGCGATAAAATTATCAAGTTCGCGGGCTGCTACCACGGCCATGTCGACGCCCTGCTGGTCAAAGCCGGTTCCGGCGCGTTGACCCACGGTCACCCCGACAGCGCGGGCATTCCGGCCGCGACTGCGGCCGACACAATTGTCCTGCCCTACAACGACCTCGCCGCCGTCGACGAAGCCTTTGCGAAATTTCCCGGCCAAATCGCGGGCATCATCCTTGAGCCCTACCCGGCCAATGTGGGATTGATTTTGCCCGACCCTGGCTACCTCGCCGCCCTGCGCGAACGCTGCACCAAGGCCGGCACGCTGTTGATTTTTGATGAAGTGATGACCGGCTTCCGCGTCGCACCCGGTGGCGTGCAGGAAGTCACCGGCGTACGGCCCGACCTGACCGCGCTGGGCAAAATCATCGGCGGTGGTTTGCCCGTGGGGGCTTTCGGCGGACGGCGCGACGTGATGGAAAAACTAGCTCCGCTCGGCCCCGTTTACCAAGCCGGCACCTTGAGCGGCAATCCGCTGGCGGTGGCCGCCGGGCTGGCCGCGCTGACCCTTATTAAAGAGCTGAAGCCCTACGCCGCGCTCGAAGCCGCCGGCCAGAAAATCGCCGGTGCGTTGCGCGATGCCGCCAAAAGCAAAGGCCTGCCGCTGCAAGTGCCGCAAGTCGGCTCAATGTTCGCGCTGTTTTTTACGGATAAACCGGTGCGCGATTATACCACCGCGCTGACGGGCGATGCCAAAATTTTCAGCAAGGTTTTTCATCAGGCTTTAAATAATGGCGTGTACCTGCCGCCCTCGGCCTACGAAACCTGTTTCATCAGCACTGCCCACGACGCCGGAGCCATTGACCACACAATTGAAGTGCTGACGGCAGCCATCGCCACGCTATAATCCGCTTTTTGCTGTTATGGATCTCCTGACTTTACGCGTGGCCAATCCCCCCGCCCACCCCTTGATGATTTGGGACGGCGAATGCCGTTTCTGCGGCGGCTGGATTCGCCGCTGGCAAAGCTACACCAAGGGCGCGGTAGACTACGAAACGTTCCAGTCCGTGGGCACGCGCTTTGCCGAAATCGGTGAAAAAGATTATTCCAAATCCGTCTTTTTAATCCTGCCCGATGGACGCGCGTTTCGCGGGGCGGAGGCGGTGTTTGAATCGCTGAACCTTGCGCCGGGCCATGGGTTGGGGCTCAAATTGTACCGTCATGTGCCGGGCTTCAAGGCACTATCGGAATGGTTTTATGGCGGGGTGGCGCAGAACCGGCAATGGCTGTCTTTATTGACCAAAATATTTATCGGCGACCCGGGCGTGCCGAGCACCTACCGCTTTAGCGGCATGTTGTTTTTGCGCTTGCTCGGGCTGATCTTTCTGGTGGCGTTTATTTCGTTCTGGGCCCAGTCGGCGGGACTGGTTGGCGACCACGGCATTATTCCCCTTACCGATTATTTTGGCGTAATCAACGGCACCAAGGACGCCACGGCCAGCACCAAGTTTTGGACCGCGCCGTCACTGCTGTGGCTGGCACCCAATTCGCACGGCCTGAATGTTATTTGCGAAGTCGGCAGCGCGTGCTCGCTGCTGTTGATGGCAGGACTGGCACCCGCGTGGGCATTGATCGGTTGTGTGTTGACGTATGCCTCGCTCCGCAACGGCGTGCCGATGTTTTTAAATTTCCAGTGGGATGCGCTGCTGATTGAGTCCGGTTTCGTAGCGCTATTCCTGGCCCCCTGGGGATTCTGGCAACGGGCCTGGGCGCCGCGCGAACCGTCGGTGGTCGGGCGGCTCTCCGCTTGGTGGCTGATGTTCAAGCTCATGGTCATGTCCGGGCTGGTGAAAATCCTTACCAACGGCGTCGGCCCCGGGCCCGAACATCCGAGTTGGTTCCGGCAGGTCATGTCAAAATTGACTAACGTACCCATTGGCAACAATACTTGGCTCGACGGTACTGCGCTGCAATATCATTACTTCACGCAGCCAATTCCCGCCAGCACCAGTTGGTGGTTTCACCACCTATCGCCGTCGGTCCAGGCCACATCGCTTTGGACCTGCATGCTCATCGAGTTGGTGGTGCCGTTTGCATTTTTTGGACCACGGCGGTTGCGGCACCTCGCTGCGTTGCTGCAAATTTTCCTCCAAATCGCGCTGCTCGCCTCGGGCAACTACGGGTTTTTTAATTTGCTGGCGATGGTGCTGTGCATTCCGCTGTTCGACGACACCTTCTGGCCGGAACGCGTGCGGAAAATAATTGGTGGCGAACCGCCGCCGCCCAGGCACCGCCTCCCGACCACCCTGCGCCTCACGGGTCAGATGACCCGGGGGTTGTTTGCGGGTTTTATTTTGCTGATTGGCTTTATCCAATTCGGCATCACCTGGGAGCAACGGACCCAGAACCCGCCGCCGGCGCCACGTGCGGCAAATTTCTTTGAAAATATCGCCATCCAGGCGAGCCAGCTCGGCGTGGCGAATACTTATGGTTTGTTCCGCGTGATGACCACCGACCGGCCCGAAATTGCCATCGAAGGCAGCATCGACGGCAAAGATTGGCGCGAATTCCAATTCGTGTGGAAGCCCGGCGACCCAATGCGTGAGCCGACCTTTACGACCCCGCACATGCCGCGGCTCGACTGGCAGATGTGGTTTGCTGCTCTAACTATTTACTACGACCACCAGATGCCCTCCTGGCTGCCACTCTTTTGCGCTCAACTGCGCGATGGCAATCCCGCCGTGCTGGCCCTGCTTGACCAAAGTCCTTTCCCCCCCAACACCCCGCCAAAAAATATCCGCATCAAAGTTTACCTCTACCACTTCTCCACGCCCGAAGAATTTGAAAAGACCGGCGCGTGGTGGACCCGCACCCAGGTTATGTAATCAATGCGCCGCCGGGCGCGGATAAAGCCAGGACCCCAACACCCCGCCCGCCAATGCCAGGGCGATGACCGCCAAAGAAACCGCCAGCGGTACTTCGTAAACTTTCATGAGCAGCATCTTCGCGCCGATGAAAGCGAGCAATCCGGCCAGCGCATAGGGCAGCATCCAGCAACGCTCGATGACGTTTTCCACCACAAAATAGAGCGCGCGCAAACCGAGCACGGCGAAAATGTTGGAGGTGTAGGCCAAAAACGGGTCCCGCGTGACCGCCACCACCGCCGGCACGGAATCCAGCGCAAAAGTCACGTCGACCAATTCCACCGTCAACAGCACGGCAAACATCGGCGTGATGAGCCAGCGCCCATCGCGGCGCACAGCCAAATGGCCATCGGCGTTTTCCTCCGTGGTTGGCAACCAGCGCCGCAACCATGGCCACAGGGCGGGCGTATAGTTCCGCACGGCAGCCTGGCGTGGACGCATTATCTTCCACGCCGCCCAGAGCAAGTACGCCCCAAAAATATAAAAGACCCAGTCAAAATGGCGGGCCAGCTCCACCCCACTTAGAATCAAAACGGCGCGCAGAATCATCGCACCCAGCACGCCCCATAACAATAAACCACGCTGGTGCGCGGCAGCCACTTGGTATTGCCGGAACAGCAGGACAAAAACCAGCACGTTGTCCAGACTCAGCGATTTTTCCAGGAGGTAGGCGGTGAAAAACTGCAACGCGGCCGGCGCCCTCGCCTCAGCTGGGTAGCCGCCCACCAGGCCAAGCGCCAGTGCACCGCCAAACCCAAGGGCGATCAAAATCCATATCAAGCTCCAGCCCAGCGCGGATTTGAAGCCGGCCCGGTGCGCGCCCTTGCGCAAAGCCAGCAGGTCCAACCCCAGCAGCGCAATGACGCCGAGGTTGAAGCCGACCCACCATCCAGTTGAAACTTGCACCCACCCATGCAAACCACCTGCCCGCCAAAGTCACGCTGATTAGAAATCTAATTTATAAAGGCTTCGTCGCCATTTTCTGCTTTAACGACCGCTTCGAACGCGGCAGACTGGTCGGATGGAGTTAATTGACGGCAACGCCATTGCAGAAAGCATCCTCGCGCAAATCGCGGCGGAGGTGGCCCAAATCCCCGGTCGCCGGCCTACCGTGGCGTTCCTGCGCGTAGGCGAAGACCCGGCTTCCGTCTCCTATGTAACCAAAAAGCAGAAAACCGCCGCACTGGTGGGCATGCAGAGCCGCCTTGAGTTATTTCCGGAATCCACCACCCAGGCCGAACTGCTCGCCAAAATAAGCCAGCTCAATCTCGACCCGCTCGTGGACGGCATCCTCATCCAGTCGCCTCTGCCCAAGTCGATGGATGAAACGGCGGTCTTTAACCACGTCAATCCCAACAAGGACGTGGACGGATTCCACACCCTCAACGTGGGCAAACTGGTGCAGGAAGACGCGAGTGGCTTTGTGGCCTGCACACCGGCGGGGATTATTGAACTTATCCGCCGCTCGGGCGTTGAGACAGACGGGCGGCATGTCGTCGTCGTCGGCCGCAGCCTTATCGTCGGCAAGCCGGTCGGCCTGCTGCTGTTGCAAAAAGGTCTGCCCGGCAATGCCACCGTGACTTTCTGCCATTCCCGTACGCGCGATCTGCCTTCGGTTACCCGCACAGCGGATATTCTTATCGCCGCGATTGGCCGGCCCCATTTTATCACGGCTGACATGGTGAAGGAAGGTGCGACCGTGATTGACGTCGGCATCAACCGCGTGGCTGACGCGACAAAAAAAAGCGGTTATCGCATTGTCGGCGATGTGGATTTTGAGGCCGTGGCGCCCCGCTGCTCACGCATTACACCCGTACCGGGTGGAGTCGGGCCAATGACAGTCGCCATGCTGATGAGCAACACCCTCAAGGCCTGGCGCAAACACCATGAGTAACCCCGGCATGACCCCCACAGACACCAAGGTGCCACCCCTGCTGGTCAATTCACTTGCGGCAACGCCGGCCCCCGTCTTTTGGCGGGTACTGGCATTGGGGCTCGATGTGATACTTGCGGGCACCATCGCGGCGATTCTGCTCACGACGGTGATTTTTCCGCAAAATTATCCTAACGCCACGGATATTATGCAGCAGCAGGTGCATAACTTTCAAGTGGCATTCGATCAGGCCAACTCCACCGGAAAATTACCCGAAGTCGCAATCAGCCAGGAGTCGCTCGATCTGAGTGCCGCCATCTGCAATACGTATTTTTTTGTTTTGCTCGTCTATTTTACCGGCAGTGAACTGGCCACAGGCGGGTCCACGCTCGGCAAACGCGTTTTCAGCCTGCGGGCTGCCCGCTGCTGGACGGCGGAGCCACCCACTTGGGCGGAATGTATGGTGCGCAATATTTTCAAGGTCGCCGGCCTGATGTGGATCGGGGTACTGGGGCTGGCGTTGTTGGTTGCCAACGTGCTGTCGCTGTTTTTGCGCCCTGGGCGCCGGGCCATTCACGATTACCTGGCCCGCACCATCGTCACCGGTGATCCCGCCCCGGCCAAACCGGCCGAAGAAGACCACGACAGCTAAAGCATCCAACCGTTTGCCAAAAAACACCTCATTCATGGATAATTGTTTGCCAGCCAAACCTAAAACTGAGAGTGTCAACATCAGCGTGCCGTCGCTGCCTAAAATCGGCACCAGCATACCCTATAGTCGCTATTTCATTATGCCTGCTGTTTCCGCCAATCGTAAAAAGCCTTTGATACTCGTGGTGGATGACCAGCCGATTAACATCAACCTGTTGGAGCGTAAGTTGCAGCGCGAAAACATGGAGGTCATGACGGCAGCCAATGGCCGGGAATGCCTGGATGCCGTCAGCCGCATCACTCCAGATTTGATTCTGCTCGACGTCATGATGCCGGAAATGGACGGCATTGAAACTTGTGAGCGCCTGAAGAAAAACCCCGAGACCAACGCGATTCCCATCATTTTCATCACCGCGCGTTCCTCCAAGGAAGGCAAACTCGAGGGCTTGAATGTAGGCGCAGTGGACTACATCACCAAACCGATTGACCTGGACGAAACCCTGGCCCGGGTGAAGACCCAGCTGCGCCTGCAGGAAATCCATCGCGAAAATTTGGAATTACAAAAGCGCCTCGGCGAATCCCGGCGGTCCGCCGCCGTCGGTGCCGTGACCCAGGGCGTGGCCCATAATTTGAACAATTTGCTCGGCGTCGCCGTCGGCTACCTCGATCTCTTAAAAACCTCGGCGGATAATCCCGAGATGGTGCGCCGGAGCGTCGCCTTGATCGATAATGCTGTGGACCGGATGATCGACATCATCCGCCAGCTCAGCACTATTGCGACTATTGAGCGCCTGCCCCTCCAGCCCATTGGCGTGCAAGAACTGCTCGACGCCGCCCTGGCGCGGTTTCGCGAGGAATATAAAATTCTCAGTCCCGTCATCATTCGCAACCTGACGCCCAAAAATTGCGCAGTGCGCACCAATCCGGAAATCCTCGAAAGCGTCGTGGGCAAGTTGCTCATTAATGCCTTTGAGGCCCTGCCAAAGACCGCCAATCCGGACGGCAAAATTGAAATTGAGGCCCGCCTCGACACCAAGGAAGACGACACCCCCAACCTCATCATGCAAGTGATGGATCGCGGGGTGGGCATCTCGCCCGAAGTGGCGGAAAATTTGTTTGATCCCTTTATCTCCACCAAAACTGCAGTGGGCACCGGCTTGGGCCTGACCATGGCCCGCCACGCCATTCGCAATCTCGGCGGAGACATCGAGCTGATCTCGCGCCCCGAAGGCGGCACCGTTGCCCGCCTAATCCATCCGATGACGTAAATGGGTTGTGCCCGAGAAGCCTTGGCGCAGGAGTGGCGAATTGGGCGTGCCCTCCGTAGCTTTAGCGAAGGAGGGAAGCAGAGCTTGGCAAATGGCTGCTCTCCCGTATGATGCCGCCAATATGATTCAGGTCGCTTTTGTTGGAGCAGGCAAAATGGCTTCGGCCATGGTGCGCGGAGTATTATCCCGGCAGCTTTATCAGCCTGCGCAAATCGGCTGCATCTGCGGCACCGACCCCACGGGCCCTGCCCTGGCCGCACAAACCGGCATCATTTACGAGGCCGACCCCGCCAAATTACTCGGCGCAGCGGACATCGTGGTCCTGGCCTGCAAACCGCAACAATTGGCGACTCTCGACGCGACCTATGTCACCCAGACCAAAGGCAAGCTGTTGCTGTCAATCCTGGCCGGAACCCCGCTGGCCAAGCTCGCGGCGAAACTTCCCCATACGCGCAATCTCGTCCGCGCGATGCCCAATACCCCCGGGCAAATCGGCGCAGGCATCACCGCCTACAGCGCCCGCACCGCCCTGTCCGCCGCCGACCACCAAATCGTGGAAAACATTCTCGGCAGTCTCGGCCCGGTGTTGGAATTGCCGGAGTCGGATATCGACGCTGTCACCGCCGTCAGTGGCAGCGGCCCTGCATATTTATTTGAATTTGTGGCCGCCTTTCGCGCCGCTGCGCTTGCCACCGGCCTGCCACCGGCCATCGCAGAAAAACTGGCCCTCGAGACCGTGCGCGGTTCGATCAAGCTCCTGGAAGCCACCAGCGAAGATCCGGAAAAATTGCGCGATGCCGTCACTTCCCCCGGCGGCACCACCGAAGCCGCGCTCAAAGTTTTCCAGGCGGGAAATTTTCGCCAAATTTTTGCGGATGCCGTGGCCGCCGCCTGTCGGCGCTCAGAAGAACTGGCCAAACTCTAAATCCTCCCGCCAACCGATTTTCCCCATGACCAAACTTTCCCAAGGACGGATTCTCGTCACCGGTGGCGCCGGCTTTATCGGCAGTGCGCTCATCTGGGCGCTCAACCAACGCGGGCTGGACAACATTCTCGTCGCCGACTTTTTGGGCCAGGATGAAAAATACCTCAACCTCGTGCCGTTGCGTTTTGCCGATTATCTCGAGGCGGACGAACTCCTCTCCGCGCTCGACCAGGGCGACCCGCGCCTGCGCGACGTGCGCTGGGTGTTTCATTTGGGCGCGTGTTCCGCGACCACCGAGCGCAACGTGCGCTATCTCATCGAAAATAATTTTGAGTACACCAAAACCCTCGCGCACTGGGCCCTGAAAAAAAAGGCGCGCTTTGTATACGCCTCCTCCGCCGCGACCTATGGCGACGGCGCGCAGGGCATGGACGACGACGAAAAAAATCTGTCGACCTTGCGCCCGCTTAATCCCTACGGCTACTCCAAGCACCTGTTTGATTTGTATGCCCAACGCGCCGGCTGCCTAAACCAATTGGTCGGCCTGAAATACTTCAATGTCTTCGGCCCCAACGAAGAACACAAGGGCGACATGCGCAGCGTCGTCCACAAGGCCTTTCAACAAATTCAGGCGAACGGCAGCGTGAAGCTCTTCAAAAGTTATCATCCGGACTACACTGACGGCGGCCAAAAACGCGACTTCCTGTACGTGAAGGACGCCGTGGAAATGACGCTCCATCTCGCCACCAGCAAAGCAGGCGGAGTTTTCAACCTCGGCAGTGGTCAGGCCCATACCTGGATCGAACTGGTGACGCCTATTTTTGCGGCGTTGAATCGAAAGCCGCAAATCGAGTTTATCGACATGCCGGAAACTCTGCGGTCGAAATACCAGTATTTCACCCAGGCCAATGTCTCCAAGCTGCGGTCCAGCGGCTACATTGCCAAAATCACGCCATTGGATGCCGCCGTGACAGATTACGTCCGCAATTACCTCAGCCCGGGCCGGAAATTGGGTGATGAACCGGGCCCGGCCAACCACCCAGCCCAGCCCCAAAAGAGCCCGAAAACCCGCTCCGCCAAGGCTTAATTGGCCTTTTTGGTCGGGTCCCGCTCTGGCCATAGCAGGGTCTGTACCTTGAAGATTTTAGGGGGTACCGCCCTTTTTCGGGTAATATTTAGTAAAAAGCGTGGTATATTTGGGTAAAATAATGAACAAACGGTCTTGCCCTCAGGGACGGGCTTGCCACAGTTATAAAAAGCCTTATATTCATAGTCATATAAACTTCAGACCCCAACTTTTTATCTCATGAAACGTGTTGTACTTGTCGAAGATCAGGTGGCGGTCCGGGAACTGTTAGCTACAGTTCTGCGCATGGACGACCAATTTGAAATTGTCGCTGAATGCGGCGATGGCCAGACGGCCTGCTCCACCTGCCTGGAGCTCAAGCCCGACTTGGTCATTCTCGACGTGATGCTGCCCGGCCTCAACGGCGTGGATGTGCTGAAACGTTTTTCGCGCCATTTAAAAAACACGCGCGTGCTCGTTTTTTCGGGTTTTCAAAATCCCGCACTCGTGCGTGAATTGCTGCAGGCCGGCGCCCATGGCTTCGTGGAAAAATCTGCGCGCCTCGCTGAACTGCGCAAGGGCATCCAGACCGTGGCCGACGGCGGCACTTACTTTGGCCCGTTCATCGCCAGCCTGCTGCGCGAAGCGGTGGTCAACCCGCGCCAGTCAAACCGCCAGGACCTCGAAGCCCTCACCGCGCGCGAACGCGAAATTTTGCAACTCATCGCCGAAAGCTACAGCACGAAGGAAATCGCGGCGAAATTGGAAGTCAGCGTCAAGACGGCGGAAAATCACCGCACGAACTTGATGAAGAAACTGAACCTGCACGACGTCGCCAGCCTCACGCGCTTCGCCATCGAGCACGGCATGACCAATTGCAACGTGACGCCAGCGGTGTAAGGGAAAGCTGGAGTATCGGGCGGACTGGCTTGGTAAATATTCTGTGATTGATAGCCCAGACGCTATCACGCACCATTGGGCCAATCCCAATGAGGCCACCCCACCTCAGCTTTTGTTGGCGCGTTGTTCTCTTCGCGATATTGGGAACGGCAGCGTATTGGACTGGGCGGTGGCAGGGACTTTTAGCGCAGAAACCGGCACCGGAGCCTAAGGTTCACAATGCAGCGAGTTTGGAATTGGCGGCGAAACAAGCTGCGAGGGCGAAGGCGGAGGAACTTTACCTAAAATTGGTGGCCGACTCTACGCCGGCAGCAAAGAACAACGGCATTGATTTGGCGAAGGATTTAAAAGGTGGTTTGGCCAAACTGGCCGCACTGCCGCCCGGAGAAAAAGCACTGAAAGCCTATAGCGATGCTTTTGTGGCGTGGGCGAAGGATCCAGTTCATTCCGCCGAGGCTGCAGCGACGGCTGCCGCATTGCCATTGGGCCCAGAACGAATGGAAGCCATGAATGGCGTGGCGGGCGGTTGGGCTCAAGCCGATCCCCAGAAATGCCTGGACTGGGCCAGTAGTCTGCCGGTGAACAATGGCCAAGTGCTGGAAACGGCCTTGGAAGCGGTTTCCAATCCCACCAATAACAGCCGGCAACCCGCACTGGCTGCCCAGTATGTCAATAAATTGCAGGATGCCTCGCTTCGCACAGAAGCCATCCAACGAATCGCAATGTATTGGGGCGCGGGTGCGCACAATAATGGATTTGGCGATGGGGCCGATCCGGTGGCGGCTTTGGACTGGCTCGACAAAATCGCCACGAGTAGAGAGACTTACGGCAGACCAATTGGAGGAATGTTTTATGGCCTCAGTGAGAATTATAATCCCGCGCTCATGTCTGCAGCTCTTGACAAAATAACTGAACCTGATGAAAGGAAAGATGAGATAGCGAGTACAGCTTCCATGTTGATGGGCAATGATCCTGATGCTGCATTGCAATGGCTGAAAAATTTGCCCGACTCCGATCAAGCCGCCCGCGCCCAAGGCATGAGCGAAATTATGGGCGATCTTTTCAAAAGTAATCCAAATGCGGCCGCACCTTTGCTTCAAGAATACCCACAGGCGCTCAAGGATCCGGATAGCCCTTGGGAAATTGCCCAGAGCATGGCCATGGCTGATTCATCGAAGGCTCTGGACTGGGCCAACACCCTGCCCGCCGGTGAAGCCAAAAACGATGCCCTTTACGCCGCTTTAAACATAACGTCGGCGACCGATTTTAACGCGGCCTTGAATTACGCCAACCATTTGCCTGATGCCGATGCAGCCGCTTCAGTTTCCGGCAATCTTATCGGTTCACTGGCAGGAAAAAATCCAGGACAAGCCGCCGCACTCGTAGCACAGCTCCCGACTGAAGCAGCCAAAGTCGCCGCGACGGATGCAATAGCCTGGAGATGGGTAACGGAAGATTCGGCAGGCTTTTCCAATTGGCTAAATTCACTACCACCAGGCGAGCAACACGACGCGGCTGTATCGTCGGCGGCGCGAGGGTTGGGTACCCTCCAGTTGCCCGAATCATTCAAAGCGAAACTCTTCCAATCACTGCACCTGAAGGATCCGTACGGTCCTCCATAGCCATGAATTCGTCGATGAAAGTTTGCCTGCGCGTGGCATCGCTCTTCGGAATTCTCGGAGCGAGCTACCTGCTGGGGCGCTGGCAGTCGACGAATACACCGAGAGTTGAAGTGAAATCATCTGCTGCAGAACTAAAGAGCATAGTCATATCCAAAACCACAAAGACAAAAGGAGCGTATTTTGTCACAATTGATGACCTGCGCCGATTGATCGCCAATTCGGATATTTCCTGGGGAGACAAGATGGATTATCTGCATAACATCCTCTTGCAGGGCATCGATCCTAAGGACCTGCCAGAATTCATCCAGTTGCTGGCCGACTGGCCGATGCCGCCCAATGTCCTGAGTAGTAAAAACGCCATAACAATTGAGTTATTCAAAAAATTGGGAGGTGATGATCCAGAATTGGCCCTGGCACTACTGACCTATTTCCCCGCGAACGCCTACCCGGATCGTACGGAGGTCATCGGGCTGGCCCTCGGGAATTTGGCGGCCAAGGATCCAACCGCAGCCTACAGCTTGGTGGCGCAAATCTACCCGGGCGATTTCGATAAACTACAAGGCTACGACGGCTTGTTCAAGCAATGGAGTAAAATTAACCCCACCGATGCGACGGCAGCAGCCCTTAAACTCCCGCCGGGCCCCATGCGGCAGGCCATCCTCGACTCCGTGGCCAAAAACTGGGCGGATGCCGACCCTAAGGCCGCCATTGCCTGGGCCCAAAACCTGGCGGTCACTGATTCAAAAATTCTTGGTGATGTCGTCAATTCAGCCTTGGCCAAAATGGCTCAAAGCGGGAATTTCGATCAACCAACGGCGATTAATGACATTAATTTACTTAGCAACCTGGCTGACCGCAATTCTGCGGTTACTGCCATTGCCACGTCGCTAGCCAAGAACCAAAATCCAGGTGCGGCAATGGATTGGCTAAACCAAAGTGCTTCGGGAGTGGCTTATGATGCTGGAGTCAGTTCTATTTTTAATAGATACAATCTGAAAGAAGACGAAGTGCCTCCGCTGCTGGCAGGGCTGGAAAAAATATCCGATCCGGTGGCGCGGTCGGGAGCCATTGAAGAAATGGCCGCGCAGTGGTCTGCACTCAATTCCGCCGATGCATTGCTGTGGGCGCACTCCTTGCCGGATACCGACGCCGAGGCGCGCACCAGCGCGCTGAATACCATTCTACCAGCGTTGTCGAAAACGAATCCTTTGGCGGCGGCGGCGTTTATTGACAATGCGGCCGACCCATCGGCGTATATGACCGCAATTCCTGTCATTGCACAAAATTTGGCAGCGATTGATGTCAATGCGGCGATGACGTGGGTGGGCGATTTGCCCGAGAACATCGACCATGACCAGGCCATGGGCAGCGTGCTGGCATCTCTCGCGCAAACGAATCCGGAAATAGCATGGAATTATGCGGAAAGTCTGCCCGCAGGAGACAGTCAGAACACGGTGATGACAAGCATTGTGAGTTCAATAGCCAAGCAAGACCCGGCGCAGGCGGTGAATCTCGCGGAAACAATGCCGGCCGGAAACGCGCAATTGAACGCCATTGGTGAGGTGGCCGATGAGTGGGTCAAACAAGACCCGCAGGCCTTCACGGGGTGGATGAATGGTTTACCCGCAGGTGACCTACACGATAAGGCGGTGCAATCGTTGGTATTGTCACCGCAGATGTACAAAGACCCGGCGGCGGTGCTGGCGTGGGCCAACACAGTCAGTGTTGAGAAATATCGCTCCAGCGATATCTATGTAGTCCTATCGACATGGGCACGGGTAGATGCGACGGCGGCGTTAAACGCGGCGCAAACGGTGAATTTGCCGGCTGACCAAAAGGAGACGTTGATTCAAAAATTAACGCCGGCGGCCGGGAAATAAATCAATCCTCCGCGATTAATTTCGCCTTCCGAAATGAATATGTTGTTTTCGCGGCGACAATGACGTGGTCGATGACTTTGATGCCGAGGGGCTGGCCGGCCAGCTGGAGAATCCGCGTCAGATGCTTGTCGTGCTCGGAAGGCGTCACGTCGCCGGTCGGGTGATTGTGCGCCACCACGATATGCGCGGCTTGTTTGCGCAGGGCGGATTCCATAATCTTGCGCGGATAAACCGTGGTCTCGGCAATCGTGCCTTCCTCGATGCGCTCCACGCCGTCCTCGAGCAATTGGTAATGATGATCGAGGTACGCGACCTCAAACACTTCGTGCCGCAGCGGGCCGAGGCGGGCGCGCCAAAAGTTGGCCAGTTTTTCCACGTTATCAAGAACGGAGCGGCCTTCGACGTCCTGGCGCAGGTAGAGCGTGGCCGTTTCGCGGATAATCCGCAGGGCCACCGGGGCCACCGCGCCGAGCCCCGGCATGCTTTGCAAATCCTCCGCCGGGGCGTCGAGCACGCCGCGCAGGGTGCCGAATTTTTTCAACAGCGCCTTGGCAATGGGCTTCACGTCCCGGCGCGGCAGGCACAGCGTGAGCATCAGTTCAATCACCTCGTAATCCGCCAGACTGTCGAACCCGCCTTTGAGAAAACGCTCGCGCAAACGGGCGCGGTGGCCAGCGTGCGGAGAGGGGGCAGACATAACAAGAGCGTAACAAACTCTCCCAATGAGGCAATCTTCCAGACAACCCATCCCGGTGAAAAAAAGACCCGAGGGGCGGTTGGCGCTTCCAATTCGGTAGTGGTACAGTTTGCTTGCAAAGGTAGGGACGTTTCTCCGAAACGTCCGCGGACGCCTCGGCGAGGCGTC
>Ga0206965_10152_pt1 | contig 21911 bp, 17 predicted proteins | sample Alteio_BWOrgHeat_26_FD_152973 | JGI IMG/M metagenome (GOLD analysis project Ga0206965, IMG submission 152973) | Enriched cells from forest soil in Barre Woods Harvard Forest LTER site, Petersham, Massachusetts, United States -... | ecosystem: Environmental > Terrestrial > Soil > Temperate forest >...
ACGGCATCGGACGGTTAGATTTAGTCGAGAACCGCTATGTCGGCATGAAGTCACGTGGCGTCTATGAAACGCCAGGCGGCACGATTCTTCTGGCAGCGCATCGGGGGATGGAAAGCCTCACACTTGATCGCGGTGCGGCGCATTTAAAAGATGACATCATGCCGCGTTATGCTGAACTGATTTATAATGGCTACTGGTGGTCGCCGGAGCGCGAGATGCTGCAGGCGCTGATAGATAAGTCGCAAGCGAACGTCACCGGCACGGTGAAGCTGAAGCTATTCAAGGGTTCGGTGAGCGTCGCCGGGCGTAAGTCGCCGGTGAGCCTCTATAGCGAAAAGCATGTGACGTTTGAAGACGACAAGGGCGCTTACGACCAGAAAGATGCGCAAGGCTTCATCAAGCTCAATGCGCTGAGGCTGAGGTTGCTGAAGAGGTAGACGGATGCTCGGGTCAAGCCCGAGCATGACACAGTCTAAGAAGAGTTATTTGCCGTCTGCCGGAATAGGTGTCGAGTTAGGAATCGGCGTAGACGCTTGCGGCGTGCTTATGTGTGGCGGCAGCAAGGAAAGCGGTGTCGTTTCCGGCGTGGTAACGATGGGCTTGTCCAGTTCCTTCGCGTCCCAACCGCCGCCGAGTGCTGCAATCAATGCCACGGCATCGCTTAAGTGGGCTTTTTCGATATTGATGGCCGTAATCTCATTATTGAACTCTGTCGTTTGCGCGGTGATAACGTTCAGGTAACTCACGGTGCCTGCCTTATACTGATTGAGCGCAATGGTGGTGGACGTATGCGCATCTTTAACCGCTTTGTCCTGCGCTTCGGCCTCTTGTTGCAGGATGCGCAGGCCCGCAAGATTATCTTCCACGCCTTGGAAGGCATTGAGCACCGTTTGGCGGTAAGTAGCGACGGTCTGGTCGTAGGCGGCGATAGCCGCTTCGGTCTGGGCGCTTCTTAGCCCTGCGTCAAACAAGGTTTCTGATACCGAAGGCCCGAGCGACCATATGCGGGCGGGAATGGTAAACCATTGGGCAAGACCAGTGCTTTCGAAACCACCTGTGGCGGAGAGGGTAATGTTGGGGAAGAACGCGGCGACGGTCACACCAATCTGGGCATTGGCAGCGGCAACAAGGCGCTCACTTGCCGCGACATCGGGGCGGCGTTCCAGAAGGTCAGAGGGAACGCTGAGCGGAATAACCGGAACCGGTGGGACGGTGCTCACTGCGGCGATGGAGAAATCGGCGGGCGATTTGCCGATCAGGATAGCCACCGCATGCTCAAACTGCGCGCGCTGGATGCCGATATCAATATCCTGCGTTTGCGTCTGCTCGAGCAACACCTGCGCCTGCATGACATCGGAGAGTTGATCGACTCCGGCAGCATAGAGGTTTTTGGTGAGCGTCAGTGATCTGGTATAGTTGGCGACCGTCTGGTCAAGCAGGCGCTTTTGCTCATCGGCTACGCGTAGGGAAAGATAGTCTGTGGCGAGCAACGCCTGTGCACTGAGTTTAGCTGATTGCAGATCGGCAAAATTCGCCTGCGCATTTGCCTCGTTGGCTTCCATCGTGCGGCGTATGCGTCCCCAGACGTCGGGCTCCCAGGTGGCTCCCAGCGAGGCAAGATAAGTATTGATGCCCCCAGTGCCGCGTGTTGCCCCACCTGTGCCCGAAAGCGTGGGGAAGAATCCGGCCCGTGCTTCGGCAATGAGCGCACGTGCTTGGCGGAACTGGGCCTCGGCAGCCTTGACGTTCTGGTTGGAGATATCAACCTGCTCTTCAAGTTTGTTAAGCTCGCTGTCGCCAAAAATCTCCCACCATTTGTTGCGCACGATATCATCTTTGGGCTGCGCCTGTTTCCAGTCCTTTGCCTCCTTGAAAGTGGCGGGCATTTCGGCGGCAGGGCGCACGTAATCAGGGCCGACTTTGCAGGCGGCAAGGCATAAGAAGAACAGTATTATATATTTTTTGTTATTCATGATTAGGCCCCGTTTCCTGACAGCGTCGGCACCTTATGCATGCGTGCCGAGCGACCATGAATGCGTTCCCACCAAATGCGGAAAGAATCAAGATATAAATATACTACCGGCGTGGTGTAGAGCGTCAGCATTTGACTGAAAATGAGGCCACCTACGATCGAGATACCCAGCGGCTGGCGCAGTTCGGCACCATTGCCGGTGCCAACCGCTAGCGGCAGTGCGCCAAGCAGTGCGGCCATCGTTGTCATCATGATGGGGCGAAAGCGCAACAGACAGGCCTGATAAATCGCCTCCTCTGGACTGATGCCCTGCGTTCGTTCGGCTTCGATAGCAAAATCGATCATCATAATCGCGTTTTTCTTCACGATGCCGATGAGCAGAATAACGCCGATGAGTGCAATCAGCGTAAAGTCAGTATGGAAAGCCATCAGCGCCAGCAATGCGCCGACGCCGGCTGAAGGCAATGTGGAAAGGATAGTAATCGGGTGGATATAACTCTCATAGAGAATGCCCAGCACGATATAAATCGTCACCAGCGCGGTTAAAATCAACACCGGCTGACTGTTAAGAGAATCCTGAAAGGCCTTCGCCGTGCCCTGAAAGTTGCCATGCACCGATTCAGGCACACCCAGCTTGCGGAATTCCTTGTCAATGATATCGGAAGCATCGCCAAGGGAGGCGCCTAGCGGAAGATTGAAAGAAATGGTAGCGGAGGCGAATTGCCCCTGATGGTTGACAGCGAGTGGCGTATTGGTGGGGCCGTAAGTACTGAAAGCACTGAGCGGGATTTCGGCATTGCCTGGGCCGGTGATGTAGGTGGTACGCAGTGACTGTGCATCCTGCCAGTATTGTGGCGCTACTTCCATGACCACATGGTACTGGTTAAGTGGATTGTAGATCGTAGAAACCTGGCGTTGGCCAAAAGCATCATTTAACGTGTTATCTATGAGGGCGGGCGATAAGCCCAGCTTAAATAGCGTATCACGGTCATAGACCAGGCTCGTTTGAAGCCCCGCGTCCTGCTGATCGGTATTCACATCGGTGAGCAGCGGCTCTTTCTTCAAAGCCTCATAGAGTTTAGGCGCCCATTTGCGTAAGTCGGCAAGATTGTCGGCTTGCAGCGTGTATTGATACTGGGCATTGCCCTGTCTGCCACCCATACGAATATCCTGCGATGATTGCAGAAAGAGTTTTGCTCCCGCTTCTTTAGACAATTTGCCACGCAGACGCGCGATAACTTCATCGGAGGATATTTTACGTTCGGAAATGTCTTTCAGGGTAATGTACATATTTCCGGAATTACGCTGGCTGCCGCCGGTGAACCCCACCACATTATCCACTGCCTGGTCTTTGCGGATAATGTCGATAAAATCATTGAGCTTGCTACGCATCAACTGAAAGGAAATACTCTGGTCTGCCTGGATAGAGCCTTGAATTCTTCCCGTGTCCTGTTGTGGGAAGAAACCTTTTGGGATCTCAATATAAAGGTACACGTTAAGGCAAACCGTGCAAAACAGAAGCAGCATCATAATGCGCTTATGCTCCAACGCCCAGGCAAGGGAGGATTTGTAACCATTATGCAGCGCTTCAAACGCCCGTTCGCTCGCTTGATAAACGCGCCCATGTTTTTTCCCTGCTTCACTTTTTAGAATCCGGGCGCACATCATCGGCGTGGCGGTGAGCGATACCACAAGCGAAACGAGGATAGCTGCGGATAGTGTTACTGCGAACTCACGAAAGAGGCGGCCGATAATGCCGCCCATCATGAGGATGGGAATGAACACGGCAATGAGCGACAGGCTCATTGACATTACGGTAAATCCCACCTCTTTTGCGCCCATGAGCGCTGCTTTCATGGGGGGGATGCCTTCCTCCATATGGCGCGAAATATTCTCCAGTACAACGATAGCATCATCCACCACGAAGCCGGTGGCGATCACAAGCGCCATGAGCGAGAGATTATCGAGACTGTAGTTAAAGAGGTACATTATTCCAAAGGTGCCAATCAGCGACACCGGCACTGCCACACTCGGAATTAATGTGGCGCTGACATTGCGTAAGAAAAGAAACACCACCATGATCACCAGTGTGATGGAAATAAGCAGTGTTTTTTCGACATCTGTCAGTGAGCCGCGAATGGTCGGCGTGCGATCCATCATCACCTTGAGGTTAATCGCTTTGGGAATCGAATTGCGCAATTGCGGCATGATGGCGTTGACCCTGTTTACGGTCTCAATGATGTTTGAGCCCGGCTGTTTGAACAGGATCATCAGCACCGATGGCCTTCCGTTGGCACTCCCGGCATTGCGTACATCGGATACCGAGTCTATTGCCGTGCCTACGTCATAAATATGCACTGGTGCACCTGTTTTGGTGTTGTAGGAAATGATCAGCGGGAGGTAATCCTTGGCACGGGTTGCCTGATCATTAGCGCGGATTTGCCATTGCCGGTCGCCTTGCTCAAGCACGCCGATAGGGCGGTTAGGGTTGGTGGCGGCGATCGTCTTGCGCACTTCCTCCAGACCCACACCGTATTTGTTAAGCGCATTGGGATTGAGTTCCACACGCACTGCGGGAAGCGAGCTGCCGCCGACGGTTACCTGGCCGATGCCGTTTATTTGTGAGATTTTTTGTGCAAGGATAGAGGATGCCGCATCGTATAGCTGGCCTTGTGACATGGTGTCAGATGTGAGTGCCAGAATCATGATCGGCGCGTCGGCGGGGTTGGCCTTGCGATAGGTGGGATTGCTGGGTAGTCCCGTGGGCAGCAGCGTGCGTGCAGCGTTGATGGCGGCCTGCACATCGCGTGCGGCACCATCGATGTTGCGATCGAGATCAAACTGCAGTGTGATGTTGGTGGAGCCAAGCGTGCTGGCTGAAGTCATTTCCGTTATGCCGGCAATGCGCCCAAGTGAACGCTCCAGAGGGGTGGCAACAGTGGAGGCCATCACGTCCGGGCTCGCGCCGGGCAGCGATGCACGTACGGTGATGGTTGGAAAGTCCACTTGCGGTAGCGGTGCCACCGGTAACACCCGGAATGCTATCAATCCTGCCAGCACCACGCCAATCGTAAGCAGCGTAGTGGCTACGGGTCGCGCAATAAATGGCTGCGACAAGTTCATGCCGGCTTCTCCTCAAACATATCTGGCTGAGCTTGTGATTTGCCGGAGATGCGCTTAGCGAGCCTGTCAAAGGCAAGATAAATCACCGGCGTGGTAAAGAGCGTGAGCACCTGACTTACCAGCAGGCCGCCTACCATGGTAATGCCAAGCGGATGGCGAAGTTCGGAGCCCACGCCCGTGCCAATCATCAGCGGCAGTGCGCCAAGCAATGCGGCCATCGTCGTCATGAGGATGGGGCGGAAGCGCAGCAGGCAGGCCTGGTAAATCGCTTCTTCCGGCGACAAGCCATGATCGCGTTCGGCTTCGAGCGCGAAGTCGATCATCATAATGGCGTTTTTCTTCACGATGCCGATGAGCAGGATGATCCCGATGATGGCGATAATGCCCAGATCCGTGCGCGATACGCTGAGCGCCAGGAGTGCGCCGATAGCTGCAGAGGGCAGGGTAGAAAGAATGGTAATGGGATGAATATAACTCTCATATAGAACACCCAGCACGATATACATCGTCACCACTGCGGCCAGAATCAGGAACAGCGTATTGCTGAGTGAAGCTTGAAAAGCCAGTGCCGCACCCTGAAAACTCGTTTGCAAGGTTTCAGGTACTTTCATTTCGTCTTCCACTTTGCGGATGGCTTCCACTGCATCGCCCAGCGATGCGCCGGGTGCTAAGTTAAACGAGATGGTTGCGGCTGGGAATTGGCCCAGATGATTGATGGCTAGTGCCGTTGCGCCCTCGGAAATGGTGGCGATGGTATCCAGGCGCACCTCTCCGTTAGAGCTAGTTGCGGCATTGCTGCTACTGGGTGTGGCCTGTCCGGTAGGGGGGGCAATCTGCCCAGGTGTAGAAGCCACATAGATGGATTTCAGCGCATCCGGCCCAAGCTGGTATTCAGGCTTAACCTCTAGCACCACGCGGTATTGGTTGGATTGGGTAAAAATAGTGGAAATAAGGCGCTGCCCAAAAGCATCATAGACGGTGTTGTCAATCGCGGCGGCGGTAACGCCCAAACGCATGGCAGTAGCGCGGTCAATATTGATATATGCCTGCAGACCGTGATCCTGCAGATCGCTTGCGACATCAGCAAGTTCCGGTAACTGATTTAAGCGATCGACGAGCTTGGGCACCCAGAGCCCCAGTTCCTTGCCATCGGCATCTTCGACGCTGAACTGGTATTGCGTGCGGCTGACACGGTCTTCAATGGTAAGGTCTTGCACCGGCTGCAGATAAAGCAAGATGCCGCTGGAGGTGGCGAATTGTTTTTGCAGGCGGCGAGCGATAGTTACGGCATCGTCGCGCTCGTCATGTGGCTTAAGATTAATCAGCATGCGACCGCTGTTGAGCGTCTGATTGATGCCGTCCACGCCGATGAAGGAAGACAGGCTATCCACTCCCGGGTCCTGCAGGATTTTAGCGGCAAGTGCGTTTTGGCGCGCTGCCATCTCGGAGAAGGAAATATACTGCGGTGCTTCGGTGATGGCCTGCAGCGCTCCCGTGTCCTGAATGGGGAAGAAACCTTTGGGCACGAAGATGTAGAGCAGCACGGTGAGTACCAGGGTGCCAACTGCTACCAGCAACGTCAGGCGTTGATGATGCAATACCCAAGCGAGCATACGGCTGTACTCGTGGATGAGGTCATCAATGAATTTTCCTACCCAGTTAAGAAAGCTATAATAAGAGGCACGTAGTCTGCCAAAGAATGTCCCTGTAGTATCGTGAGCGCGTTTTAGTAATTCTTCTTCGGGCGTATGATGCAGCAGCCGCGCGCACATCATCGGGGTAAGCGTGAGGGATACCACTGCAGAAATGAGGATAGAAACAGCAAGCGTAATAGCAAATTCATGGAACAATCGCCCGACCACATCACCCATAAACAGCAGCGGGATCAGTACGGCGATGAGGGAGAACGTTAGCGAAATGATGGTAAAACCGATCTGGCCTGCGCCCTTGAGTGCAGCTTGCAGTGGTTCTTCGCCTTCTTCGATATAGCGCGCGATGTTTTCAATCATCACGATGGCGTCATCTACCACAAATCCGGTGGCAATGGTGAGCGCCATGAGGGTAAGATTGTTGATGCTGAAGCCTGCCAGATACATAACGCCAAATGTACCGACAAGCGATAGCGGGACGGCAACGCTGGGGATAACGGTTGCCCAGCCGTTGCGTAAGAAAAGAAAAATTACCATTATCACCAGTCCGACTGCGAGTATTAACTCAAATTCTACATCGTCAACCGACGCGCGGATGGTGGTGGTACGGTCGGTGAGCAAGGAGACGTCTATGGCGCCAGGCAGTGTCTTTTGCAATTGTGGCAGCAATTGTTTGATGCGATCCACCACTTGTATCACGTTGGCGCCAGGCTGACGCTGAATGTTGAGAATAATCGCTGGGGTTTTGTTTGCCCAGGCGGAAAGCTTGGTATTTTCGGCTCCCTCAATCACATTGGCGATGTCGCTCACCCGTATCGGTGCACCGTTTTTATAGCCGACGATAACGTGTTTATATTCTTCGGCGGAACTGATCTGGTCGTTGGCATCGATCGTGGAGGCGCGCATCGGGCCATCGAAACTGCCTTTGGCGGTGTTGACGTTGGCATTGGCAATTGACGTGCGTAGCGTTTCCAAGTCCATCCCATAGGCGGCAAGCGCTGTGGGATTAGCCTGAATGCGCACTGCAGGGCGCTGTCCACCACTGATGCTTACCAGGCCCACACCGGGTAACTGTGAGAGCTTTTGCGCAAGCCGTGTATCCACGAGATCTTCAACTTTTGGCAAGGTCAATGTTGGAGAAGTGATGGCCAGTGTCACGATGGGCGAGTCAGCGGGATTGACTTTGCTGTAAATGGGCGGAGTAGGAAGGTCGGTTGGCAGAAAGGTAGTCGCAGCGTTGATGGCAGCCTGCACTTCCTGCTCGGCGACGTCGAGATTGAGTGAAAGCGCAAACTGCAACGTAATCACCGATGCGCCGCCGGAGCTAGTGGATGACATCTGATTAAGTCCCGGCATCTGGCCGAATTGTGTTTCCAGCGGTGCGGTGACCGAAGACGTCATCACGTCGGGACTGGCGCCCGGATAGAGCGTCGTGACTTCAATCGTTGGATAATCCACTTCTGGCAGCGCCGACAGCGGCAACAAGCGGTAGGCGACGATGCCGGAGAGCAGAATGGCCACCATCAGCAGCGAGGTGGCAACGGGGCGCAGAATAAATATGCGCGACGGATTCATCAGTTGCTATCCGATTGCTTTTTGTGTTTGTGATGTGACTGGTCTTTATCCTTATCCTTATCCGTGGGCGCCGGTTGAGTTGAGGCGCCGTCAACCGAGGCGATCTCAATGCTGGAGCCGTCACGTAAAGAATCACCGCCATCCACTACCACGCTATCACCGACCTGCAGCCCTTTGACGACTTCAACGGACTCTCCCTCGCTGGTGCCAAGCTCAACTGGCTGCACGGCGACCTCCTTGTCTTTGACAAGATAGACAAACGTGCCTTGCGTGCCGCGCTGAATGGCGGACGTGGGCATCAGCACCACATCCTTTTTGGTATCCAAGCGCAGGCGCACATTGACGAACTGGCTGGGGAACAATTTATTATCCTTGTTCGCGAATTCCGCGCGGAACTTGACGGTTCCCGTGGTGGGATCAACCTGATTGTCGATGGCAATGAGCACGCCGGTAGTGAGCTTGTGTTTATTATCGCGGTCCCATACCTCGCATATCAATTTGTCGCCGTTTTGTATGTGGGTCATTACCACCGGGATATTATCTTCCGGGATAGTGAATATCGTAGTAATAGGCTGCAGTTCCGTTACCACAACGATGCCGTTGGCATCACTGGGCTGCACGATATTGCCGGGGTCCACCTGTCTTAAGCCCACGCGACCAATGACCGGACTGCTGAACTTGGTATAGGAAAGCTGTGTCTTAGCACTATCGATCTGGCCCTGATCGTTCAGTACAGCGCCTTCATATTGCTTGACCAGAGAGCCCTGTACATCGAGCTGCTGCTTGGCGATGGAGTCCTGCTTATATAGCGTCTGATAACGCTGCAGATCGATACGCGCTTCCTTAAGGAGCGCTTCGTCGCGGGTTTTAAAACCCTCCGCCTGCTCGAGCAATGCCTGATAGGGGCGGGGGTCAATTTCCGCCAGCAGATCGCCGGTCTTCACCAGCTGCCCCTCTTTGAACAGCACTTTTATCAGCGGTCCGGTAATTTGGGAATGTATAATCACTGTAGTGCGTGGAGTGACATTACCCAGGCCGTTCAGATAGACATCGATATCGCCGGTTTTAACCGTCGCCACCCCTATCGGGACCGGCCCACCTTTGTTTTTGGATTTATCGCCACTCGCGCCGGAATGCCAGTGATTCCAGGCAAAGATGCCTGCCCCCACTACCACCCCCGCTATAATTATTTTGGTCAACCCCCTCATATCACCTCATGAATATGTGTTCATATGATACGATTAAGATCATCGTTATCTCTCATTCGCACTGCCGATATTTCTTCTCTGCCAACAGTATCAAGGTTTTCTCTTACCCTTTGGAGTATATTGATAATTTGCTTCTGATCGCGCGCAGGAACTCCTGCAAAGGCTTCTTTGCCCACCTGTGTTTTGATGAGCTCTACGCTACCGATGATGCGATGTGCGCGCTTAGTAAGATATAGCAGACGCGCTCTGCGATCGGCGGGATCATGGCGACGCTCCACCCACCCGCCACGCTCCAGACGGTCGAGCAAGCCCACCAGCGTAATAGGTTCGATATCCATCATTTCGGCAAGCGTTGCCTGATTAATGCCCTCGTGGTGCATCAGGTGACTGAGCGCTGCCCATTGGGCCTGTGTGAGGCCCAGCTTCAGCGCTTTCTTCTCAAAACGCCTGCGGATGAGCTTGGAGACGTCGCGCACCAGTGCGCCAAAATGCGCGGATTCTTCTGTCGGTATAAGGGCCATAATATAGTGCATATATCATATTAAATATAATAAGTATACTTATTATATAATATAGCTGCTATCCGTTTTCTGAGGGGGAAGAGACGATGAGAGGATGGGCGGCGGCGCGCTTCCTGCTTGCGCTCCACGGTTTCGCCCTTATGATTCGGGCATCATGAGAGCAAAACTGATAGTCCTGCTGCGCGCGTTGGCCCGCCCCACGTTGCTGTTTTATGCGTTGCCTTGGCTGATGTGCCTTCTGGCGCTGGGGACGGTGGCGCAGCGTTATATTGGCCTGTATCAGTCACAAAACTTATTCTTTGGCTCATTCCTGCTGTGGGTGGGGCCCGTGCCGCTGCCTGGCGCGTACAGCCTGCTTGCGCTGATAGCACTCAGCCTGTTGGCAAATCTGGCACTCAGCCTTCCGTTTACGCGTGCGCAAGCGGGGATTATACTGACGCATGTAAGCGTGGTGATTTTGCTTGTGGGCGGACTGATGACGGCGCTTGACCGTCAGGAAGGGTATATGGTGCTGGGCGAGGGGGAGTCGGCCCATACCGTCTTCGATTATCAGCAGCCAGACTTCGTAGGCGGCCAAGATCGCTACTCTCTAAAGCCTTCTGCCACGCGCGAACTGCCATTTACCATTCGCCTCAAGCATTTTGATAAGTCCGATTATCCGGGGACCAGCATGGCGCGCAGCTACGATTCCGATGTGGTAGTCAAAGACGGCGGCTTAGAATGGAATGCTTCCATCACCATGAATCATCCGCTGCGGCTGCATGGTTATACGCTCTACCAATCCTCCTTTATCGATAAGGACGGCAGGCTGTTGACAGTATTGGCAGTCGTAAAAAATGTGGGTTGGCTGCTGCCGTATCTGGCGATTGCCACGCTTTGCGTCGGGCTTCTGTTGCATCTGGTGATACTCTCTGCACGGAGGCGGGCATGAAGTGGTTGTGGCTGCTGTTATTATTTCCGTTTATCGCCTTTGCAGAGGAGAAGGCGGCCCTTGATTATAACGATTTCGCGCGTATTCCCATTCTGCATGAGGGGCGCATCAAGCCGCTTGATAGTTTTGCGCGCGTGAGTCTTAAAAAGATTTATGGCAAGACTTCACTTCCCGATGCATCTGCCGATGAGTGGCTGGCAGAGGCTTTGTTTGCGCCCGCGCGGGCAATGCAGCAGCCGATATTTACGGTGCGTGTGCCGCTGGTCATTTCGATGCTTGCGCTGCCATCACGTGATGATGCTCTCTATAGCTTTCAGGAAATGGCCGGTGCCTTTGCACTGCATCAGCAATTTATGGCCGCCCTCATCGCCAAGGATCGCAAGACTCTCTCGCCTGACGAGCAGGAACTCATTCGCCTCTATGAAAATATCAACGACTTTGCCGAAATCATCGGCACTTTTTCGCTGCTGCTGCCGATGCCGGAGGTGGACGATGCCATGCGCGCTGAACTTGGTGTATCTTCCGATGCGGTGGTCACCTATGCCGATATGCTTAAAATCCGCCATGGGATCGCAACAGAGCTTGCAGAGGTAGTCAAACGCAAAGGCGATCGCCTGAATGATTACACGCCGCATGAGCAGCGGCTTGCGAAGGCTTCCTACCGCATGGATGCGCTGGAGGCGATGGGCTCCGGTAATACATTGCTGCGTGTTATGCCGCCTGCCTGGGGTGGTGAGGAATGGCTTTCACCGTGGATGGTGCTAGAAAAAGGTGCTGGTTCGCCTGCAAGCCTTGTGCTGCTGCACGAATGGCAGAATCTGGCGACAGCATATAACAAGTCGGACGCGTTGGCGTGGAAGCAGGCTTCGGAGAAGTTACGCATGGCACCTGGCAATGTGCGGCCGCTCGCATTGTCGCTGGAAGTTGCGTACAACGCGATTAATCCTCTGGGCCTCGCGCTTGGCGCCTACGGATTAGGAATCGCGCTGGCCATAATTGGAATGCTGCTGCGCAAACAGATAGTGATGCGGGCTGCGACAGGTGTCGTGCTGGTAGGAGTGGCTTCTCATGGGGTGGGGATTGCGGCACGCATGCTGATTCTGCTGCGTCCTCCGGTCAGTACGCTTTATGAATCGATGATTTTTGTGAGTCTCGTTACTGCGGCTTTCGGGCTCTGGATTGAACGCAAGCGGCAAAACGGTGAAGGGATATTCATCAGCGGTATCACCGCAGGGCTGTTACTGATTGCAGCCAATGTCTTTGCTGCCGATAGCGATACGCTCGAAGTGCTGGTCGCTGTGCTTAACACCAATTTCTGGCTGGCAACGCACGTAGTGTGCATCACCACCGGCTACGGCGCATCGCTGATGGTAGGAATGCTTGCACATCTTTATCTCATCAAACGCGCCCTGGGAAAAAATGAGTTGGAAGCACTGCAACGCCGCATGCATCGCGTGGCACTCGTAGCGCTCCTCTTTACTGCTGTGGGCACTATGCTGGGAGGGATTTGGGCCGATCAATCCTGGGGGCGCTTCTGGGGTTGGGACCCTAAGGAAAATGGCGCACTGCTCATTGTGTTATGGCTGATATGGTTGCTGCATGGACGTATCGCAGGGCAACTGGAAGATCTGGGTTTTGCCGTGGGCACAGCACTCATCAATATGGTGGTAGGACTTGCATGGGTGGGAGTGAATCTGCTGAGCGTTGGGCTGCATAGTTACGGCTTTACCGATATTGCTGCCAACGGTCTCATTGCATTCTGTGTTGCGGAATGCATTTTCGTAACTGTGACGACAGCAGCGATTAAGCTGCGGGAGAGACATATCCATGCGTAATGCAATAGGTATTCTGGTGTTTTTGTTGCTGGCGGTGTCCTTGTGGACAAAGATGGAAGAAGAAACGGGAGGCAATTTGCCGCCCAATACGCCTACGCCTAATTTTTCCTGGCAGACGTTTAATGGAGCTGATCACAGATTCAGCGAATTTACCGGACGCAAGGTAGTGCTGCATTTCTGGGCGTCGTGGTGCGGGCCGTGTCGCGGCGAGTTTCCTGAACTGTTGAAAGCGGCATCCAGACACAGAGATATTATCTTTCTTACGGTTTCCTGTGATGAAGATGTGGACAAAGCTCAAGCATTTATCCGGCAGGCGGAGGAGGCAGCGAATACCGGACATCTTTCCAATGTGTTTTATGCGTTCGATGCGAGCAAGAAAATCACGTTTGGCACGTTCATGACGGCACAATTGCCGGAAACCATTCTGATTGATTCCGCCCTTCACATGCGGCGTAAAATTCCCAGTACTGCCAACTGGAACAAAGATGAGCTGCTGAATTATTAGAAAGTATGAACTTCGTCTATGCTTTGGTTACTTTCCTCATCTGCGAAATCGGAAAGTTTCTTGCCGAGGATAGCGATCTCGATAGCGTCATTAGCCTCTTGTTGAAACACCAGCGGCCAGACGATGGATTTAAATTTTACGCTGCTGCCGTCTTTGCCGGAGATGACGACAGCGCCGACATCAAAGAGTCTTCCGAATAATCCCTGACGCACGCTGATTACCGATATATCTTTATAGGGCAGTGCGACAGTATGGCGGCCGGTTTTGCCAATCACTCGCTTATCTGTGAGCGCTAGTTCTGTGGTGGCTAGCCGCGCAAGGCCCAGCGGCAGGAAGGACAGCGCAAAATTCACCATCGCCCAGACATAAGCAAATTTGGAGACGGACGCCTGGAAGAGAATTTTCTCACCGGGTATCAGATTTTTCTTAACGAAAGCCATGCTACTATTTGTTACGCCAGAGCTGTTCCAGCCGCTGGTCGCGCCCGCAGCCGAAGCGGTACATTTTATAGCGCGTTTTATTCTTGATATAATAATCCTGATGATAGTCTTCGGCGGGGTAGAATTCGGTTGCCGGTGCAATGAGAGTGGCCAGTTCCTGGCTGAACATTTTCTTCACGTGTTCCTTCGAAGCCTTTGCCAGTTTTTCCTGCTCAGCATTGTGGTAGAAAATACCTGCGCGGTACTGCGAGCCTTTGTCGCAGAACTGGCCGTGTTCGTCGAGCGGATCGACATTGTGCCAGAAGATGTCCAGCAGCTGCGCATACGTGACTTTAGCGGGATCGAATGTGACTTCGATAGCTTCGACATGGCCTGTAGTGCCAGAGGAAACTTGCTCGTACGTAGGGTTCTTCACGTGCCCGCCGGTATAGCCGGAGACAACCTTGCTTACGCCGGGAATGGTAGAAAATTCTGAATCCATGCACCAGAAGCATCCTCCGGCGAATGTGGCGGTTTCAGCGGCCATGGCAGCACTTGCAAAGAGAAAAACGGACAGCAGCCATACAACGTGCTTCATATAAAAAATGCGCAGCCCATCAATGCCTAGGCATACCGGTTGCCGGGCTGAAAGGAGCCGCAGTCGTGGAATAATTTGACGGATTATTGTCGTTATTACTATTGGGATCGCCGAAGTTGTTGCTCTGTCCGTGGATGGAGAAAAGAGGAGTTGGCGTTTGCTCATCCGGATCAGAAAAGCGCGGCGCACCGCTCGGTTGATTTAATGTCCTGTCATCCTGAGAGAAGGCGCTGGCAGCTTGAGCGTTGAGCAGTAATGCTGCTATGGCAGCATATGCGAGTCGGGATATCTGCATAAGTCCTCCTTGGCTGCAGTGAACGTAGCACTCTTGCGTGGCATTATCAAGGCGGGAGGAGGCGGGAGGCTAGTTCGCGCGTGGGGCGGAAGGCAAGGGTTCAGGCGGTTGCAGTGGGATCACCAATTCGTTCTCGCTCGCGTTGCCAAGCAGGCTGCGTGATTGTTCATCAAGCAGGTCAAGATCCAGGGAGCCTGCGCTCATGAGGCGCACGCGGTGCTCGAGATCTTTGCGTTGGGCGGTAACGTTGTCCAGTTCCGTTTGCAGCACTTCGAGCTTACGTTCTTCCTTCAGCAACGCATAGACGCCGCGTTCACCGGAAAGCGCATGAAATGTAAGGTAAAAAATGCCCACTGCCAAGAGGAGCGGTCCTGTCAGTTTTTCATAGAATTTCTGCGACTTGAGTCGCCTCACTGCCCGCGATAACATTTTTTGTTGTTTTTTGTTGTTTTTGAGATGCCCAATAAGGCATTGATCATACTCGTTTCTTAATTATACGCAAGTATAATTATTGTTTGGACTTGCGTGCACTTGCTGATTTTGCTCCACTAAATCTCATGCGTGAAGTTGCTGGAATCCTTTCAGATTCCTTGCTTCTGAGGCAAATAAGAATGACATCGGCTACGACATCGATTAAGCAGGAAGTATTACCAGTCTAAATAATCAGGCTTCCTTGAATTAGATGCGGATGCAGATGCTTTTGCCAAGCCAAGCCAAGCCAAGCCAAGCCAAGCCAAGCCTTCTTTAGCTGTGGCTTCACCCTCATCGAAATGGCCATCGTCCTCGTCATCATCGGCTTCATCGTCGGCGGCGTGTTGCTTGGGCAGGACCTCATTCGCTCTGCTGAAACCCGCGCCACTATTTCACAGATTGAGAAATACAACACGGCGGTGAATACATTTCGTGGAAAATTTAACGCACTGCCTGGTGATCTGAACGGCCAAGTCGCCACACAATTTGGGTTTGCAGCAAGGGGCGCACTTCCGGGAGAAGGAGATGGCAATGGAATCATGGAAAGTGTGTATGGAACGAATGGAACTACATATGGTTGTCTGGAAACTGTGGGAGAAAACGCCATGTTCTGGGTGGATTTAACCACCGCGAATGGGCTTAATCTCAATCTAATCGACGGCGGTTTTAATACTGCCAACTCGACGACCCAGCCAGCCACTCCTTCGATAATCACAGGCACCGGCCTTAACCTCTATTTGCCGGAGGCAAAACTAGGGCGGGGCAGCTATATTTATGTTTGGAGTCAAAATAGCGTTAATTACTTTGGTATCTCTGGTATTTCAAAACTCTATAATTACGGGGCGCTTTACGCGTATAGATCAATCACTGTCCGGCAATCATACGACATGGATACAAAAATCGATGACGGTTTGCCGCAATCAGGCCGCATTACGGCGCAAGCTCTCCTCTCCCAGAATCCCGGATGGTTAGGTGCCTCAGATACGTCTGCTACGGGGGGAGGTCCCGGCACCTGCTACGATAATAGCAGTGGCGCCGCATGGTGGACCGGGATTAACGGTGCAACACAACATTACTCCATCGAAGTGAATAACGGTAACGGTGCCAATTGCGAATTGTCGTTTCAGTTTCAGTAATGGGCAAATGAAAATTCAGTCACATTCAGGTAAGGCAGAAGCGGGCTTCACCCTCATCGAAATGGCTATCGTTCTGGTTGTTATTGGACTGATCGTCGGTGGGGTGTTGGTTGGACAAAATCTTATTACTGCTGCCGAAGTCCGCGCTACCATTACCCAGGTTGAAAAATACAACACTGCGGCCAATACATTTCGCGGCAAATTCAACGCGCTGCCGGGTGACTTAAACGCTCAAGTGGCTACGCAATTCGGCTTCACCGCAAGAGGGACATTCCCTGGGCAAGGTGATGGAAACGGCATCATTGAAGGATACAATAACGCAACTAATACACCCATCGCTCAAACCGGTGGTGAGACAGCGCTATTCTGGGTGGATTTGACATACGCAAACGGGATGAATCTAAACTTGATCGAAGGTGGTTTTACCATAGCGACGATTTGGCCTGTTGGCACAGTTCCCATCACCGGTCTTTCAAAATTCTTTCCCCAAGCAAAGATGGGCCGAGGCAATTATGTTTACGTTTTTAGCGGTGGCGTCGGGGGCGGTGACGGCAATAACTACTTTGGAATAGCGGCGATAACCAGCATCAATTCGTACATGCCAATATCAACGCCAAACGTGACGGCACAAGAAGCGTATAGCATTGATAGTAAGGTCGATGATGGCTTGCCTCAGTCCGGTAATGTGAAAGCTGTTTACATGAACGATTCACCGCCTTGGGGGCCGATAAACTCCGTGCATTGGGCGAGTGGCGCATCCGGGGTGGATGGAGCAAATTCCGGCAGCCCCAATTATGGTGCAACCACGTCAGCGACACCCGGTTCATCCACAACCTGTTACGACAACGGCAATGCAACCGGTGCTACTCAGCAATATTCGCTTGGCCAAAATAACGGCGCTGGACCCAACTGCGCGTTGACGTTCAAGTTTCAGTGATGGGCACATGAGAATTCAGATGCACTCAGGCGAGGCAGAAGCGGGCTTCACGCTCATCGAAATGGCCATTGTGCTCGTCGTCATTGGCCTTATCGTCGGCGGGGTGCTGCTGGGGCAAGACCTCATCCGCGCCGCCGAAACACGCGCAACGATTACGCAGATCGAGAAATACAACACAGCGGTGAATACTTTTCGGGGCAAATTCAATGCATTGCCGGGTGACTTGAACGGGCAAATCGCCACACAATTCGGTTTTGCAGCAAGGGGTAGTCATACTGGGCAAGGTGACGGTGATGGCGAAATAGAAGGGAATAACAATAACACATCTGGTGGGAATTATAGCCATGTCGAAGATGCCGGAGAGACCGTCATGTTTTGGGTAGACTTGAGCAGCGCGGTAGCGGGCAACCTAATTGAAGGAGGATTTAACACCGCCAGTTCAACAATAGTGCCGAACACTGACATCACAGGTACGGTCCTTAATCTATGGTTGCCGCAGGCAAAATTAGGGCACGGCAATTATTTTTATGTCTATAGCGGTAATTACTATAATGGCAGCGCCTGGGCTAATCTCGGCGTCAACTACTTTGGCCTATCTGCCGTGAGTAGTATTGTGGCGTCTTCGAACGGCACTATGTCTTCAACGGCGAATATTCCGGTCGCACAGGCCTACGCTATTGATAGAAAAATCGATGACGGCTTGCCACAATCCGGCAATGTTATGGCTTGGTTTCTGAACGATCATCAACGCTGGACTGATGGAACGGATGCATATACCACTGCCAATGAACCCACCCCAACTACGGCGGCCACGGCGGGATCGTCCACCACCTGTTACGACAATAGCTCTGCCGCCAGCGGCACACCCGGAATCGCCAACGCGACGCAGCATTATTCGATGGAAATAAACAGCGGTGCGGGTGCCAACTGCGCGCTGTCGTTCAAGTTTCAGTGATTGCAATTTTCATCATGCACGTGATTGTGATGATGGTGATCGTGGTCAAAGTAGCCGCGCTCTTTGGCTTTTTTGAGTTTCTTGAGAATTATGTCGCGCTTGAGGCGCGAGATGTGATCGACGAACGTGATGCCGTTCGTGTGATCGATCTCGTGCTGAATACACGTGGCAAGCAGGCCTGAGAATTGCTGTTCCTGCCGATTGCCATGCTCGTCAAGATACGCCACTTTAATTTCCTTGGGCCGCACGACTTCGGAATATTGATCGGGGAACGACAGGCAGCCTTCATTGTAAGGTGACAGTTCATCGGAATCCCACAGGATTTCGGCATTGATAAGTTTCAGCGGCGTGCGTGAATTCGCTTCTTCGTCGCGCCAGGTGACATCCACCACAATGAGCTTCTTGAGCACGCCCACCTGCACAGCGGCAAGGCCAATCCCAGCGGCGCGGTACATGGTATCAAGCATATCGCCGAGCAGCGTGCGCACTTCACTATCCACTGTCTCGACGGGCGCAGATTTCTGCTTCAGCAGCGGGTCGGGTGCGATTATGAGGTCAAGTATTGCCATACATATAAGATAGGATATGTCTTGAGCGATTTCAATGGCTTTTGGGTGTTATTTTATCGCGTTTCTGAGCCGCTTAAGTGTCTCTTCTTTACCAAGGATTTCCATCACCTCAAAGATTGGTGGGGATACTGTACTGCCTGACACAGCAATACGCAGTGGTTGAGCGATATCTCCTAGCTTAATACTATATGTAACGGCGGCTCCTCGCGTGCATGCTTCGATACCACCTCGCTCCCAGATACTAGAAGGTATAGCGTCTATATCTTCCATAGCTTTCTTGAATGCCGGGATGGCTGAATTCTTATTTTCAAAATGATCTTTAAGAAGCTTATTAGCAGTTGGAAAAATTTCCTCCGCTTCTCTGAGATAAACATCGGCTCCTTCTGCCAATGTCAGTAAAGTCTTGGCACGTTGTTTGAGCCCATGCATTCCATTTTGTAAACGTTCTTTTCCAATGACAGAAACAGACTTTCCTAATTTTTTCTCGATCAGCGGCGTTATCAGATCCACCAGTCGTGCGTCATCCGCCTCGCGGATGTAATGGCCATTGAGATTCTCAAGTTTGGTGAAGTCAAAGCGCGAGGGAGATTTGCCGATGCTTTCGAGATTAAACCACTCTATCGCCTGCTCAGTGGAGATGATTTCATCATCGCCGTGTGCCCAGCCCAGACGCAGCAAATAGTTGCGCAGTGCTTCGGGCAGGTAGCCCATGTCGCGGTAGGCATCGACGCCCAGTGCGCCGTGGCGCTTGCTGAGCTTAGCGCCGTCAGGGCCGTGAATCAGCGGGATATGCGCAAACTCCGGCACGCTCCAGCCCATCGCGTCGTAAATCATGCGTTGGCGAAAGGCGTTGGTGAGGTGATCATCGCCGCGGATGATGTGCGTAACATTCATATCGTGATCGTCCACGACCACTGCGAGCATATAGGTTGGCGTGCCGTCGGAGCGAAGAACGATCATATCGTCGAGTTCACTGTTTTTCACCACCACGCGTCCCTGCACATGATCTTCAATCACGGTTTCGCCTTCCAGCGGCGCTTTGAGGCGGATGGCAGGTTTTACGCCTGCGGGCGGCGTGCCGCCATCGCGCCACGGGCTGCGGAACTTGGCGTTGGGGTTGGCTTTGCGGAATTCGTCCAACTCTTGCGGTGTTGAATAGCAATAAAACGCGTTGCCTTTTTTCACCAGCTCATGCGCGATTTCCGCATGGCGTTGCATACGCGAGAACTGATGCACCACGTCACCGTCCCATTGCAATCCGAGCCATTTTAGCCCGTCGATAATGGCGTCGGTTGCGGCCTGCGTGGAACGCTCGCGATCGGTATCCTCGATACGTAGCAGGAACTTGCCGCCCAGATGCTTCGCATAGAGCCAGTTAAATAACGCCGTGCGCGCCCCGCCGATATGCAGGAATCCGGTAGGTGATGGCGCAAAACGCGTGACAACGGTCATAACTTATCCATTATTGGGTAAGAAAATTGAGCCAGTTATACGGATGATGGCCACATTATACAACAAAATCCGCGCGACATTCGAGGCTGAACACGACCGCACCATCCTGTGGGTACCGGTTATCATGGCGCTGGGTGTGGCGTGGTATTTCAGCCTTAAAGCCGAGCCGCCGCTGTGGCTGGGGGGCAGCGCTTTTCTGGGTTTGGTAGCACTTACGGTAGTGTGTAGGCGCAACGCGTTGCTACGCACTATCGGCATTATTGCAGCACTATTTGCCTTTGGCGTGGCGCTTGCGCAGTGGCGCACGCACAGCATTGATTCGCCTTATCTTGCCCAACCAATACCCTTTGCCCAGGTAAGCGGCAAGGTGGCGGAGATTTCGCCTACTCCTAAAGGCAGCAAGTTGCTGCTTACTGATGTCACCATCAGCAAGCTATCGCCGGAGAAAACGCCCAAGAACATTAGCGTTACGCTGCGCAGTTACGACCCCAACCTTACCACGGGGCAGATCGTTGCGCTCAAGGCTGGCCTGTTTCCGCCGCCGGCACCTGCCACGCCGGGTGGGTTTGATTTCAGCCGTTATTTTTATTTTGAGGAAATCGGCGCGGTGGGCTACGGCATGGGCGCCGTCGAAGTAACGCCACTTGCCCGTTCCGGCGCGCGCGATTTCGATATCCGCTTTGCCGGATTCCGTCATCTGCTGACTGAATCCATCCGCTCGTATTTTCGTGAGCCTGCCGGAGCTGTGGCGGCGGCCTTTGTCACTGGGGAAGTGCGCGCCATACCCACTGGAGTTAACGACAATATGCGTATTGCGGGGCTTTATCACCTGCTCGCGGTGTCGGGTATGAATCTGTCCGTCGTCGCAGGGCTTGCGTTCTTCTCCTTTCGCTTGCTTCTGGCAGCCATTCCGGGAGTGGCGCTGCGCTATCCAATCAAAAAATGGGCGGCACTGCTGGCGCTCGTGGCAAGCTATATCTATCTGCGTGTTTCCGGCTCGCCGGTCTCTGCCGAGCGTGCGTTCTTCATGGTATCGTTGGTGTTCATTGCCATCTTGCTTGATCGCGATCCCACACCGATGCGGTCGGTGGCCTTTGCCGCATTCTGCATCCTGCTTTATGAACCCGAAGCAGTGCTCACGGCGAGTTTGCAGCTTTCCTTCAGCGCAACTGCAGCGCTTATTGCTTCGTATGAATGGGGTGTGGGATGGCTTGCACAGCATGGGCGACAGCAAGGGTTTGGCCTTAGGCGTGTGGCATTTTATTTTGCGGCGGTAATTGCGGCTTCGTGTGTCGCGTGGCTTGCGACCGAGCCGTTCATCATCTACCACTTCAACCAGTTTTCCAGCTACAGCCTCATCTCCAACACTATTGCCGAGCCGCTGGTATCGTTCATCCTGATGCCGCTCGTCATAGCGGGCGTGCTGCTTTTGCCATTCGGGCTTGCGTGGATTGCATTTGCGCCAATGCAATACGGCGTTGATCTGTTGCTTAGCATTGCCAATCATGTGGCGCATCTGCCGCATGCGATGTGGATTGTGCCCAACCCCACCGATTATGGCTTCACGTGCGCAGCGCTGGGAATGACGTGGGTCTATTTCTGGCGCACGCGTCTGCGCTGGTTGGGACTGATTGCCGTGGTGCTTGGCATGTCCACGGCGTTTTTCTACACGTCGCCGGATGTGTTTGTGAGCGACGACGGCAAGCATGTTGCCGTACGACTGAGCGATGGCCGTATGGCGATGGTGAAGGGCAGGGCGG
>Ga0206965_10155_pt1 | contig 21678 bp, 19 predicted proteins | sample Alteio_BWOrgHeat_26_FD_152973 | JGI IMG/M metagenome (GOLD analysis project Ga0206965, IMG submission 152973) | Enriched cells from forest soil in Barre Woods Harvard Forest LTER site, Petersham, Massachusetts, United States -... | ecosystem: Environmental > Terrestrial > Soil > Temperate forest >...
TATTAAGTAATTTTGCATTATAAATAAGATTAAAATTTATATGGAAGCTAAAGTCAAAAAGAGCAAGAAGAAATCCTGGAAAGAGAAGCTGGAATTTTCAGCAGAAGGGTACCCTAAAGTAGTTGATATTCCTGATAATTGGGCAAAAACCATGGGTCATGGAAAGATGATAATTCTTACTCCCAAAATTATTGATGAATACATCAAAACAATTCCAAAAGGCAAGCTGATTACCATCAATCTGATTCGGGAAAAGTTTGCTATAGAATATAATGTGGAGACTACCTGCCCGCTAACCACCGGGATTTTTACATGGATTGCCGCAGGTGCCGCAGAAGAAGACAGAACGGCTGGCAAGAAGCAGATTACTCCCTATTGGAGGGTATTAAAAGAAGGAGGGAAGCTGAATCCCAAGTTTCCATTCGGAGTAGATCATCAAGCCAAACTCCTTGCCGCAGAAGGTTTTGAGATAGTTCCAGGAAAAACCACGGCTAATTGGAAAGTAAATAATTATAAAGATTATTTGATGAAAATATGAGTTCCAAAATTAATAAGGAATGGCATGATAAAAACAAAATGCCTGCAAATCCTGCCTTCGAAGAGAAGGTAAAATGGCACAAGGAGCATCAGAAACACTGCTCCTGCCGCCCCATTCCAGCAAGGCTTGCAGAAGAAATGAAGAGAAAGGGAATTAAATTTTAGAAAAGAAAAAAAATCTATTTCTTAACCTCTCCACCACCTCCGAAGATAGAGAAATTTAAGTAACGATTAGGATTTTGTTTCATATCCTTCATCAATAAATCAAGGTCTCTGGCAGAATTACTCAAGCCATTATACAGGCTATCATTATTAAGTAGCAAGCCCACAGAACCCTTGCCATTATTAATGTTTGTGATGATTGTATTAGCGTTGGCAAGGATATTATTTGCATTCATAAGAGTAGAAGCAAAGTTGGTTTTAGCCAAAGAATCAGATATATCCGAAAAGTTTTTTATCACGATTGAAATATTATCGCTGTTACTTTTAATACTTGCAGAAATGGATTCAATATTAGAGAAAATCCTGTTCAACTTCCCATCGCCGGCAACCCAGGTATCCACCTGTTTCATAGAGCTTTCGATGGAATGAAGGGTATGAGCCAGGCTTTCCATAGATTCATGAAGATTATCCTGCGTCCTTTTATTAAAGATACCTTTGATAACTTCCAAAACCGAATCAACAGAGCCGATAAGAGTCTCGGCTTTGGCTTTAATAGGAGCGATCTGATCGCTAACGACATCAAGAATACTCGTTTGCACTTCCGAAGGAATCGTGTCACCGGATTTTATTAAATGACTATAGTCATTACCCAAAATGATCTCCAGTTTCCTTGCCCCCATGATATCAGAAGTGATAATTCTTGCGATAGAATTCTTGGGAATCTGAACAGATGTATTGTCAATGATCATCCTGACAATGATGCGCTGTGAAGTATCGTTGGTAAAATAAACAGCATCAATCTGTCCTATTTTCATACCATGAATGATGATGGGATTAGCCTCCACCAATCCATCAATATGGGTATAAACGCCATATACAATCTTGGAATTAGAGAACACATGCCGATCCTTGAAAAAATTAATGCCCCATACCAATATAACTGCTCCGGCAGCGAATATAAACCCGATCTTTAATTCTTTAGTTATTTTCAAAATATTATAATTTTTGGTAATTTAAAATTAGTTCTTTTTCTTTAATAGATTTAATGCCTCGCCAACAGTAATTCTTTTACCATTAGAATATGCAACAACAAAGGCATCTTTGAAACCCTTGGTGCGCATGGTAGTTTGAAGCGTAGTAGCTTTATTCAAATCTGTTTCATGACCTACTAAATACTTATAAGTATTCTCACTCCACTTCTCCATTCTTACATTTTCTGCATTACTGAATTTAGGAGATGTAACAGGGGTAGGATTAGGCAAGATAGCAATCTGCACTGCGAAATAAGTATCATTTTCATCAGCAGTTTTATTGACTTCTTTTGGAGGAACAACCTTAACTTCTTCCACTGGTTTCGGAGGTTTGGGAATCTCTTTAGCGACAGTATCTTTAGGCGATATAACTACTTCCTTTACTTCTTCCTTTGGAATTATTACAGAATCCCTTTTCGGAGGTGCCATCGCTTCTTGTTTAATTTCTGTCTTAGGAGGAATGGTATCTTTCTTTACCTCTGTCTTCGCTGGAGGGGTATCTTTCTTAATTCCTTTTACTGGAGGATATTTACCTTTCTTTACAGGCTTCTTTTGCGAAGCAGTATCAGCCTTAGTGACCTTTATTGGGGCAGGTATCGAATCTTTAACAACAGGTTTAGGTTGAGTAATGGTATCTTTTATTACTTTTTCTTCTTTAGGATGATTCTTGATTCCGGCACCACTTTCTACTTCATTTTTATAAGATTTAAATCCTTTAAAGAGAGCTGAAGCAATGATATTTTGACCCTCATCATTTTTCATGTAAGTCTCTTCTATAGGGTTGGTAAGGAATCCGGTCTCAACAAGAATACTTGGCATGGTAGTGCGCCAAAGCACCAGGAATCCTGCCTGTTTCACGCCCCTGTCATACCTGCCTGCAGCCTTAATCTCATGTTGAATCTTAGAAGAAAGAGAAAGACTCTGATCAAGAAAAGCATTTTGATAAAGTGAGAAAGCAATATATGCTTCAGGAGAGGAAGGATTAAAACCATTGTAGTTTTTCTTGTAATCATCCTCTAATAATATTGAGGCATTTTCACGCTTCGCAACAGCAAGATTATCTTCTGTTTTGTGTAATCCCATAGCATACGTTTCAATCCCATAAGCATCCTTCTGACCAGAGTTACAATGAATACAAATAAACAAATCTGCATTCTCCCTGTTAGCTATTTCGGCACGTTCTTTCAATTCAACAAACTTATCGGTGGTACGAGTATAAATAACCTTTATGTCCTTGAAATTATCCTCTATCATTTTCCCGAATTTCAAAGAAATAGCAAGGGCAATATTCTTTTCCTGGCATGATGAACCAAGACACCCCGAGTCTCCTCCGCCATGCCCCGGATCTATCACTATTTTTTTTATGGTGTAGTTTTTGTAAGGTACGGATTTATTAGAAACCGAAACGATGCAAGTCAGTAATATTAATAGTAATGTATTCCTTTTCAATTAGATTATATTTTAGTTATTTTGCGACCTGTCTTTTAAGACCTGAATCATTAGTATTCTTAACTAACCCTGTTCCTTTATTAATGTTTAATTCCCGAAATATTTTATTGTATTGGCTGCAAAAGTAACAAAAATTACAGTATTCATTCTTCTCTTATTTTGTTTGCAGAGTTATGGACAGGTGAATTATAGTTTTCCTAACCTAAGGGACAGCTTGAATCCGGATACAACAAAAGTGGATACGCTTAATACAGTAACTATTGATACCCTTGAGGAGTATTTCCCGGGTGATGATTCAGTAAAGAAAGATACCCTCACACCTACTGCCAATGTATCTCCAAGTGGTGTCAAATCAAAGATAAAATATACAGCCCGCGACTCCATGTTTTTTGATGTAGTCAATGAGAAATTATATTTATATGGCGATGCCAAGGTTGATTATGAAGACATCACTTTAACGGCTGATTATATTGAAATTAATTACACTGATCATACCGTTTATGCCGAAGGTTATAAAGATAGTTTGGGAAATCCTTTGAGAGATAGCGTCGGCGATTATATTGGGTTGCCGGTGTTTACGCAAGGATCAGAAAAATTCTTTTCTCATACCATAACTTATAACTTTGATACTAAGAAAGGCAAGATAGGAATCGTTACTACCAAAGAAGGAGACGGATATATTCATGGTGAAGTTGTTAAAAAAGATGAAGCAAATAACTTCTATATTAGAAACGGAAGATATACCACTTGCGATAAAGATACTCCAGATTATTTCATCCAGGCAAGCAGATTAAAAGTCATTCAAAACAATAAAATCATTACAGGTCCAGCTTATCTTGTCATTGAAGATGTCCCTTTTCCGATTGCTGTGCCTTTTGGTATCTTCCCAAGTAAATCTGGACGAAGTTCCGGCATCATCATTCCTACTTATGGAGACTCTCCTTCACAAGGTTTCTACCTTCAGAAAGGGGGTTACTATTTCGGCTTAAGTGATTATATGGATTTAGCTTTGCGGGGTGATATCTATACCTATGGAAGTTGGGAATTGGACGCTTCATCTCAATATATCAATCGTTATCACTACACCGGCAACTTCGATATTAAATATTCTTATACCCAAACCGGAGACCCTGAAGTGCCTTCGACATTCTCTTCCTCAAGAAGTTATTTTATTACCTGGAATCATACCCAAGATCCAAAGGCAAATCCAGGAAGCGTATTCTCTGCAAAGGTCAATTTTGGCAGTACTTCTTTCTTTCAAAACACGCTCTCTACAGGTTCTGAATTCCTTACCAATACCTTTGCTTCTTCCATCTCTTATCAGAAAGATTTCATTGGCACACCCTTCCATTTCTCGGCGGATATCACGCATTCCCAAAATGATCAAACAAAAGAAATTGACCTTACTGCACCAGATTTAACATTCACGATGTCCAGCATCTATCCCTTCAAAAGTGCTAACAGTGTTGGAGAGCAAAAGTGGTATGAGAAGATCGGAATAAGCGAAAGTTCTGTCCTTCAAAATAACCTTACCACTTATGATTCTGTCCCTTTCAAAAGTTTGGGAATAGCCAGTTTTGCTAATGGTGTCGAGCATACTATTCCTCTTAGCACTTCCTTTAAAGTGATGAAATATTTTACCCTCACCCCTACTTTATCATGGACAGACAGATGGTACTTACAATCTATTACTGAACACTTTTATGGAAACACCGATAGCGTTGTAACCGACACGGTTCATGGCTTCAGAAGGGCAGGTGATGGCTCTGCATCAGCAAATTTATCTACAACAATTTATGGAATGTATAACTTCAGACATGGAGATATTGTTGCCATCAGGCATGTAATGACACCTTCCATAAGTTTCACCTATCGTCCTGATTTTTCAACGCCAAACTGGGGATATTATAATACCATCAAAAGCACTAACGATACACCAATGACAAGGACCTATTCTTACTATCAAAATGGGATCTATGGTGCACCATCACAAGGCAAGGTTCAGGCTATTGGCTTCAATCTTGATAATAATCTGGAGATGAAAGTGAAGACTCATACGGATACATCTGAAGGCACCAAGAAAATTAAATTATTAGAAAGTCTGAGCATTAATGGTAGCTACAACTATGTTGCTGACAGCCTGAAACTCTCTCATATTGCCTTGCAAGGGCGCACGACTTTATTCGACAAGGTAAACATCTCTGCAAGTACGACACTAGACCCTTACTTCCATGATACATTGGGACAAGACATTAATAAATATCAGATAACTAATGGCGGCAAACTGGGTACCTTGACCAATGCAAATATCACTTGCAGCTTCAATCTTAACCCCGCTGCCTTCAAATCTCAGACAACTACCAAAGGTACTCCCGATGAATTGGCGGCTATCAACAAGCATCCTAATGACTATGTAGATTTCAAGATACCCTGGTCACTGAATGTTAGTTATGGAATGTATTATACCAAAAATCTTGCCTCAGGTGTTACAACTCCAGAAACATCACAAACTCTTAATTTCAGTGGTGATTTGAAGCTCACCCCAAAGTGGAAAATAGGATTTACATCAGGCTATGATTTCGTGGCACATGACCTTACTTATACAAGTCTTACCTTTTATCGCGACCTTCATTGCTGGGAAATGCACCTCAATTGGGTACCCTTCGGTAGCCATCAAAGTTATTCATTTCAGCTAAATGTAAAATCTTCCATTCTTCAGGATTTAAAGTTGGTGAAGAAGAAGGACTGGTATGATAATACCATCCCTTAGATTTTTATTAGAGAAAGATTTACTTTTCTATTAATTTCATTAAAATTTTTCATCTCAGGAAAAAAATATATATTTGCGCCCCCATTAAATAAATGGGATACAGGAGAGAGGCCCGTTCGTCTATCGGTTAGGACCTCAGGTTTTCATCCTGGAAAGAGGGGTTCGACTCCCCTACGGGCTACATAAGTTGTATTTAACACCTTGCAAAAAACACCTTGCAAGGTGTTTTTTATTTTGGGTTATACTATGGGTTACACTAAATCGAATGATGCTAAATCTTTAAATCATTTCATAAATTTTCTATAAGCCCCGTAAATAAAGGCTTTCAGTATCATTCACCCTTCAACAAAATTATAATCTAATTTTTATCTTTGATAACTAAAATTGTAAAACTTGTAACTAATTAATTGTCTTAAACAATATATCAACAAATAGGCAGATTATAACTTTAGCCGATTTTCTTATACAAGAGTAATTTCCATCTGCCATTCTTTTTTATTTTTTTAGCAATGGCTAATCTTTTTTTGTCATGCTTCCTTAATGTGCTGCTTGTCCAAAGTAGATGTTTTTGTAATCTTTCTTTTCAAGAGGATATAATCAGGCAAAGATTCAAGTCTGATGTTATCTGGCATCTATTACACTTACTGAATTTTCCTCCATAATTGCAGCATATACTTTACTACCATCAGGGCTTATAGAAATACCAAATGGAAAATGAGGCGTTGAACATACAACATTATTACTAAAGTAATTCGTGATATACGCCGTCTGCCCCTCCACCTTCACCTCCAAGAACCCCGCCACCACTATCCCTGCGACTATCATAAGTATTTTTCTATTCATTATATTTAAGTATTTATTAAGATGTATGATTAATATTTTAGAAGTGCAATATTACAAATTATATTCCACATTCCAGACAGATGAATGCCAATAATCTATCTTCGCCGCCGCAAATAAAAAATATATGGCTCTCAAGATTTTTAAGAAAAGCTTCTTTGTGATGGGTGATGACAGCTCCTATAGCTGTTATATGACGGATACCCGGTCGTGTAGATATCTGGGTCAGGAGATCACTTTTTTGGTGAGTGATGTGGATCATTTTGAGGCTTTCGGCGATTTTACTTTGGCTTTTATGAGTGATATCAGACTGGTTTATTCGTTGGATACGAATATCGGGGAGACCTCGCTGGGCTTGGCTGGCAACCATTTCGACCAGTGTCATAAAAGTTCTATTGCCAATTTTCATCGCATCCTGAAGGTGGATAAGGGCATTAAACCTAATTATGTTACCTTTAATAATTTCACCAAGAATATCAGCAGGCATGAGAAGGCTCGATTTAATGATGTCCGCTCGCTTTTTTGTCCTTTGAAAGGGGTCATTAGAAGGAAGTAAAATAAATTTACTACGGTAAATAAACCATACGACGGAAATATGTAGGAGGCAAAACCTTTTAATCTGTATCTTTGTGTTAGAATTAAGAAATGAAATCAGCAGAAATCATATCGGGCAGAGAGACTAAGTTTACTAAAGTTTATACCTTTAGTAAAGTTAAGAGCACTCCTATTATTATAGGGAGCGATCTTCAAAGTTCATTTTCTACTATTAAATCTTGCTTTTCAGTTTGGAATTGGTCAATTGCTGCACTTATTATAATATGTGTAACACAAATCGTGATTTGTGCTGCAGTTATCGCGATAGGTGCAACACAAATCACGATTTGTGCTGCAGCTATCGTGATTTGTGTTACACAAATCGCGATTTGTGCTGCAGTTATCGTGATAGGTGCAACACAAATCGCGATTTGTGCAGCAGCTATCGTGATTTGTGTAACACAAATCGCGATTTGTGCAGCAGCTATCGTGATTTGTGTAACACAAATCGTGATAGCTGCAGCAATTATGATTTTTCAGGCTAAACATATCCGTTTTCAGCATGAATCCTATATAAAGATAGTTTAATCAAATAATAATAATATGGAAAATTTTAAAAAAGTTGCCGAGGACAGCATTGAAGTCGAGGGCACCGTACCTGTAAAAGGTACCAGGAAAATTACCCAAAGTATTTTTGGTGAGGAAAAACCTTTGACCAAAAGAGAAATGGAGGATCTGGCGAAAAAGATTGCCAGGAATGAGAAAAAAAATGCCAGAAGAACGTTTAACAGGGAGTTTCAGACGGAATTAAAAAAGATTAGCGAAGAAAAGAAAGCCGCCGCTGCATTAGCCAGCGAGCAAAATCCTGATGCAGGGGTTCCAAAAAACAAAAGCCAGTTAAGAACCATCGAAATCAGGGACAATGCCGCAGCGGAGGGTACTATTTTAACCATTGAAGAGGCTGGATTAATCAAGAGAGAAGAAAAAATTCAGAAACAAATCGTGACGCCCATTCAAGGACTTCATTATTTCAGGACTTTGGAGGCAAGGGTGGGTAGGAAAGGGATGTATATTATATTGGCGGCAAAGGTGATCTGGATAATTAAACCCTCTTGCCCCATGCCTCCTTCTGCTCGACCCTACCAGGTGAGAGTTAAACAACTGATTAAGGCGCAGACCGACGATGATGGTGGGTATTTTAGTACTCCTTTTTCGGGACTCACCACATTGGGTACCAAGAATGGTCTATTGCTTACAGCCATTGAAAATAAAATGGGCAGCGAAGCCATCTTGGCAGCGATGGCAGTGGTAAAAATTCCGTTAGACTTGTTGATTGCGTATGTGCTGGCGCTTTGCCTTGCGGATCAAACAAATGCGGCGGCGATCATAGCATCTGCCGGTATGGCAGCGGTCAAGGAGAAAGCTGTAAATACGAAGCCCGAACTCACCCTCAAACAAGGAGCTACGGGAGTGATAAAACTTAACAGCCTGGCAGCGAAATATAATGGCAAAAGATGTACTGCGACGTATTACTGGCAATATGGATTGATGGTGGCAGGGGTGCTGGTATGGTACGACCTTCCAGATACCAATGTCTCCAGGACTACCGCCACCGGCATGCCTACCGGAGTAGCAGTATTCTTCCGCCGGGCATACATGACTACCCGTGGCGGACGGACTCCCTGGAGTGCGCCTAAGCCTATCTCGCCGGTATAGGGGATCAATTAGGAATTAGGATGTGCATTTTCCTAATTCCTAATTTATAATTCCTAATTAAAGGCTGCTGGTACTTTGCAAAATTATTAGTAATTTTGCAGCATAATAATAAAATTAATTTGATGAAGAAGATACTTGTACTTTTAGGTTTGATACTAAGCCTTAATAATGTTTTCGCATATAATGTAACGATTGTAGAAAGTCATTATACCAATCCTGGACAAAACATGGATACTATATGGTACCAGGTCTGTGTGGCAATGGGATATACTCCGGTTATTGTTCAGCAGACTGCGCTTGATGCCAATACGTTCTTTTCTACCACAGATTTATTGATTATTTCATCAGGGGTAATAGCACTTCCTGCTAACAGGGTTACTACTATTCAGCAGTTTGCTCAGACCGGGAAACCAGTCTATATTCAGACAGAATATGAATCTACCTTTGATGCTAATCAAGCTTTCCAGACGATAGTAAATAATTTAGGCGGTACTTTTGCATGGGGGGGCACCACAGCAGGAACCCTGGCACCAATGAATGAATTAGGGACCTTCGCCACTACAAATAATGTCGTGGCTCCATTGACATATTTCTGGTACGGATGTTATGGAATCGCAGGATGCAATGTTATGAATATGATACAATATGATACCTTGTATTATGGCTTTCAATTTTGTCCTGGAAGTTCATCAATAGGTTCTATAAGTACCACCTCTGATCAAGATTGGGTGAATACATCTACCAGTCTTTTATTCATGCAAAACATATTGACACATCTTATTAATTCGTCTTCTCTGTGTACTTCAAGCGGGAGTAGTCCGGTGATACATCTTGGAAATGACACCACATTATGCAATGGTCAGAGCCTTATTCTAAATGGTACGTTCCCAAATTCTACCTATCTCTGGAGCACCGGCGCTACTACTTCTACCATCTCGGTTAATACTACCGGAAGTTATTCTATAGCTGTTACTGACAGTTGCGGAACGGGCAGAGATACCATCCATGTTACCTTCTCACCGCCACCTACCGTCACTACAGGTCCCAATGATTCTATATGTAATGGTTCTTATGCTCAATTGTCGGCTTCCGGCGGTACTTCCTATAGTTGGACTCCCATCAACACACTCAATAATCCTCATATCGCCAATCCTATCGCTACACCCACCACTACTACCGTCTATACTGTCACTGCATCTATTGGGAATTGTAATGCTACTGCCACAGTTACTGTTGTCATTCGAGCCAATGCCCATGCCTCTTTCACGGCAGATACCTTTACCGGATGTAATATCCTGACAGTAGATTTTACCAATCTAAGCACCAATTATGATTCCTCCTATTGGTCCTTTGGAGATGGTAATCACAGCCACAATACTAACCCTTCCCATACTTATGGTGTCGGAACTTATACTGTCTCATTAGATGTCTTTAATGCCGACGGTTGTAACAGCGACACTACTGTTTTCGCGTATATTGTAGTGATTGCTTCGCCTACTATCAACCCACATTTTACCCCCTCACCTTCCACAGGTTGCGAACCTATGACGGTGCATTTCACCAACACCACCAATGTAGGAACCTCCTGGTACTGGCAGTTTGGAGATAATTATACCGATACTGCCAGGAATCCTGTTCATACCTATGATACTACAGGATATTTCTTAGTCTATCTTACCGTTACAGACTCCACCGTCTGTGGAGTTCAAACCGCGCAATATACCGTGTGGGACACTGTCAATGTCTCGCCCATCAATAGTTTCACAGCATCTAATATGAGCGGATGTACACCAGACACCATCACTTTTACGAACACCAGCACAGGGGCTAATGCCTATTACTGGAAGTTCGGAGATGATAGTACCTCTACCGCTTATAGCCCTGCACATATCTATACTACAGCAGGGCAAGACACTGTAACTTTAATCAGCTATGGACTCGCCGGATGTAATGATACCACGCATCTGATAGTAAACATTACACAGGCAGAAACTGTGGTGAGTACCTTTACTGCAAGCCCCCTGTCAGGCTGTGTTCCGGTTACTGTTCACTTCACCAATACCAGCACAAATGCTAATCATACACTGTGGAATTTCGGTGATACAGACACCAGCAGTACTATAAATCCTGTTCATACTTACTCCTCCCCGGGAACTTATGTTGTGAAGCTATATAGCATCAATATCTCCCCCTGCGGATATGTCGTTGACTCCTCCACTTCCACAATTGTTGTGAATGCTTATGCGCATGATTCCTTTACAGTAAGCACTGATTCAGGATGTACACCACTCACGGTTACCTTCAATAATCTAAGTACCAATGCTACAAGCTACACCTGGAACTTTGGAGATAATTCTGGTCCCAACTCTAATACAAGTCCCACACATATCTATACCACAGCGGGGACAGATACTGTTACCCTGATAGGTTTTGGTGCAGGTGGGTGCAATGATACGATACGTTATTCCCCTATCACAATCATTGGTGCGCCCATTACTGTCAGTTCTTTCACACCCACTGCGAATCTTAGTGCCTGTGATAGCCTTACCGTTCAGTTCACCAATGGCAGTTCCAATGCGGTGTCTTATCTATGGAAGTTTGGTGATGGAGATTCAAGCAATGTTACGAATCCATCACATACCTATACTACTTCCGGAACTTTTACGGTAACACTTGTCGCCTATGATACCACTGCCTGTGGCGTGGCTACTGATACTTCAAGACATCAGAGCCAGATAACCATCAATCCTACGGCACATGCCGCCTTCCCTGACAGTAACTTTGTGGGATGTAATAACCTCACCATCAGTTGGGGCAATCTAAGTACCAATGCCATAGGATATAAATGGTACTTCGGCACAGGAGATTCCAGTCTCTCCGGCAATCCAATATACTCCTATACCAATGTCGGGATATATCCTGTAACCCTTATAGCTTATGGTGCCGGAGGTTGTAATGATACGCTCGTAAGTCAAGACACGGTTACGATTATTGATGCCACCATTCACAGTGCTTTCACTGCCGATTCTATATCAGGATGTGCACCTTTCACTGTTCAATTTACCAACAACAGTGTGCATGGATCCACCTATCTATGGGTCTTTGGTGATGGCGGAACGAGTACCCAGACGAATCCAAGTCATACCTACCTCGATTCAGGAACTTTTACAGTAAAATTATATACCATTAATAACACTAACAGCCCATGTGGAATCCTTAAAGATTCATCCCTTTTGAATACTACTATTTCTGTGGACACACCCTTCCATCCACGAAGTTTATTTACGGTTTCTCCTGTGTCAGGATGTTCTCCTGTCATAGCTACATTCGTTGATAGCAGCACGAATTACAACTTTGAATACTGGAACTTCGGAGATGGGAATGTGGATTCGATATTCAGCTTCCAGACACAGGCACATGCTTATTATGCAGGCACTTATACCGCGACTTTAATCACCGCCTACTTCAATAAATGCAACACAGCACCAGATACCATGAAGGTAAACATTACTGTAGATACCTGCAATCTTTATATTCCGAATATCTTCTCTCCAAACAGTGATGGAAAGAATGATATGTTCAATTTTGAAGCAGCGGGATTCACCAATTATCATCTTGAAATATTTGATCGTTGGGGATTAAAAGTCTTTGAAAGCAACGATAATAAAGTGCAATGGAATGGTAAAGTAAACAATACCGGCAGCGAATCTCCTGATGGCACTTACTACTACATCTTCAGTTCCATTGACTATAATTCAAAGCCTTTCCAGACACATGGATACTTTACTTTGATAAGGTAGTCTCTAATTGACAATTGATAATTGACAATCGAGTTCTAATGTCAATTATTCATTGTCAATTCTCAATTGTCAATGAAGCCTCTCCCAAAGAAAAAACCAACGACAAACAATTCCTTCAAGCGTTCGCTTGGCTTGATAGTGGCGGCTTTCGGGTTCTTGTTATATGTTCAGACTATTGAATATTCATTCGTAATGGATGATGCTTCTGCCATTAAACAAAACCATATAGTTCAGGAAGGCATCAAGGGGATCAGCACCTTGATTCATACCCCTTATCGTTATGGTTATTGGACCAATAAGGATGAATTATATCGCCCTTTATCCCTGATAATGTTTGCTATAGAATGGCAGTTCTTCCCTGATTCTGCATCACTGTTTCATTTAATAAATGTCTTGCTTTATTGCCTTACGGGCTATCTTTTATTTAATGTATTATGCAAGTTATTTAAGCCTCAACTCCTGATGCCATTCATCGCAACACTGCTATTCATGGCACATCCGGTACATACAGAAGTCGCTGCTTATATCAAAAGCGGCGATGAGATCCTTTGCTTTTTATTTTCTTTAATATCTATAAATCTTATCCTTGATTTCCTTCAATCAGGGAAATTATCCAAGCTTCTCTTTGCTTCCATAATGCTCTTCCTTGCCTTATTAGCAAAGGAAACAGCCATCACTATGGCGCTTATTATTCCAATGATTATTTTCTTCTTCAGAGAGAATAACAAGGCTCAATTCGTTAAGATAATCGCCTCATTAATCATAGCCACAGGAGCGTATCTTTTAATGCGAACCAATGCTCTTGGTGGCATCATCAACACCAAGGAAATAGCCGCTGTTGATAACATTCTGGCTTCGTCACCGGATTATATCAGCAGGGTCGCCACAGCTATTTATGTCTTAGGAAAATACCTTCTGTTAGTAGTTATTCCAGTGCATCTTTCAACAGATTATTCTGCATCGGAGATCACTATTATAGGCATTTCCGACTATCGTTTTATTATTTCATTCATCATTTATTTATCTCTTTTCATTTATGGTATCATTCGATTAAGAAAGAAAGATGTAATTGCCTTTTGCATCCTCTATTTCCTCATCACCATTGCCATTGTTTCTAACCTCTTTGTTATCATCGGAACGGTGATGGCTGACAGGCTTCTTTATATTCCTTCATTAGGCTTATGTCTGTTGATTGCTTATCTATTAACCAGGATATTCAAGCCAAATTCTTCAGTAAAAGAAAGTTCCTCAGTAAAAAACTTCATTGGGAATAACAAAAGAATATTGTATGCCACCACCATCATTCTTGCCTTCTATTCCATTAAAACCTGGAGTAGAAATCCTGTGTGGAAGGATACTAATTCGCTCTATATAGCAGGGGTCAAGGATGCTCCCGAAAGCTCGAGAAGCCATTATTTATATGCCTTGTATTTGCTGGATAATGAAGCTATCCCTGAACAAAACCCTTCGCGAAGAAATGGATTATTCGATGAGACGGTTAATGAATTCAAAGCCTCTTTGGACTATTACCCCATCAACTTTAATGACTATCTGAATCATAAAATAACTATCAATAATCAAGATAAGCAATTCCTCGTCGAAACCTTCAAAATGATTGCCATTACATACAGGCATAAAGGCGATACTGCCAATACAAATCTGTATATTAATAAAGCGAATGCGGCTGAAGTTGGCAATTAAGGGCAAAATGTTTGATTGTCTCTTCAAGATAAAGACTTTAGCAATGATTGTTTAATGTGCTTCCATCTTTATTCCCAAAAACCTTACCTGTTCCAAACTATTCCCCCCTAATCAAGAATTCTTTTCGGAGATAGATTTCCTGATTTTCTTGAGTTTTATACTTAAAATCGGACCACCGGAGACATTTATCATAGCAGAAAGGATACTCTGGTCGTAAGAAAGGACAATCCGGTCGTAAGAAAGGACTATCTGGTCGTAAGAAGGGACATTTTTGTCGCAGGAAAGGACTATCTGGTCGTAAGAAGGGACATTCTGATCGTAGGAAAGGACAATCCGGTCGTAAGAAAGGACAATCTGATCGTAAGAAAGGATATTCCAGTAGTAGGAAAGGACAATCTGATTGTAGGAAAGGACAATCTGATCGTAAGAAAGGACACAATTGGCATAAATTACTGACAGGTTTTTCTCCTGTCAATAGTTTATTAGTTAAAAATGCCCTCTGGGACTTTCATCAAACTTTTATTTAGTATAATTTTGAAAGAAGTCTAATGACTATTTGCTCGCCCACCACAATCCTATTTTAATCGTAAAATCAATATAGAATTGTGATGCCGAATAGCTGGAAAGTTGAGCGTAAGGAGCAGTATAATAATTGCCATTACCATCAGTTGTGGTAACGCTCCAAATGTCTCTTCTTTGGGCACTGATATTTCGAAGCCCAACCGAAATACTTTCTTCAATAATTGTCTTCGCACCTGTCCACTGATACCCATAAGATATGGCAAAAATCGTTTCATTTTGGTATTCCGACATTGGGGTTGCAGTGATATAATTCACTGAATTATAATCAATAGAATTCCCACCGCTATTAGTTACAATGGGGGTAGAATTGACATTGCTTGCCGAAAAATTATATCTTCTATATTGAAAATTAATACCGAAATAACCACCGTCAAAGCCATCTTCGGTTAGAAAAAACTTAGGTTGAATTTCTATGAAGTAACCAAGGCTGGAAGTACGATTGGTAAAGTCCCAGTAATTATCTCCAAGATCGGTAGTGTTGGACAACATATAACTGGAAGCAGGCATTAAAAGAGTATTGTTTTTTTGGACGGTAGGAGGGTTGTCAAGACCGTCATAAATCCATCCTTCTGAATAATTATGCCCCGTCAAACCGCCACCAACCTGAATGGAAAAGATGTCGCTTAACTCATGTTCATAATGCAAGCCGTAGAGACCTGAAACAATGTCTGCCAAACCTAATTTGATGGCAGAGCCGTTATAAGCTTTTGGATCTTTGGTTCTGTTGGCTCCGAAGAAGATAACTTTAGTGCCTGTTTTAGTGGAATCAGCTTGAGAAAAAAGGCTGTTTGCAGCAGCGAATAAAAGAATAATGGTAAGGATTTTTTTCATATTAACTATATTTATTATAAGTTTGCAAACTTAGATAAAAAAATATTAATTAAACAAACAAGATGAAAAGAATTATTTTATTAATTGTAATGCTTGCCGCAGGTGAGCTATTTGCCCAGCAAATAAAGGTGAACTGGGGTGTGGAATTTAAGAATGATAAGAAAGAAACGATCTCTGATGTCATCCATGATGATGGGACAAACATTTATTCAACTGTTATTGCCAGGACTGGCGGCGGGCTTTTTTCTAAGTTGACTATCACTCCGGCGTTGGTGAAATTTGATAATACAATGCAGCCTATAAAAAGGTTCGATTTTATCACCAATGAAAAGGACGTTCATTATCAAGGGGCTTATTATTTAGGAGGTAAATTCTTTTTCATTACCGACCTGTTTAATAAAAGAACAAATACCCTTGAACTTTATGCGCAGAAGATAGATAAGGACCTGAATCCTGAAGGAGAAAACATGATGATCTGGAAAATTATCGGAGTAAAAGGAGAGGAAACGAAGTTTAAGTTTTCCTTTTCAGAAGATTCAACAAAGTTTTTGATTTTTGTACAGGCAAAGCAAAAACGGAAGGAGATGAAAGACCTTGCACTAAAGGTTTTTGATGGTAAATTTAATACTTTCTTTGAAAAGAATATTGAATATCCATATACGGAAGAAGGGATGGTTATTAAGAATTGCCAGGTAACCAATGGCAATGAAGTTTATGCCATTTTGAAGGTTTATAAAGAGGGTAAAGCTGGCAAGGATGAGATAAAAGAGAATGGAAAGAAGGTTCCCGGCTATGATATTATAATCAAAAGATACTCTCCTGACGGCACTGAAAAGGAAGTTACGGTAGATATGGGCGGACGTTTCCTTGATGAGTGGTGGGCAACGGATGATCATTTTGGGAATCTTCATTTATTCGCTTCTTATGAAGAAGAATTTGAGAAAGGTATTAATGGATTTGTATTTATGAAATTAGATCCTAAGACTGGTCAGATTATTTCTCAATCAAATTGGCAGATACCTATGGAATTGTCCATTCGAATCGCTTTAATTCAAGATGATAAATCTAAAAGCAAGACACCTGCCATTAATAGGAAATTTGGTATTACTGATCTCAAAGTCAATGACGATGAAACTGTTTCTGTAATACTTGAAAAGAACTATGTTGTTGTTTATACCACCGGTGGAATGAACGGGCAGCCGAGTTATACGCATTATGTTTATAATTCTGAAGGTATGATAGCTCTTAATATTGATAAAAGTGGCACGGTAAGTTGGTATAAATACCTTCCAAAAATACAGCAGTCAGAAGCTACCACAAGATATATGTATCATGCAGCAATGTTTTATAAGGACAAAATATATGTCTTGTTTAATGATGAGATTAAGAACGAAAGTTATGATTATTTAAATGGAAAAAAGTCGCCCAAGAGATTCACCGATCGCAAGAAGATGAACCTGATGATGGCAATAATTGATAAGGATGGCAATGCGACATTCAGCCTTGTTGGGAATGCTGAATCTATGGAAACTACAATAGACATTAATCTTAGCAAACAAATATCCAAATCAAGAATGATGCTTTGCGGGTATAGATATAAGAATGATGAGGTCAAACTTGGCACTGCTGATTTCGAATAAGGTCTCGATGTGATTAATAAAAGAGGCGGTACTATTTGTATCGCCTTTTTTATTGATGAAAAATCAGTATGACCGCCTCCTTCCAATATCCTATATTCGCACCAATAAAATAACAATAGATTATATGTCAGAAAAGGTTAATTTAGATTTTAATAAAAACGAGGATCACAATAAACTTTCCCTCTCTAATATGAAAGGTAAATTGGAAAAGATATACCAGGGCGGAGGGAAAAAAGCTGCGGATAAACAACATGAAAAAGGCAAGTTATTAGCTCGTGAACGTATTGCTTATTTGATAGATAAAGACAGTCGTACAGTGGAGATTGGTGCTTTTGCAGGTGATGGAATGTATGAGGAATATAATGGCTGCACAAGTGGAGGAGTCGTTACAGTTATTGGATATGTTTCCGGTAGGCAATGCCTAATAGTTGCGAATGATGCAACGGTGAAGGCAGGTGCCTGGTTTCCTATTACAGGCAAGAAAAATCTTCGTATTCAGGAGATAGCAATGGAGAATAAACTGCCAATAATATATCTCGTAGATAGTGCCGGCGTGTTCCTCCCGATGCAGGATGAAATCTTCCCTGACAAAGAACATTTCGGCAGGATATTTCGCAATAATGCCATCATGTCGAGCATGGGTATCATTCAAATTGCTGCCATCATGGGAAGCTGTGTGGCAGGCGGGGCGTACCTTCCCATCATGTCGGACGAGGCGATGATAGTGGATAAGACAGGGAGTATTTTCCTTGCCGGTTCCTTCCTTGTGAAGGCTGCAATTGGTGAAGAGGTGGACAATGAAACCCTTGGTGGAGCTACAACTCATTGCGAAATATCCGGCGTAACTGACTATAAGCATCCAGATGATAAGTCGTGCCTTGATGCTATTCGGAATATATTCAGCAAGATAGGTGATTACCAAAAGGCTGGATTCGACAGGGTTGCAGCGATGCCTCCTACAAAAGATCCGAAGGATATCTATGGTATAATTCCTGTGGAAAGAGACAAGCCTTATGACATGGTGGAAATCATTCATCGCTTAGTGGATAACTCCGAATTCGAGGAGTATAAAGAACTCTATGGCAAGTCCATTCTCTGCGGCTTGGCAAGGATAGAGGGCTGGGCAGTGGGCATCGTGGCGAACCAGCGCAAGGTTGTGAAGAGTAAGAAGGGCGAGATGCAATTCGGGGGAGTTATCTACTCTGATTCTGCTGATAAGGCTGCGCGATTCATCATGAATTGTAATCAAAAGAAAATACCTCTTGTTTTCTTGCAGGATGTAACGGGTTTTATGGTGGGTTCGAGGAGCGAGCAGGGTGGCATTATTAAAGATGGTGCCAAGATGGTAAATGCTGTGGCAAACAGTGTGGTTCCTAAGTTCACCATCATCATCGGGAACTCTTATGGGGCGGGCAATTACGCCATGTGTGGCAAGGCTTACGACCCTCGATTAATCGTGGGCTGGCCCTCGGCAAATATCGCTGTGATGGGAGGCTCACAAGCGGCAAAAGTATTGCTGCAGATAGAAGTGGCTACACTCAAAGCGAAGGGCATGGAAATCACTCCCGAAGACGAAGCTGCTTTATTAAAGAAAATCATTGACCGCTATACCGCCCAAACCTCCCCTTATTATGCTGCGGCACGTCTCTGGTTAGATGCAATCATTGACCCGCTCGATACCCGCAAAGTCATCTCTATGGGAATAGAAGCCGCCAACCACGCCCCTATCGAGAAGGCTTTTAATGTGGGGATTTTGCAGACATAGGGGAGGGGTGATTATACAATTATATAAAATGTACTTTGATTAAGGATTCAACTCGGTTGAAATCCTTATCCATTGTTGCGATATCGTAACCGTTCTCTTTTGCAACACAAAACTGGTAGGCATCATCGAAGTCTAACCTGTTATTTATTGCATCATCTTTTAGCTTTACATAGTTCTCATTACCCAAAGTTATTAAGGGAATATTAGGCAAAATATCTTGTGTGAATTGATTGAACTTCTCATACTTATTTTCTCGAAAAAGTATCAGTCCAATTGAATGCAATGAGAAATCAGAGATAGCGATTTGCTCTATGTTTGCAGATAAGAATTGCTTGCACTTTTCCTTTGCATCCTGCTCAAGAAGTATCTCAAGAAAGATGTTGGTATCTACTAAAATCATTACCTGATTTTACTGATAAAATGTTGCAGGCTCACACCATTGAATTCATTTTTCAATTCCTTCAAGCCCCCTTCCCAAGCGAAGTTTAAGGACTTCTTCATCGGCTTTTCTTCCACAGGTTTCTCTTCCCATATTATGATTACTTTCACTTCCTTTTCCTGAATCTGTGGACTGTCTTTCGGAATTTCAATTATGCCATTATGGATAATTGTTTTGAATTCTACTTTGTTCATTTTCGTATTTTATTAGAGTGCAAAGATAGGAAAATAAAGGGAATTGGAATCTCCATACTCATAGAAGCCGCCAACCACGCCCCTATCGAGAAGGCTTTTAATGTGGGGATTTTGCTGACTTAAGAGTCGGTTTAAGGTTTAAGATTTAAAGTTTAAGGTTTTGGGCGACGACATTTATCGGTAAGAATTAGTTTTTCTTCAGGAATATCCATTCCCATTAGTTTTGCTTTTCTTAATTTTGCAGAAAATAAAAGTAGAATGACAACAGCAACAGTTAAAGGAGTGTATGATGAAGGACACATTATTCTTAAAGAAGAAGCCCCTGTAAATACCAGAACCGAGGTGGTAGTTACTTTTCTTATTGAAGAAAAGGAGGCACCAAAGAAAGGTAAAAGAGCTGCAGGGGGATTGAAGGGATTGGTTGATATTCCTGATGATTTCAATGATATGGTTGATTATTGGTAATGGGTAAAAGCTACTTGTTGGATACGCATTGTTTGATGTGGTATCAAGGCGATCATCCAAGATTACCAAAAAAAATAAAGGAGTTGATAGAAGACCCGAACAAATCAATTTATTTTAGCCAGATAAACCTATACGAGATAGCCATTAAACAAAAGATAGGGAAGTTGCCATCCTTTAAATCAAATATCAGGCAGGTTTATGATCAGGCAATTAAGGACGATTTTATCATGTTAAATATCACAAATGACCATCTGATTGCCTTCGAGAATATTCCATTAATAGAAGACCACCGCGACCCTTTCGATATATTATTAATAGCTACTGCGCACGAGGAGAATCTTATCATCTTAACCAATGATGATAAATTTCTGCTCTATCCCGAATTGGTGAAGTGTCTTTGGTAATGGATATTAGATAGAAGGTATAGAGTATAAGGGAATAAAGATATACCACGCCCCTATCGAGAAGGCTTTTAATGTGGGGATTTCACAGACGTAGGGGAGAGGAATCCCTTATTTAGGACTATCTTCTTTTAATTTCACAACATAGGATACAAATTCATTATCTGCTTTCTTAAAATCATTAGAAGCGGTATCAATAGATTTATTATCTTTTATCCAGGCAAAGAGTCTTTCATTATCAAAATAGAACTTTTCATTATCAACGATTTTGCCGGTGGATGTATTAGTCCATGTTTGTTCAGAATAAATCATCTTGCCATTAACAAAATACCAAAATACTTTTTTATCAACATCTTGATCTTTATAACTAACAGTAATCATTTGCAATTCTTTATCTTTTGAATAGACAAATCTATATCCTGTATTATTCTCTACTTTCACTTCCTTTGTGAAGCTACTAATATTACTTTTAATCTTCTGCCATTGCTTATCAATAGCACTGATTTGCTTCTCTGTTTGAGCAAACATTCCTTGAATACAAAGGAGTCCAACGATGATTGCTACAATTATTCTTTTCATTTTATATAATTTTAATTGTTTGTTTAACGAAGGCAAATATAAATTATTTTAATGATTAATTCCAACATTCAGCATCAGAAAAAGACTACCAATATATAGGAGTGTTTTCATGGGGGGAATCGGAAATTATTTTTCATGGGGCGAAGGTAAGAAATCGGGGGATATATTTCACTCCTACGGAGTTTATGGGATATTCGGGTATGTTATTTTCTATTATGATTACACTCCTACGGAGTTGTCTG
>Ga0206965_10157_pt1 | contig 21587 bp, 21 predicted proteins | sample Alteio_BWOrgHeat_26_FD_152973 | JGI IMG/M metagenome (GOLD analysis project Ga0206965, IMG submission 152973) | Enriched cells from forest soil in Barre Woods Harvard Forest LTER site, Petersham, Massachusetts, United States -... | ecosystem: Environmental > Terrestrial > Soil > Temperate forest >...
AATTCCAGAAAAAGTCCCTAAAAAAACAGTTTGAATTTTGAATAGAGTTCTTCGGGGAATAGAATACAGATTAACAATAGGAACGCAGATGACGCAGATTTATATGATAAGATATGATTTTTTCTTTGTGAAATCATATCTTATCATATAAATCCGCGTCATCTGCGTTCCTTTTTCTTAAATCACATTCTATTTATCGAGGATATCTAATATCAGAAATCGGGAAAAGGATGGCTGGCGGCAAATCCTTCAAATTCTTACAGGGGTCGTCCCCTGCGCGAGGGATTCCCGAAATATCATTACAACTGTCATCCCCCGCGTGAGGGATTCCCGAAATATCATTACAACTGTCATCCCCCGCGTGAGGGATTCCCGAAATATCATTACAACTGTCATCCCCCGCGTGAGGGATTGAAGAAATATCATTACAATAGCAATCCCCTGCGCGAGGGATTGAAGAAATACCATTATTATGGCAATCCCCCGCGCGAGGGATGGCGATTTCCCGTTATAATCCCTCGCGCGGGCTTATCTATGCACACAAATTCTAAATATCGAATATTGAACAAGGAATATTGAATAATGAAGGTAGGAAAACTTAAAACAAGGTAAATTCTGAACTTCATCACTTATAAATTCCACCTTTCCCACATTCAAAATTCAATATTCCTTGTTCAATATTCATTATTTTTTCTTCATTAAAATTGTGTGCATAGATAAGCTCGCGCGGGGGATTGCAAACCCTATTTTCAAGGTCAAAAAAGAAGCCCCGAAACTATTCCAAGAAGTTTCGGGGCTAATGATTAGGGTTAAATGTATGTGGTTATTTCAAAATTACCATCTTTCCATTCGCTGCAATTCCCTCACTGGAAATAAGTTCCCAGAAATAAACTCCATTATTTAATGGCAAACTCAAAATCTCTTTTCCTTCAATTCCTTTAATATCTGTGGAATAAATTGTCCTTCCCAAAAGATCTTTTATTACGAATTGAGAATTGAAAGTCGAGAGTTGGGAATTGGTAAAGTTATAGGATAAATTGAATGTTCCGTTATTAGGATTTGGAATTATAGAAATATCATCTTCCAAAGAAACCTTGCTGATACCTAAGGAAGTTATAGTGACCATACTTGTGTCAATACCGCATTGATTGGTCACAATCAAGGTTACATTAAAATTCGAAAGAGAGGTATAGGTATGCACAGGATTCTGCGATGAACTGCTGTCTCCATCGCCAAAATACCATTCGTAGCTATCGCCCAAACCATTGACGGTATCTTTAAAATAGACCGTCATATTATGCAATGAATCTTTGATGCCACTGGTAGGGGCAGTAATCACATTAATCGTAGCCGAACTTGTAACAGGTCCATTGCCAGCTAATACAGTGCAGATATTAGTCGCCGAAATATGAAGAGTCTTGGCACCCAAAGTATTGTATAGGACATTTACACTGTCGCCCACGCTATCCGTAATGATCCCTAATGGAGCCGTCCAGATATACGATGAAGTCGGAATATAAGGAACTGTGGCTTCGGTAGTATCATGAAGGCAAACATAAGGCGGAGTGCTGATGCTGACATGTGGAATGTCAATAACATTAATGGTATCATTAGGAGAAACCGGTCCATGACAACCATAACTAATCTGTTCTATATTTACAATTATTTGAGTGAAAGCAGGCTGGTCATAAAAAAATAAACTCGTGCCTGAAGTGGAATCACCTACAAAATCGCCATGCCATTCGAACTGGGAATTATAATCATAAGGATTCGGCTCCAGCAAAATATAAACATAATCATTATTTGATGCCGGTGGGCAAATATATCCATGAATAGTATCATAGCTATTCGTCTGTGGGTAATAATCAACAAGATTGGTTATCGTAAATGGATTATCACTTGGTGCGCCAATAGTCAGGCGAGTAAGGCTGCCTAAAGAACTGTCAGAATACAAAGTGTTAGTAGCAATTACCCTTAGGTAATAATGACCAGGCTGGATGCCCATCGCTTGCAAAGGAATCAAAGCAGGAATGGTTAAAGTCAATGAAGTATCATGCGTTGCAGCCACCTGACCCAAGGCACCTGCCGCTCCTACCGGCAGGAAATAATTTGTATCCAATAGCTGGACTTTAAAAATATTCCCTGAATTATAAACCTGGTTATTATTCCAGGTATGCGTCTGAATGGTAAGCGGTGTATCAATACCCACAGTTGTCGGGGTGAGACAGATGTGAATATCTTCACCATTGTTAGTCTTCAGGTCGCAATGCTGAATGCAGAAAGGTCCGTACCTTGTAATGTTTGATAAAGGATAAGTTGACATTACCCTGATGTAATAATTACATCCATCTGGAAGATCAGGAATCTTCACAGAAATAGATCCCGCAGAATAATAGGTTGTATTATCCAGTATTGAATCAAGTCTCACCGGATTAAAAAAGAAACCGGTAGTATCCGAAATTTCAGCTACATAATAATTCCCCTGAAAATAATTTCCCGAAGAGGTAAAAGTTACACCAATAGAGCTGCCGACACATACTGCATTAGTATCCCTCATGGGTGCAGGCTCGGTGGTAGTAATGGTGTTTTGAGCAATTGTTTGCAATGAAACAAACAGCACTGCTGTAATTAAAGTCAATATTTTATTCATAGTTTAAATTTTTATTTGAAGGCGTAAAATTAGTGAAAATTTATTAAACAAAACAAACTTGATATTTTTAACCAATGAAAATGACCGATAATAAATGGGAAAAACTATTCGTTCAGGAGGGAATATTTTTGCCAAGCCGCAAGTTTTTAAACCAAATAACTTCTAAAAAATCGTAACATCAAATAAAATTAAATACATAAAAATATGAAAAAAATAACCGTAATCCTTGCTCTGATGAGCACTGTACTGTTTCTCGCTCCTTCCTGTAAGAAATGCGATAGAGACCAGCAAAATCAAGCCCTTACTCAAACAGTAACCGCTTCGATTAATGAAAACACAAGCTATACTTTTGAAGTCCCTGCGAGCAACAATCACAATCCCTTTCAGATTGCTACGCAGGCTACCAACTTCAAGGTCAGCCAGATAGCAACGACGGCTACAGGCAGTGTTGTTTATCAATACACTCCGACTTTAAATTATGTCGGCAGCGATCAGGTAATTCTTAGTAATGAATCAGGTCCTGTGATGGGAACTCCTCCTCCTCCTCCCAATGGCTCAAACAACATGAATGGAGGCTGTGGTCATAACCCTCCTCCACAATGCAATCACGGCAATTGTCCCGGGCATGATGATAGTATGAGCATCACAATTAATATCACCGTGAAGAGCACTGCCGCTGCCACAACTACTAACACGAATACTTATTAGGATTGAATTATTTTTGGGATAACAATTCCAGATTAAGGTTTCATAAAAGAGATTTTAATCGGGAATTTTCATTTGATATTTATTCACTTGCTCCATAAATTCATAATTTTGCAGCATAAATAATTTAATAAGATGAACAAGGAAATCATTACACCGGCATCAGAAATAAAAATCATGCTGGATGAATTAGGAATAAAAGAATTTAATAACGGAGCTTGTACAGGAACCGAATGGCTCGATACTAAAGGCGAAATCATAGTGTCACATTCTCCTGCCGATGGGAAAATAATTGGGAATATCAAACAAGCTACTACTGATGATTATGAAAAAATTATTCAAACGGCTCAAGGTGCATTCCTTCATTGGCGCATGGTTCCTGCACCTAAACGCGGCGAGATAGTTCGGCAGATAGGAAATGAATTGAGGAAATATAAAGAGCCTCTGGGTAAGTTGGTTTCTTATGAAATGGGCAAGATCTACCAGGAGGGTTTGGGTGAAGTTCAGGAGATGATTGATATTTGTGATTTTGCGGTAGGATTATCTCGCCAGTTGAATGGTTTCACTATGCACTCCGAGCGTTTCAAGCACAGAATGTATGATCAATATCATCCCCTTGGAATCATTGGGGTGATCTCTGCTTTTAATTTCCCTGTGGCTGTATGGGCTTGGAATGCAATGCTGGCTTTGGTTTGTGGAGATGTGGTTGTTTGGAAGCCTTCATCCAAGGTGATGCTGTGCGCCATTGCGACTCATAATATTGTTGCCAAAGTCCTGAAAGAAAATGGTATTCAGGAAGGCGTTTTAAACCTTGTTGCCGGTGGTTCAAAATATGTTGGCGATAACTTCCTTGCTGATAAAAGAGTGCCTTTGATTTCTGCAACAGGCTCTACAAGAGTTGGTCGAAGAGTAGGGAAAATTGTTGGTGAACGCCTTGGAAGAAGCCTTCTGGAATTAGGCGGAAATAATGCCATCATCATTACTGAAAATGCTGACTTGGATTTGGCATTAAGAGCTGTTCTGTTTGGTGCTGTAGGTACTTGCGGACAGCGTTGTACTTCCACAAGAAGATTAATCATTAAGGATACGATTTATGATGTATTCAAGGAGAAATTAATCAATGCTTATAAAGATATTCGTATCGGAAACCCGCTCGCAGCGGATACTTTGGTAGGTCCTATGATTGACAAAGGTGCAGTGAATGATTATCTGAAAGCTATCGAAGAAGTAAAGAAAGAAGGAGGTAAAATCATTGTTGAAGGAAGTGTGATGGAAGGTGCAGGATATGAATCCGGATGTTATGTCCAGCCTTGTATTGCAGAGGTCAAGAATCATTTTAAGATTGTTCAGGAAGAGACATTTGCTCCCTTGTTATATCTGATAAAATATTCCACAATAGAAGAAGCCATTCAATACCAGAATGATGTGCCGCAAGGATTATCCTCTTCTATCTTTTCAAAGAATATTTTAGAAACAGAGATGTTTCTTTCTCATGAAGGGTCGGACTGTGGCATTGCGAATGTCAATATCGGAACATCCGGTGCTGAAATTGGTGGTGCCTTTGGTGGTGAGAAAGATACCGGTGGTGGTCGCGAATCAGGTTCTGATGCCTGGAAAGTCTATATGCGCCGCCAGACAAATACTATTAACTATAGCACCGAACTACCCCTTGCTCAGGGGATTAAGTTTGATGCTTAGTGGTTTAATTTATCCTCTTAATTTATCCAGAAGATGATTCAACGTCTTCATTTCCTCATTACTAAGGGTTGAAAGATGTTTCTCATATTCAGGCAGGCGTTTATCAATTTCTGCGAGTATCTTTAATCCTGCTGTTGTTATGATGACATCGCTCTGCCGGCGATCAAATGAATTGATGCTGCGTTGAGCAAAATTTTTCCTGACCAGATTATCTACCAATCTCGATGCATCGCAGTTCTTGTCAAGCATCCTTTCCTTCAATAATTTAATTGATGCAGGTTTGGGATGCTGCCCGCGCAGGATTCTAAGGATATTGAATTGCTGGGATGTAAGATTATATTCCTTGAACAGCTTATCTCCATATCCTCCTATCCAATTTGCAGTATAGATGATATTTATATTCAGCTTTTGCTGTTCGCTCTTAAACTCTTTTTGTTTGATTGCTTCTTCTAATTTCATAGCTAATCTGTTAACGAATAAAGATCACCTAATTCATCGGCACTTCAATCACTAATATTTCGCTTTCGGTAGCGGGCACAAATGAAACTTTATCTGTTTCTGTCAAAGCTATTGCATCTCTTTCATCCAGCGTTTTGCCGACCACGGATACCTTCCCTGAAATCAAAAAAATATAAACTCCATTGCCAGCCTTTTTGACTTTATAAGTTGCATGAATACCCCTGGCATACCTTCCCAAAGAGAAATAAGCATCCTGGTTGATCCACATAGATTCATTGGTGCCATCAGGAGAAACGATGCAATCAAACCGGTTCCTTCTGAAATCCGGCTGAAAAAACTTTTGATCATACCGAGGCTTGATATTTCGCTCCATTGGGAATACCCAAATTTGCAAAAACTGCACTTCTTCGGTCTTAGAGGCATTGAATTCAGAATGCGTAATTCCGGTGCCGGCAGACATAATCTGCACTTCGCCAGCCCTGATTACAGAACTATTCCCCATACTGTCCTTGTGTTCCAGAGACCCCTTTAATACAATCGTTACTATCTCCATGTTATCATGAGGATGCTCGCCAAAGCCTTTGCCGGGAGCCACCGTATCATCATTCAATACTCGCAGCATTCCGAAATGCACCTTCTCCGGATTATGAAAGTCTGCAAAGCTGAAGCTATGATAAGTATTAAGCCACCCATGATCTGCATGCCCCCTTTCGGAGGCTTTTTGAAATTCTGTTTTCATATACTGTTTCTGTTTTATGGTTATTTTTCCAGCCGCTAAATTATAAAAATTTCAGTTATAATTTGCATTGAGTCAAACCATTCGATAACTATTCCACCACCACCTTCCCGATGCCTATGACCTCTTTATTCTCATCTATGAGTTTATAGATTCTTTAGCTCTAAAATCTTATTAAGAAAATACTTTGCACTATTACAATTCGGATGTTTGGCGGCATTCAATATGGAGAACTTATGTTTGCTCACAAAGTTATTGGCAAATCTGGTTTTCGTTCCAATGCCTCTTTGAATTTTATCAAGACATATTGATTGGATTTTCTCAAACGGATTATCAACACCTTCCGGATTATCACAAACAAAATTCTCTTTTAATAAACTGCTCATTGCAGTTGAATCAGAAAGAAACCAGGCTTCGATTTCCTTGACACTAATTACCACAATCTGATTTGGTAAGGGCGAAATTCTTTCTTTAGTTTTAGTGATACATACATCAGCATCAAGGTCGGTAAGGATAATAATTACATTGGCTGGTATTTTCCTGTCCTTATTGAGAGTTGTTAATCTTTTGGTTAGTAACGGGAGATTATGAGGCAATAAATTTTGGTTTCCTTCAGCGTTGACTACCTCTGGATCAAAATCAATTCCCAATGATTTTAAATAGTTGAAAAAATCTGATTCTTCGAGGATAAATTTTTCTGTATCTCCCTCAACAATGAAGCCTAACTTTACCATGGAATACCGCCCCCTATGGCATTTGTCAACAATGCTTCATCCATTCTTAAACCAAACAAATCCACTCCCTGAATTTGTTTTACCTGTGTTAATCCATTCTTCTTATCTACAATAATTATCTCATCAGTGGTCAGCACTGAAATGAGTGATTGAGAATGGGTATTGATCCATATATAATGACCTTTTTCTTTGCAAATAAGCCTAATCATTTCTACCAATTCCCGAACCACTTTTGGATTCAAGCCATTCTCCGGCTCTTCGATACAGAGGAATTGCGGCTCGTCGCTTTGGTATAATGCAGTAACGATGGCTATGATATTATAGGTGCCGTCAGAGATAAGACGCTTGGTTAATGGCTTCTTTAAATTGTTTTCATAAATTAATAAGTTATCCGAACCGCTCAATTCTTCTGTTGCAATATCAATATCCTTAAACCCTGGAATTAGCAATTGAAATATTTCTACTAACTCTTCTTTCTTCTTTTCATCTTTCAAGATTCTCTTCAAAACTTTCTCCAAATTTTTTGCATCCAAACTTAGTCTTGAATCATCTAATAATGTTCTTCTATTTAGATCATAATTTTTCACAAAGAGCCTTGTAAAATTTGTAAAATGAAGAAAACTTGGATCATCCATATTATAGTTAAAGGAAAGATTACTAAAGTTAATATCTGGATTTTTCGTTTTAATATCATGAAAAATCTTTCCGTATGTACTAGCTGATAAAAGCCTATAAATGGATTTCTCATTAAAAAAATTCAATTGCATAGAAGGTTTTAAATTTTCACCTAAATCAATATTAAAAAATATAGAAGCGTCTTGCTTATCTTGAATAGATTGGGTTAATATTTCATTGGGGGTGCCAAAATAATTTAACGCATCAAAACCTGTCATTGAATTACAAAAATAAAGCAACTCCAATGCCTCAAAGATATTCGATTTCCCTGAAGCATTCGGTCCGACAAAAACAGAGAAAGGATTTGGATTTTTAAGGGTAATGCTTCCTATTGATTTGAAGCCTTCTATTTTGAGTTCTTTGATATTCATGGCGCAAAATTAGCAATTCACAAATCATTCCCCAAAACCCCATTCCCAAAAAACCTTCCTTTCCACACCTGAAAATCGGGTTTTATAACGGGAAAATAGTCGCAGGAGACATTAATCATAAGAAAGTTTGAAATGCGATTAAGAAAGTTTGAACTTGCGTATTGAGAGTTTGAAATGCGATTAAGAAAGTTTGAACTTGTATATTGAGAGTTTGAAATGCGATTAAGAAAGTTTGAACTTGCATATTGAGAGTTTGAAATGTGATTAAGAAAGTTTGAACTTGTATATTGAAAGTTTGAAATGTGATTAAGAAAGTTTGAACTTGCATATTGAAAGTTTGAAATGCGATTAAGAAAGTTTGAACTGGCATTAAGAAAATATCTTTTTGGTTTTATAGAACAAGAAAAAGCCACGAACTTCAATTTTTATTTTTGAAATTCGTGGCTGAATTTTCCGGCTTAACCTTCGATGTCTATTTCACTGGTACATTTATTATCTGACTTTCTGCCTCTGCCACGCCATGAGAAATTATTGTTACCGAAACATTCTGCGTGGAACCCGATACCAAACCGCCAATAGTGGCATGACCCAAATCATTCGGCTGCGCTCTTACAAATGCCGTCCTGTCTGCATTATATAATTTAATATCATAGCAACAGCCTTGAGGACCTATCGGAAATTCCAAATCAATTTCGCCGGCAGCAACGCCAGGATGTCCGCTAAATACCTGACCTGTCCTACCCCCTTTTCCTTTTACATGAAACGAATAATATTCACAAATTATCGCCGCCGAACCAGTCGTATCCTCGTCCATTGCAGCCTGTACAAGCGCCATTATTTTCTTCAATTGTTTGTTCAAATCGCCCCATGCTTTGATGACTTGATTAACGCCTACTGCCGCACGCATCGCTGCAATCAGACCAGTGAGGACGGTGCCATAAAGAATAGGAGGAATGGTGATGTACAAAGTTTTTGCCGCAGCAGTTTGGATATGCTCTGCACATGTTGCCCTGCCTTCTGCATCATCAGGCGCATCAATGGTGGCAGTAACGATGGGCGTCCAGGTGGACATCAGGATAATGGATTTCACATTGCTTATTTGGTCTTCGTGAATAACAAGAGTATTCCAGATAAAAACAAATCCGAAATTTTTCTTTCCGCTACGGTCGTTTGCAAGATTAACCGTTTTAGTCCCGCTTAAGACTTTGCATTTAAGAGATTCGTCTTTCAAAGCCCGCATTGGCGTGGTGTTTCTTCCGTCATCAATAACATTGAAGAACTTCAGACTCCCTATTGTCTGGAACATTTCATTAAGGATCATAACCATCTGAATGGCTACAAGGATAATTGTTGCTTTTACTTTTTTCATTTTTTAATATTTTAAATTGTTCTTATAAACTTGTTTGGGCAAACAGTGGGGAGTCCTTTTTGTTCAAACCAGTTCACAAGACCGGAGGAGGGGTTACAATTATTCGGTATGCAAAGATAGATAAACTTTAATCAAAAGTTTTGCATACCCTTAAACCTGTCGTTAAAACATGTAATAAATCGAAAGGGCGATATTATTGTTGTTGCCGTAAGCCGGCTGATACGTAGTGATTTTGGAAGATGGATTAATGTAATTGCTGCTCTTGAATGCACTGATGATTCCAAAAGTATATCTTAGCTCAAAGCCCAAGCCCTTAGAGGTTTCGTAGCTGATGCCGAGGGCTGCGCCAATGTCTAATTTATTCATGGAATTAATAATATTTATACTTGCATTGCCGGTGGTATCTGTGGCAATATTTCCAGATACATTTGAAGAATCCTTGTAGGAAATAAATTTTGTGCTGTCATTTTTTGCAGATAATAAATAACTGAAATAGGGACCGAAAAGAACGCTCATGCCACCGGCAAATTGATATTTCAACAATATCGGAACCTCGATATAATTATAGCTCATCGAATAAGTGGTATGAATGGAGGTGGTATGCTGGTTATTCAGGTTGGTATAATTGCCATAGGTATATTGCTCGATATTGGCACCGACATTGCTGAATAAAAGTTCGGTGCGAATGGAAAAATCGGAAGAATCAAAATTAATACTGGAGCAAAGTCCACCATGAAATCCGGCAGACAGATTGCTCGTGAATCCTACCGGGGGATTGGTGATATAAAATAAATTCAATCCTCCTTTAAGCCCTATTTCAAAGGGCTTGTTCTGACTGATTGCCGAGGAAGTTATTAATAAAATAATAAGGAATGAAAAGAGCTTTAATGATTTCATAAGTTTTATTCTTTGGGAATTAATGATAGAAAAATTAATTATCGTGAAGTGCCAAACATATAACTGATGGAAAACTGGAAGGTCTCATTTTGACCATAAGGACCTTGTGTAATAGTCCTTCCATAAGGATCATTATAATCAGGATAAGAGTAGCCGCCTTTGAAAATATTGCTGAATCCAAAAATATAACGGATGCCAAAACCTAAACCAAAATCAAATTGATAACCTGCACCAATCGCAAAACCAAGGTCAGGTTTATTCACCGCAGAATCAAGCTTTCCGGCGGGAGTACTTGCACTGCTCGAAGTCATTACAGGATTCGTATAAATAACGGTTTTTTGAGTTTCATTACCATTGTATGAACTCATCAGCAACATGCCTATGGTCGGACCGACTGAAAAATTCAATCCATTATCCATTTTATATTTCAGCATAATAGGAATTTGAAGATACCCAAGATTGACAGATACTGTGCCAGTATAGGTCATCAGATAAGGGATTCCTGTAGTTGAATTAATAATAAAATTTATGTTTTCCTTCGTGCCGGCAGTGCTGAATAAAACTTCAGGAGCAAGAGAAAAATGATCCGAGAATCCGATATCAACAATGGCTCCTACATGATATCCTACAACAATACTTGTGGAAGATACCGAGGAAGTTCCGGGCGATAGGATGCCATACATATCAGTCAGGTTTAAGCCTGCTTTAACACCAAAATGAATTTCTTGAGCTTGAGTAAGAGATGCTGATGTAACAAGAAAAATCACGATTGTTAAGAATTTTGTTTTTAAGATTAGGATAGTTCTTTTCATGAAATTATTTATTAGAATTTAAACGATATTTATTAAACGATATGGATGCAAATATAGATAAATTGTTTTGAAATGCAGAGGAGAATTTTGAATTCATTTTAATCTTTTGAAGCAGATTTATCTTTTTTATTGAACTTGAACAGGTTCTTTATATCCCCCATAAGAGTTTTAGTTTCCTTATCTTCCTCATAGTAACCATAGCCATAACCATAGCCGTATCCATAACCATAACCATAGTTGCCATAGCCATAACCATAGCCGCCATAACCATAACCATAACGGTAGCCATAGCCCCCATAGCCATATCTTGAACGGGTAGATTCGACACCATTCAAGATTACTGAAAGTCGTTTAATATTGTTGTCCTCAATGAGCTTATTAATATTTTGAATAAAAATTCTTTTGGAGAAATTGGCACGAAGAATATATATCGGGAAATCTGCTAATTGAATCATAGAAAGTCCATCAGTAACAATACCTACAGGCGGGGTATCAATAATAATCACATCATATCTTATCTTTAAATATTCCAAAAATGCGATCATCTTGGGACTGATAATTAACTCGGAAGGATTAGGAGGAATAGGACCAGCAGTAATAAAGTCAAGATGTTCAAGGCTGCTCTTGTATATACATTCCTCGGGTGTATCTTTTTCAATAAGAATGGTACTGATTCCTCTTAAGTTCTCAACATTAAAACCCACGTGAATCTTAGGTTTCCTCATATCTAAGTCAATCAACACAACTCGTTTTCCGGAAAAGGCAATTACACCAGCAAGGTTGATCGCGACAAATGTTTTTCCTTCTCCAGATATTGTGGATGTAACAGCAAGGACTTTAGCACCAGGCTCATTGTCAATGAAGGATAAATTGGTTCGGATAGACCGGAATGATTCAGAAATTACAGATTTGGGATTCTTGTCCACCAACAATTGAGATACTGGAATTTCCTTTTTGTATTTAGGAACTATTCCTAACAATGGGGCATCGGTATATTGTCCAACTTCATCTAAAGCATTGATTTCATTATGGAAGAGATACCTGACAATTATTAAAGCAAAACTTAGAAACAAGCTAGTGAATAAGAAAGCACTTACTACCAGTACACGATTCGGAGAAATAGGAACGTTAGGTATCACAGCCTTCTCAAGTATGATATTATTTGTAACGATGCCAGCCTTAGAAATTTGGTATTCGGCTTTTTTTTCTAAAAGCAAGGAATAGAATTTTTCGTTAATCGAAAATAATCTTAGGAGTCTCGCATATTGAGCTTCCTTTGAAGGAATGCTGTCGAATATATCTCCATACTCCTTTATTTTATCGCTAATGGCAGCCTGTTTATTTTGGGTATTTTCCCTAACAATAACAATGCTTTCTAATAATATTTTTTTCTCTTTTTCAATTCTTTCATTTACAGAAATAACAGCTTTGCTTTTTTCGGTAGCTTGCTGAAGCATTTGATTTTTATCATTCTCCAAAGCTTCAATGTTATGAATCAGGTTAGAAACAATGCCTTCACTATATTGCCCTGCCAGGATTGGAATCAGGCTGCTGATGTCTTTATTCGATTTTATGTTCTCCTCCAATTTATCTAAAACAGACATGTCCAGATCCAATATGATTTTCTGGTTTTCTAATTCGTTAATACGGGTCAAGGTATTATTTGCCATTAATTCGGGATTAATGATTTTATTTGTCTTTTTGAAATCCTCAAGTACATCTTCCGAATTCTTTAAATTTAAGTCTTCAATTGCCAATTGTTTATCAATAAAGTCTAAAACATTGTCCGCACCTTGAGCATTCTTGTTATAATCAAATTTAATAAATTCATTTACTATTGCATTCACAATATCAGCAGCTTTTAATGGATTCTTATCCTTAAATTTTATTTGCAAAGTTTGGGCATCAGGATTAATTAACTGAATACTTATTTGGCTACTTATTGATTTTATTACGGAAGAAGGACTATTGATTACAAAATAATATGCATTTTTTTTTATTAGTTTTTGCTGCCCTTCAATACTATTAATATCCGTTATGAATACCCTGATATTTCCAGATGGTAAATTTACTATTTGTCCTATTTTACAATTAGGAAGTTTTTTAGTTGTTCCATCTTCCCATGTCAATGTATATTCATTGTTGCCATTAAATAGAATAGAATATGGAATGTCTAATTGAGAAGAATCAATAGATTCTATAACTACTGAAAATGGCGACTGTCTGTATAATTCATTAATTAATACTGTCCCTTTGGCATAATAACTTATATTCAGTGGGCGGCTATTAAAAATCTTTTCGAGAAATACTTCTGATCGCATCAATTCCATTTCACCGGCTATTAAGGAATTAGAGTTATTTGATATGTTCATGCCGCTGTTGAAGTTTAATACTTTATTGGCATTGTCCTCAATACCGACCTTTATTATTGAAGCAGATTCATAGATGGGGGCTGTATAGCGCAACTTTATAAAAGAAGCAGTCGTCCCTAATAGTATAAATAAAAATATCCAGAAAAAACTCCTTTGTGCTGTCATGAAGATTAACTTGAAGTCAAAATCTTCATTCAGCATTTTTATCTTTTTCTTAGCCATTTATATATTGTTCAGACTCTTTTAATTTAATAGAACTATTTTGTTTTTGATATTTGATAAACCAGTAGCAATGCTGTTATAATGCCCACTATAGGTGATATCTGGGCAAGTACGCCCTGACTGGTATTTCGCACTGGTTCTACATAAATTATGTCATTTGCCTGTAGTACTATATCACCACTTTTCATAGCATCAATGGTAGATAAATCAACAAGATATATTTGTGGATTCGTTAGTCCTCCCCTTATCAGTTTTATTCGAAATGCTTTACCGGTTTGTTGAATGCCGCCAGCCAATGCCAGAGCTTCTAACAAAGAGGTATTATCATTTACCAAGGTAAGTGAAATACCTGCCCCGCCAGAACCCGGAAATATAATCACCCTTTTATTGATTACTTTTAAAATTATGAATGGTGATTTATAATATTCAGAATACATCTCTTCAAGCATTTTTTCTGCTTCTGGAACAGTCTTTCCTTTGAGATAAACCTTTTCAAATTGAGGCAATTTTGCATAACCATCTTTATCAACCAAATATTCAAGTGAATTGGCAGAGCCACTAATAGGCACACCCAAAGTTCCACTGACTGTAGAAGTAGAACTCCCTAGAATACCGTTATCTATCAATTTATACCCGCCGTTTGCTGAAATATTAAAGGTGAAACGATCATTTGGAGATATGCGGTATTCAGGAACTACCGTATCTTTCATGGTTGCAAATTTATAATCATTGTCCTCCTTGAACATCAGGCTTGGATTAAGAAGACGGCAAGAGGCAGATGCCAAAATTATAAACAGATATATTAGTTTTCGCACAGTTCTTTTCTTTATTTTGAGCGTTCAAAACTACAACAAATTCCGTAATAATGTTATAAGTATATATTTTGCCGGAATTATATTAGCACAAAGATCAACTTTTTCTCCATAGGCTGTTTTCAGAATATGTATAGTTTTGCCCGCTGATAAAACAAATAATTATATGAATATCCTAATCCTTGGTTCCGGCGGCAGAGAGCATACTTTTGCCTGGAAAATTGCCCAAAGTCCGCTTTGCGAAAAGCTGTTTATTGCCCCTGGTAACGCGGGAACTGCTCTATGCGGAATGAATGTTCCGATTGGGGTGAATGATTTTAAAGGAATAAAACAATTCGTCATTGAGAATGAAATAGAGATGGTCGTTGTCGGTCCTGAAGACCCTTTGGTGATGGGCATTCATGATTTTTTCTTGAATGATAATTATTTGAAAGCGATCCCTGTTATCGGTCCGAAAAAGGATGGTGCGGAATTGGAAGGCAGCAAGGAATTTGCCAAGCGATTCATGCAAAAGAATAATATTCCGACGGCTGCTTACGAAAGTTTTACCATCGAAACTTTGAAAGAAGGTCTGGCATATCTTGACAAGCAAAAAACGCCGATTGTTCTCAAGGCAGACGGACTTGCTGCCGGAAAAGGTGTTTTGATTTGTAATGAAATTAATGAAGCAAAAAAGGAACTCGCCGAAATGCTTGCAGGGGCTAAATTCGGGAAGGCGAGTACGAAGGTTGTTATTGAAGAATTTCTTGAAGGAATAGAGCTTTCAACATTCGTTTTGACAGATGGAATTAATTATAAAATTCTTCCTGAAGCGAAGGATTATAAACGCATCGGCGATGGCGATACAGGCTTGAATACGGGTGGAATGGGAGCCGTCTCTCCGGTGCCTTTTGCGAATGAAACATTCAAGAAAAAGGTGGAAGAGCGCATCATTATTCCAACAATCAATGGCTTGAAAAATGAAGGAATTGACTACAAAGGTTTCATCTTTATCGGCTTGATGAATGTGAATGGCGACCCCTTCGTCATTGAATATAATGTCCGCATGGGCGACCCCGAAACCGAAGTTGTCATTCCAAAAATCAAGAATGATTTAGTTGAATTATTCCAAGCGGTTGGGAATGAAACATTAAAAGATATTACCATAGAAATTGATCCCCGAACAGCTCTCACGATTATGCTTGTTTCGGGCGGCTATCCAGGCGAATATTCCAAAGGAAAAGTGATTACCGGATTAGATAAAACCGAAGACAGTTTAATATTCCATGCAGGCACTTCCCATTCAAAAGAGACCGATGAAATCAATACTTCGGGCGGCAGAGTCATTGCAATTACTTCTTTTGGAAATAATATTTCAGAGGCAGCTAATCAATCTTACAAGAATGCTGACTTGATTGATTATAAAGGAAAGTATTATCGAAAAGATATTGGGAAGGACTTGCTTTAGGTATAAAGGTATAGGGGTATAAAGGAATAGGGTATAAAGGCAGATAAACACCTTTATACCCTATTCCTTTATACCCTTATTCCTTTACACCCTACCCTTTTCCTCGTGATTGTGTTTGTATTGGTAAACCACCCAACCAATCGCTCCGATAAATCCTATTACCAGAAATACACGGTTAGGAAACATGGATAGTCTTTCCATAAGATTGAACAGGTGCTGGAAGCAGTCTGCGATAAAATGCCAAAATGAAGTCATCATAATATTTAAATTTTAATTAGGGTGCAAATTTATAGATTCTTTTGAATAAGCCAAACCATTATTTCGTTCGGCGGATATAAGTATTGAAAGAGAGATTGTATTTATTCTTTTCATCTTTTGGGAATGGAATGGCTTCGGTTAATTCCCATTCATCAGGATTAATTTCAGGGAAATAAACATCCCCATCGAATAATTCATCAATCTCAGTAACGTACATCTTATCAGCCAATGGCATGGCATGTTTGAAGATTTCGCCACCACCGATAATGAATACTTCTGCCACCTTCAAATCTTCCAAAGCACTTTCGAGAGATGGCTCAATTGTTACGCCTTCTGGATGAAAGTTTTGCTGGCGAGTGATGACCACATTCATTCTTCCCGGCAAGGGCTTCCCCATTGAATCGTAAGTCTTCCTGCCCATCACCACGGTATGCCCCATCGTCTTATTCTTGAAGAACTTTAAGTCGGCAGGGAGGTGCCAAATCAATTGGTTGTCCTTCCCAATAACGTTGTTCTTTGCCTTGGCTACGATTAAGGAAATGGTCATATTATTCTAAACAGCAATGGGAGCTTTAATGCTCGGATGAGGGTCGTAACCTTCTACGGTGAAGTCCTCAAATTTAAAATCAAAGATATTTTTTACTGAAGGATTAATCTTCATAGTTGGCAAGGGTTTCGGAGTGCGGCTCATCTGAAGAATTACTTGCTCAATATGATTGAGATAGATATGCGCATCGCCAAAAGTATGGATGAATTCACCAACCTTCAAATCACAAACCTGTGCCACCATCATTGTGAATAAAGCATAAGAGGCGATATTGAAAGGCACACCAAGAAATATATCCGCACTGCGCTGGTATAACTGGCAAGACAGCTTCCCATCTGCTACATAAAACTGGAATAAAATATGACAAGGCGGCAATGCCATCTTCCCGATCTCCCCGACATTCCATGCATTCACAAGCAAGCGACGGGAATCAGGATTTTTTTTAATCTGGTCTATCAATTGAGAAATCTGGTCAATACTTTTGCCATCAGCAGTTCCCCATGACCGCCATTGATGCCCATAAACAGGACCAAGATTACCATCCTTATCTGCCCATTCATTCCAAATCTTTACGCCGTTATCATTAAGATATTTGATGTTTGTATCCCCATTCAGGAACCACAATAATTCATGAATGATTGACTTGGTATGCAGTTTTTTGGTAGTTAATAATGGGAATCCTTCCTCAAGATTAAATCGCATCTGATACCCGAAAACACTCATGGTACCGGTGCCGGTTCTATCCGACTTTTCGGTGCCGTTCTTCAGAACATGGTCAAGGAGATCAAGATACTGTTTCATGGGGCAAAGATATAAAGAATTTACGATTTAATTTTGAATCACTTCCTTGTTGAACTGCCGATGCCGAAAGTGAATTAGGAATTACGAATTAGGAACATACCACGCATCCTAATTCCTAATTCCTAATTTATTGATGGCGGCTGCCCGAAAAGGGCGCAGCTATTAATAAATGAAGGAAGGAAAAATCAGTTGAAACCTTCATAATATCCGATTCGTTTTTAGGTTTTATATTCAAAAACTACCTTTGGAGGCAATTCTAATTAGAATTGCCATCGCAGCATAACATTTGGAGCAATCGCTAAGTAGAAGTACCTCCAAATGGAAACATTTGGAGCATCCGCTAAGTAGAAATGCCTCCAAATATCAACCTTTGGAGCAACCGCTAAGTAGAAATACATCCAAATGTCAACCTTTGGAGCAACCGCTAAGTAGAAATACCACTAAAGGGCAAAATTTAAAGTATCCGCTAAGTAGAAAACATTTTTCAACATCATTGGCTCTACAAAACATGAAATGCTCTCCTTATATATGTACACATTTTTCCATCCCCCTTGCCGGAATCCTTTCCTTTTTTCCTAATTTTGTGGCTTAATAATATAAAAGGAGAGATATGAAAGGAAGGGAATTGGGGATGGAGAGATTTAATTTGGAATGATTTGTAGTTTTGGCGGCATGAAGAAGAAAAAAGCAAGTAGATATTAAAAATTAATTTATGAGATTATACTATTTGATATGGGTTGATTGTATAACTAATTTTATGGTTAAAGAAAAAGTTGAACGCAATTTAAAAATAAAATGTATGATTGCAATGTGTTTGGCAATGACCGCTAATTTTTTTCTTCCAGTGATATTTCTGCATAGACATGGTCATCTTAAATTTTATGATATTAATTTTAATATCCCTTATCCACCCTTAAACAATTGGGCTAATTTTTTTGTATTGTATATGTTGCCTTGCATTGTAATTAATTATTTGCTAATATTTCATAACAATAGGTACAAAAAATTGTTAAAAAATTATCCATATAATAATGGAAAACTTTTTTTATATTACTTTACGTTTTCAATTTTTAGTCCGATTATTTTTTTTGGGATAGTTTTTCTTTATTTCCAATAAGGGGTGTGCACCTTTTCCCTGATGTTCCGCATGTTCTGTAAATCTGATAAGGCTTCTGAATTTTTCTTTCATCCTTTTATGATTGCTCCGCCCTTGCGGGCAACAATAAAAGGATGATGAATAGGCTTAATGTTTAAGGACTTTTCCCTCCCTTTGTTCTTATTATTCTAATTTTGCGGTCTGTAAATAAAATATCAAAGGTGAAAAAAGATAATTCAAAAGCATACAAAGAATGGTTTCTGCAAGCCGATTATGACTACGATACTGCAGTAGCTTTGTATAAAACCGGGCGTTATCTTTATACCGTATTTATGTGTCATCTCACCATCGAAAAGGCATTGAAAGGATTGTGGATTAAGGAGCTTGATACTTTCCCTACCAAGACCCATAATCTGGTTTATCTTGTGGAAAAGATTGGCTTGAAATTATCAGAGGAGGATGCGAAATTTGTATATATGCTTAGTGATGTTTCTATGCCAACAAGGTATCCCGAAGATTTAAAAACAATGACGAAATTATACCCAAAAGATAGGGCAAACGATATTTTAATATACACTAAAAAACTATACCTATGGATAAAAGAACAATAAATAAAATTACCAACTACTTCAGAAACGAACTGATATCAACCGGTATTAAAGTTGATGGCATTGCCCTATTCGGGTCTCAATTGAAGGGCACTGCAAATAAGGATAGTGATCTGGATTTGATTATTATTTCTGAATCGTTTAAAAAGAAAGATATTTTTGAACGCTCACATTTGACCATGAAGGCTTATATGAATACCTTTAATAAATTTAAAATCCCGATGGATGTTCTTAAAATGACTCCTAAGGAATATGAAAAGGCAGTTAATAATATGCGTTATGAAACGAAGCTGATCTGATTTTTTGAATTGAGAATTGAGAGTTGAGAATTGAGAGTTTGCACATTCTCAATTTTCAATTCTCAACTCTCAACTCTCAATTCTTTTAAGAAATCCTGCTCCAGTTTGAAGAAACTCTTCGCTTCTCGGTAAGGAAATCCAGTAAACATTTATTGGAAGGGGCGACAAGATGAGGGTCTTCTTCTAATAATTTAATAGCGGATGCACGGGCAAGTTTTAGGATTTCGGAGTCTTTGGTAATATTTGCTAATCGCAGATTCAAGATGCCGCTTTGGGCAGTGCCGGCAATGTCTCCAGGTCCGCGAAGCTGCATGTCTATCTCTGCTATTTCAAAGCCATCAGTCGTGCGAACCATCGTCTCTATGCGGGTTTTGGCATCTTGCGAAAGTTTGAAGGACGACATCAGGATGCAATAACTTTGTTTGGCACCACGCCCCACCCTGCCTCTCAATTGATGCAATTGCGAAAGCCCGAAACGCTCTGCACTTTCAATAACCATGACGCTTGCATTGGGCACGTCCACGCCTACTTCAATGACCGTGGTGGCAACCATGATGTGGGTTTCGCCTCTCACGAATCGTTGCATTTCAAATTCTCTGACATCGGCTTTCATGCGCCCATGAACGATGCTTACCTGGAATTCCGGCATCGGGAATGCCCGCGAAATACTTTCAAAACCATCCATCAAATCTTTATAATCCAAGGTTTCGGATTCATCAATCAAAGGATAGACAACATAGACCTGCCGACCTTCTTTGATCTGCTCCTTCATAAAACCAAAGACCCGCAAACGGTTGCTGTCAAAACGATGCACGGTCGTAACAGGAGTTCTTCCTGGCGGTAATTCATCAATGATTGAAGTATCCAAATCACCGTAAACAGTCATCGCCAAAGTCCGTGGAATGGGGGTGGCAGTCATCACCAAAACATGCGGGAAGACATCACTCTTATGCCAAAGCTTACTGCGTTGCTCGACACCAAAACGATGCTGTTCATCTATCACTACCAAGCCAAGATTTTGGAATTGCACGGACTCTTCAATCAAAGCATGAGTGCCTACCACAATGTGGATTTCGCCATTCAATAAACCTTCAAGAATAGCCTTTCGTTTCTTGGATTTATTAGAGCCGGTAAGCAATTCTATTTTTATTCCCAAGCCATCCAGCATCTTAGTCAAAGTAGCGAAATGCTGCATTACCAAAAGCTCGGTGGGAGCCATCAAACAGGCTTGGTATCCATTATCCAAAGCTATCAGCATACTCATCAATGCCACCAAAGTTTTGCCACTGCCCACATCACCTTGAAGGAGGCGATTCATCTGCTTTCCGGAGCCCATATCAATGCGGATTTCCTTCAAGACTTTCTTCTGGGCATTGGTTAATTCAAAGGGAAGTTTGTCTTTGTAGAAGTTATTAAAGTAATCCCCAATCTTAGAAAAGACTACCCCCTTATGAGTCTCCTTTCGATTCACTTTCATCTTCAATAATTCCAGTTGAAGGAAGAATAATTCCTCAAACTTCAACCGGAATTCAGCCTTCTTGAGATCATATTCAGAGGTTGGGTTATGTATATTAATCAGGGCTTCCAAGCCATTCATTAATTTCAAATCATTAATCAAATTATCAGGAAGAACTTCAGGAATAGTCGGCGGCAACTGGCTTATTAAAGTCTTCTGAAGCTTCGCAATTGCTTTGCTGTCAAGGAAGGCAGCCTTCATCTTATCTGATGTATTATAAACAGGAAATAAAGCGGAAAGTTCAGTGGGTCGGGATTGCAAATCCCGACCAGCGTCCGTGTTCACGTCCGCACCCACGCGCTGGTCGGGATTTGCAATCCCGACCCCAACCAAATCAATTTCCGGGTGAACAATATTTATCTTCCCATTAAAAAGATTGGGCTTGCCGAAGATAATATATTCCATGCCGGGCTTGATAGATTCCTTGACCCACTTGATTCCCTTGAACCAAACCAACTCGATGGTGCCGGATGAATCATGAAACAAAGCCGTCAGTCGTTCTG
>Ga0206965_10109_pt1 | contig 21508 bp, 19 predicted proteins | sample Alteio_BWOrgHeat_26_FD_152973 | JGI IMG/M metagenome (GOLD analysis project Ga0206965, IMG submission 152973) | Enriched cells from forest soil in Barre Woods Harvard Forest LTER site, Petersham, Massachusetts, United States -... | ecosystem: Environmental > Terrestrial > Soil > Temperate forest >...
GGGTTACCGGGTGTGGACACGAAAGGGTGATTTGTGGGAGGAGAAATCTCCCGCAGGCGGTGTGAAGACTTTTCAAGTCGTACGGCAGGATCAAGTCGACGGCCGCTCCGGAAACATCATGAGCGACGGACAGAACAAGAGTTATGAAGTCTTTGTCAGCAACAAGGATGTTATCGAGCCACAAATCTACTCCCGGACTGACCAGAAGAAATGGCATCTCCTCGGCAGGATGGAGGACATTCGCTAGGCCGGGCTTCACGGACCGGAGCGGGTCTTTCTGTTCAATCCACTGCCAATCAACGGGTGGGACACCGGGCGCGCATCCAAGCCCATTGCTGCCAGGAACCGCGGAGGTCGGAGACCGCAATCAACCTGTCTCGTCTTGATCGGAGAAAACCCGCCTGCGGAAAATCCTCCGGATTGCGTTGCACGCTATCGATCAGTTCGATGTCGTGCGTCACGGAAAAGCGCTCTGTGAGGGTGGCAGTGATTCCCGGCCGGTGGCAATCGTGCAGTTCGACAAGGATATCCCACCCGGTCAGTGCTGGCACTTTCAAGGGATCCAATAACTCGGCTTCAAACCCTTCACAATCACACATCACACAGACTCGACGATCCCGGAGTTTATTGAGTTCGGCATGATTGCATTCCGATCCGATTACGATCTGAGCAGTAACTTCGTTCAACTCGGCCAACTTCCCGCAGAGAACGCGACAATCCGGCTGGTTGTCAAACGCGTAGATCGTGCTCCGAGTCGATGTTACCGCAAAACCGACCGCGTAGTATCCCTCGGCGCAGCCGACATTCACAATCGCTTCGTAGTTGTTCACGATAATCGCCTCTACCGCGTGAGTGATTTCAGCTTCGTAACAGCCCAGAATTTTGGCCGTAAAACCACTGTTCCTCGCCTCCGGAAGGTAGCGCAACCCTGCAAACGGCCCGGCGTGAACTTTTAAACCGTATCGTTCCACCACCTCCTTCGCTATGGGCTCGAACCGCGCGCAAGCTTGTTGGTAACGCCGGAGTAACTGTGGATGAATCAACCGGGAGTAAATCCAAGGCCACCGGCGCTGGATGAACATCTTAATATCATGTCGTAATTTGAAATTATCAGCGAGCCGGAACTGGCACGTTGTCGTCGTTTTCGAGTTTTTCATTGATGACCTTGCTCGATTTCAGCGTTCCATCCGCCCCAAAATCGAGGATCACGAGCCATCCAAAAACCCCATCGGGCCAGTTTTTACCACCGAGTAACCCATCCGCATCGGCGCTCAAGGATCGAAGCAATGCGGGGATCTCGCCGTGGTGCCAGCAGACAAGAACGGTTTTATGGTCGTAATCGCCGCCCCTCAGCTTTGCCAAGAGCGTCTCCAGGTTCTTGTTCTTGATCGAGGCGTCGAGCGGCAAACCAGCGGCCTTGCTCAACGGTTCCAGTGTCAACCTCGGCCGACGGCTCGAACCTGAATCCGCCGCCGCAAAGAGGGCATCGATCTTCAGCTTTCTCTCCTCATCGACGAACGGCTGGAAATAGCTGGCATACTTTCTCGCCCGATCCTGCCCTACGAGCGTTAATTCTGGATCGGATTTGTCTTCAGGCTCTTTCTTTTCGGCATGACGGATAATCAGGACGGTTCCATTCTTCGGTCCGGTAGCGGTGTTATCGGCGCATCCTTGTACCACGATAGTCAGCCCCAAAAGGAGCGAAGCGAGGGCGCGTTTCATGGCTTTTTCGTTTTCGCGGGCGCGGTGTATTCGAGGATCTGTCCATCGGCGAGCAGGCGTTCACGCAGTTTGGCGTAGGGCACGTCTTGCACCGTGGTGTGGCCGTCGATGGCCATGGCGGCGGCCGTCGCGGCGCTCTGGCCGAGGATCATGAAGACCGGTTCCATGCGGATGCTGCCGAAAGCGATGTGCGAACTGGAGACGCACACGGGAACGAGCAAATTGTCGGCCTGGCCGCGCTGAGGCACCAGTGAACCGTAGGCGATCTCATACGGCCCCTTGGTGGCCGCACCGATGTCGCCTTCGTTTTGCACGTTGCCCTCGGGTGTGATGTAGCGCTGCACGTTGTGCGAATCGATGCCGTAGCTGCCCATGCCGACCGAATCGGGCGTGGCGTGTTTCTTCAGCAGGTCATTCTCGGTCATCACATAGCTGCCGGTCATCCGGCGCGCCTCGCGGATGTAGAGCTGGTACGACCAACCGCCGTTGTCCTTGAATTCATCCTTCGGCAGGCCCCATGTCTGCATTTTCGTCTGCACTTCCTGGGGCACGCGCGGGTCATGGGCGATGAAGTAGAGCCAGCCCTTTTGATAATTCTCGTGCTCGTTGATGATCTCGCGCCGGCGCTCGTACGAAGCGTCGGGATAGTCCCAGCTCATCCCGATGTTGTCGGTGCTGAACGGGCCGTGGTTGTTCGTGTCGGTCTTGTGATTCGGGATGGGATCGAATTTTTCAAAGGTCTCGCGCCAGCCGGCGTTGAAGACGCGCAGGAGCAGCTCGTACTGCTTCGGGTCGTAGCCTTCGGGTTTGGAAATGGGGACGCGGTTTTCCGGCACATCGGTGAGGCACATGCGGAAGCAATAAGCCTGCACTTTCTTGTCGGCCTGGCCGTACTCGCCCGGCGGCGCGGCACTCACGCGCGCGACCACGCCGCTCTTCGGATCGCCCGGCACCACATACGCGCTGATCGGCTCTTTCACCGCACCAAAGTGGTGTTTGTGATGCAGCACGCCGATCTGCACCCCGTTCCATTGCTCACCGTAAGTGCTCTGCGCCTCGCGTCCCACGTGATATTCGACCCCCGTCGCCGCCATCAGATCGCCTTCGTAAGTCGCATCGATGAACATCTTCCCCGCATAGGTTTTGCCGCTCAACGTGGTGATCGCTGTGATGCGCGCGCCATCTTTCTTCACGCCCTTGGCGCGATCCAGCCATTCGTCGCGCTCGACGGGAATGCCGAATTCCTTCACGTAATCCTCGTAAACCTGCTCGGCGACGTGCGGTTCGAAAATCCACATCGTCCGCTGCTCGCCGTCAACCGCCGGCGTCCCCTGCCCCTTGTTGCCGTACTCCTCCTTTTTCTGCCACGACCACGCCTGCGGCTGATCGTAGTGCATCCAGACGCGGTGATAAAAGTCGCGCGAAAGCCCGCCGATGACCGCCTTGTTCCCCGTGTCGGTGAACCCCAGTCCGCCGCTCGAAAGCCCGCCGAGATGCTTGTCCGGGCTGACCACCACCACCGATTTGCCCAGCTTCTTCGCCTGCACGGCGGCGATCACACCGGCCGACGTGCCGCCATAGACAACCACATCATAATCCGCGGCGCGGGAGAACAGGGACAGCGCGGCGAGCGCAGACAACGAGGCGAGGAACGAGGGGAATCGCATAGCACGGCAAGTGTGTTTCCTGGACCGATGGCTGCAAGCTCAGACGCACGCATTCCTGACCGCATCGATCAAGGCATGGACCACCGCGGGAACAAGCAGGTTACCGCTGCGACGCCAGAAGATGGAAAGCGGAATGCCCAGCATCGCATGGGTGATGGGGAAAGCGACCAGGCCGACACCCAGAAGTGATGGCGCCACAATCGGCAGATGCCACCAACCCCACATCGCGGAGAGCAGAAAGGCGGTGAGCCATGGCCGTGGATCCTGCGGATGCTGAATATGGGAGTCGAGTATGCCGCGGAACGCGACTTCCTCCATGACGAAACAGACCGGCAGCAGCACCAGAAATTGCTCCGCACCAAATCGCACCCGCTCGAAAGTCAGCGGAATCGGGTGGCCCTGGGCAAATGCGGCCAGGAGCATCCAGCCGCAACCGAGCACGCCCGCGGTGGCCAGGCACAGCCACAGCGAGCGCAGAGCTTTCGCGTCAAAACGGCGCAGGGCAAAGGCCACACCGACCGCGCCGATCATGCTGGTAAAGAAGTAAAGCCGCAGCATCCACCCGCTGTGCGGCCACGAATGAACGAGGTCCCAAATCGGCACGACCAAAAAGCACAGAGCAATCAAGACCCCGGGCACATCGAGGCGCAGTGCCGTCGTATCGCGCACCCAGCAACTGCTCAACGGCTGCCGCCGCACAAAAAGCTGGAAGCAAACGCACAGCGGGATCCCGAGGAGCAGATAGGCATACGGGTCGAGATGCAAAAGCCAGCCCCCCGCCATCCAGACTGCAACGAACAGGACTGCTTGAAGAAATCGTGTGCTCTGGGTCATCTGCGCAGAAGCTTCTGGCACGAAGCAGGGCCTGCCTGCCAGCGGATTCTCGATTCGTCCTCACACTGGTCAGGCCCTTTTCCGCTCTGCGGAAGACCCCGCGGGTTTGGTCCAATCGCCGCCGCCACCAGTGCGGTGAAAATAAAAGCGTAGTAGATGCCGTGCCAGCATGCCCACCCGTCCCTCACTTCGCGTCCACGCGCACATCAGCAAAATCGACCGTCGCCAGGCAATCGACGATGTTGCAGCGCACGATCAGTCGTTTCGTCTCGGGATGGATTCGCACCAGCCCGCTCATGGTCTTCCAGGCCGGCGCGGGTCCCGACATATCGCAAGGCATATCCCTGGCAACGAGTTTGTTATCCCCATCGCGTTGAGCAATGACCACTCCATAGGTGCCCTGCCCTTTCATGTCCTTGCAGCGCAGGCGCAAGGCCACCGCAAGCTCTTTGACGTCGGGCGGACGATCCAGTTCTTCGACGAAAAAGGTTTCGCCCTTTTCCAAGCTCACCAGGCGCAGAAAACTCGCGCCTTGCTCGGTGGCCACGGCGCCCCTCTTCGGCATGTCGGACTTCCAGCTTTCCGGCGTGCCGTCCTGCTTCTTCTGGGTGAAATCGCCATTGATGACGAGATTACGCGCGGCGCCATGGATGGCGTGCGCGCCCGCCGCGTTTTGCCCGGCGAGCTTCCCCTTTTCGGCCTCGATCTGCTTCAGCAATTCCGTCTGGCCCGCGGCGCGCGCGTTGTTTTCGTAGAAAGTGAGGCCGCGCAGATAATCCGCCGCCGCCTGCTGCGCGCGCACGCCGTACTCACGTTCGGCACGATCCATCTCCCGCCGCAGATTGGTCCGCGGCGTGAGCAGCGTTGCGGGCAGCAGCGGTGCGGCCATGGCAGGAAGCGGCGTCCCGGCGGAGACGGCCGTCTTCTCATCCCCTACAGCTTTCGATTCCTCCGGCTTTTGGCTGCTCGCCGCCTTTTGTTCCGCGGTGGCCAGCGCCGCGAGGTACGTCTGGCGCGCCGGCGCCACAGTCTTGTCGCGCGCCTCGGCCAGCACTTTCAGGTCGGATTGATATTTCGCGGCCAACGGCGCGAGTTCCGCCGGAACTCCGTCGGCGGCATTCTGGGCAACGGCGAAAGGGAATCCAAACAACGCGATCAACGCGGTCGAAATCGCAGCGGCAGCAATCGTCTTGGGCATTTTCATCGAGATGGGGTTCCGAGACTTCCAATAAGCAAAAAGCCGAAAAGGTTACGAGCGAACTGAGGATTTATGCCGCCATAGTTGTGGCTTTGCGTCAACGCCACGTCTCCATGGTGTAAAAATCTCGTGAATCAACTTTGTCTATGCTATTTCGCCGGCACCGGTGTCTGCGGCGTGACAGATGCACCGGTCTGCGGCCCGTTGACGACGGCGCTCAACTCGATGTCTTTGATGTACACTTCGCCTTCGCCCTCGATGACCACGTTGAGCCGGACGAGATCCGGCCTTTCACCCTTCTTCAAAAAGAACGGAATCTGGCAGGAAACCCAATCGTTCGAGCCGCTGATCGTCTGGTCCAGCCCACGCGAAAACGCTTCTCCCATGCCGGGAAAGCGGCACCACATTTCCAGGTAGGCCCGCCCCTCCAGGGCTTTGGTCATGAGCTTCGCTTGATAGAGCACCGTGCAGTCTTCCACGTTGGGATCGGACACTTCATACAGCCGCACCACCCGCGGCTGGGCCACGAGGCGGGCCCGCGCCTCGAGTCGGGCGCGCTGGGCCAGCACCTCAGGATCCTGCTCGCCGTGGTTCTTCAACAACTCGGCAAGTTCGCGCTGCAATTCATTCCGTTCCTTGCCGGAGATGGACATCCCCCATGTCTCGGTGGCGTTATGAATCGGCCCGGTATCCGAGGAGATCATCGTATCATCGAAGGTGAATTTCTTGATCACGATCTCGCGCGGCGCAGCAGGCGCACTCTCGTCTCGAAGGGGCGGCACGGTTCCAAGCTGGCCCAATCGCTCTGCTTCCAGCACGGGCAAAAGGCGGCGGGTGAGCGTGAGGGGGTAGGCCTCCGTTTTGGTCTTGCCCGCAGGAACGACCGTCAGCCTCACCTGAGATCCCTCCCTCCCGCGCAAACCCGCGACACATTCGCTCAACGTGTGCCCGGCGACGGAGACCATGGGTTTCCCCGGCTCGCCGAATTGCGCGATCGCGTCCCCCGGCTGGAGGTGGCCGTCTTCACTGGCCGGTGTGTTTGGCACAATCGAGGCGATCACCATTTGCCCGTCGCGATTGGTGACTACAATGCCGATGGCCGCGTTTTGCGGCTGCGCGGCGTCGCGCGATAGACGCACGCGCGCATCGGCCTCCTCCACACGGTCACGGGCGCGTGCCTCTTCGGCTTCCTCCCTGGCACTCATCGTCGATTTGCGAACGCGCGTCACCGCGGGCAGCAGCAAACAGATTAGGAAGAGCACGAACAAGGAAACCGCGCCGAACGCGAACCAGCGCCACGGGCTCCACGGTTTTCCGACGTGTGGTGAACCAGCGGCGGCGGTGCTGGAAGCCGGGCGCGCCGGGACTTCCTGGGCGATCGTCTCCACCTGCGTGCGCATCTCCGCCGCCGTCTGATAGCGCAATTCCGGTGTCTTCTCGAGAGCCCGCAAGACGATCTGGTCGAGGCGCACGTCGATCTGTACTTTGGTCGAGGGTGGCTGGAGCTTCGCGCCGGGCAGTTCGCCCGTGAGCATTTCATAGAGCACCACGCCAAGACTGTAGATGTCCGCTCGATGGTCCGTCCGCTGATGCTCCTTCTGCTCCGGCGCCATGTATTGCGGCGTGCCCGCGGGCTGCGATTCGGCGACGCCGGTGCTCATGTCCTCGCCGAGCATCTTGGCGATGCCGAAGTCCGCGATCTTCACGCGGCCTTCCTTGTCCAGCAGCAGGTTCTCCGGCTTGATGTCGCGGTGGACGATGCCGTGCTCGTGCGCGTATTGCAGCGCTTCGCAAATCGGCGGCACCACCGCCAGCGCCTGCTCCGGCGTGAACCGGTTCGCGCCCATCGCCTGCCGCAGGTTCACGCCATCGACAAATTCCATGAGCAGGAAATAAAAGCCGCCCGCCCGGCCAAAATCGTAGACGGTGACAATGTGTGGATGATTGAGCGCGGCGAGTGCGTGGGCTTCGCGCGTGAAGCGCTTGGCAAATTCCGCGTCACCGGCCCGCTCGGGCGCGAGCAGCTTCAGCGCGACGAGGCGGTTGAGCGATTTCTGCCGCGCCTTGTAGACCACGCCCATCCCGCCGCGACCGAGGCATTCCAGGATCTCGAGTTGGGGAAAGTGCGGCGCCAGTTCCTCCGGCGAGAGCGGCGGTTTGGCCGGCACCGCGGGCTCCGCGGTGAAGGCCGTTTCGGGACCGAGCGGGAGAGCCGCGAGGCAACGCGGGCAAAGTCCTTCCGGTGCATTGGCCGGGAGCGCCGCGCCGCAGCGCGGGCACTTGGGAATTTTAGGGGAATCGTTCATCACCGTTTCCAATAAGATTCCCCGGGAGATTGTTACACCCGGCCCAGTATTTCGACGACGTAACGAACCTCGGCCTCCACATCCTCCTCGTTCGATACCGTATCCGCCACTGTGGAGCGAAACACCTCGCGAAACCGCTTGCGCAAGCGGTGCACCGCGACCCGCGCCGCGCCTTCGCTCGTGCCCAGCGCCCGCGCAATTTCCTCGTAGGGAATCGCCCCACGCTCGGCGACGAGATACTCCTTGAGTCGCTCGAAATCTCCGCCACGGCCGTCGCGCTCATACTCCGCACGCAACCGCGCCATGGTCTGGTCGAGCAGCGTCAGCGCCCAACGCCGCTCGTAGAGATGATCGGCGGACAACGCTGGGCCCGGATCGGCGAGATAGCACTCTTCCGCGGATTTGGTATCGAACGGCACCACCACTTGCCCTCCGCCGCGTCGGACCGCACGCGCCTTGTCCCACTCATTCGCCAGGAAGCGCTTCAACGCCATGATGAGAAAGGTGCGAAACCGCCCTCGCTCGCGCTCCACCGCGTCCAGCCAGTCCTTCTGCAGCAAGCGGGCGAAAAATTCCTGCGTCAGGTCCTGGGCGTCATGCGCCGAGTTCCCCAACCGCCGCACAAACGCATACAGCGGCGTCCAGTACCCCTTGCAAAGCGTCTGCAAAGCGTCCTGCGATTCCGGCGAGGCCTTGTCTCGCGCCGCCATCACCACCGACCACCGCGTCGTCACGAATTGCGCCGGCCGCGCTTCCGCGGATTCGTGCTGGTCGGAAGAAAGTGGCATCGGTCAGGGGACAACGGCTACCTATGAGATAAGCGGGCGCGGCGCATTGTTACGAGCGGGGATGTCAGTCATTGTCAAATGGGACATGAATTCGGCGTTGTGTTTGTACCAAACAGCCGGGCACGGGGAACGCGTTCTCTTTGCCGACATAAATGCAATCAAATGGCGTCATAAACCCATCATGAGGCACTCGCCGGCACCCTTGCCCGCGAAGGATTTCAACCTTGAGCCACCTTGATTCGCCTTGACTGGCCTATGCCTTACTCTGAAACGGCCATCAGCCAATCAAGGCAGACTGGAAGGCTCAATCAAGGGCCAAGCCAAAACCCATTGTTGCAATTGATTTGCAACAAGTTACCGCAATTATTCTGTCAAAGAACCTCTTTCCATAGACCGCCGGAGTTTCATCGCGACCGCAAACCCACCGCTCACATTCGAGCGCACATAGTGTGCAAAAGCCCATGACATATGCAAGCAAGAAGTGAGGGTCGGCGAGAATCACATACCGAGGTGTCCAGGGGATACCGCATGCCGCTCAATCAAGGTCCAGGTCGCGCTTCTGCTGCTCCTGCGGTCTCTCGATATCGGGAAAATCCGCGCCCTGCGGAAAATTTTCCCGCATATAACGGGCGACATCCTTCAGCGTCTTGGGCTTCGGTCTCCGCTTGAGGCCGCGTTCCCCGATGCCAGCCTCTGAATCGCGCGGCCAAGCGTCCAAGGCGGTTTCCATGGTACACAACAACTCGCTTCGGGACGCGCCCGTGGAAGCAAGGATGGTCAGGCCGAAGCTGACCGCCTGCACGAAGTTCGCCATTGCGCCAGGGTCGGCCTTCCTGGGCAGATCGCCTTCTTCCTGGGCCCGCCGAAAGCGTTTCCGCAGCTCTCTATTCGCCAGGACCCGCCCGGCGGCCATTTCCCGGGCGAGCGGATCGTCTGTTCCTCCACACGACAGCGTGCCGTGGACCCAAAGGCAAGTCCGCGGGCTTTTGGGCGCCGTGAGCAGATCAACCGTGTGCCGCAGGCAAAAGCTCGCGACTGCGCGCGCCGTGGGCTGCTTCAGCGACTCGCGCAGATACGCGGACGGTCCTCCCGCGTAGCGATCGAGCACCTTCCGGTAGAGCGACTCCTTGTTGCCAAAGGCGGAATAGAGACTGGGACGATTGATTCCCATGGCTTTCGTGAGATCGGAAAGCGAAGTGCCCAGGTAGCCTTTTTCCCAAAAGACGCGCATGGCCTTGTCGAGCGCCTGGTCGGTGTCAAAGCCGCGGGGGCGGCCCCGTCCGGAAGGTGGGAGATTACGTTTCATACTAACCAGTAAATAAATCATTTGACGCCCCGTGTCCACGTGGCAAATCTATACCGAACGATACAAAATACTATGAACACTACCTCGAACAAACTCGCGGGAAAAATCGCCCTCGTTACCGGCGGCAGCAGCGGTATCGGACTTGCCACAGCCAAACGGTTTGTGTCCGAAGGCGCGCATGTCTTCATCACTGGCCGCCGTCAACCCGAACTCGACGCTGCCGTGAAACTCGTGGGAAGCGACGTTACTGGCATCCGCAGTGACGTCTCCAACCTTGCAGACCTCGACCGTGTCTATGCCACCATCAAAAGCGAAAAGGGTCGCCTCGACATTCTTTTTGCCAACGCCGGAGGCGGTGGCCTCGCGCCCCTTGGCCAGATCACCGAGGAGCATTTCGACAATACCTTCAATACAAATGTTCGCGGGCTGCTTTTCACCGTTCAAAAAGCGCTGCCGCTCATGCCGCCCGGCTCGTCTATCATCCTCAACGCATCCACCACTTCCATCAAAGGCACGCCGGCCTTCAGCGTTTATAGCGCAACGAAGGCAGCCGTGCGGTCATTCGCTCGCAATTGGACGCTCGATCTCAAGGAACGGAAAATTCGCATCAACGCCGTCAGTCCGGGTGTCGTGCCCACTCCGGGTTATGATTTGATGGGCCTGACGAAAGAACAGGTGCAGGGCTTCGTGGACTTCATGGTGACCTCCATTCCGCTCGGTCGCGTCGGCGTCCCGGACGAAATCGCCAAAGCGGTCGTGTTCCTCGCGTCTGACGACAGCAGCTTCGTCAACGGTATCGAACTCTTTGTCGATGGCGGCATGGCGCAAATCTGAATCTACTCCATCATCAACCTTAACTCATCACATTATGTCACAAAAACTCACAAACAAAGTCGCCGTTGTCACCGGCGCCTCCAAAGGCATCGGCGCTGCCATTGCCACGCATCTCGCCGCGGAGGGCGCGGCGGTGGTGGTCAATTATTCCTCGAGCAAGGAAGGGGCCGACCGGGTCGTCGCGGAGATCATCAAAAAGGGCGGCAAGGCCGTAGCGGTGCAGGGAAACGTCGCGAAAAAGGCGGACATCGACCGTCTTTTCGCGGAAACCAAAGAGGCCTTCGGCCGCCTCGATGTGCTGGTCAACAACGCCGGCATCTACGAATTCGCGCCCTTGGAGGAAATCACCGAGGAACATTTCCGCAAGCACTACGACGTGAATGTGCTCGGGCCGCTGCTCACGACCCAGGAAGCGGTGAAGCACTTCGGTCCGGACGGCGGCAGCGTGATCAACATCAGTTCAGCCGTCACCACCTTCACGCCGCCGGGGTCGGCTGTCTACTCCGGCACCAAGGCCGCGCTCGACGTCCTCAGCCGGGTCCTCTCGAAGGAACTCGGCCCGCGGAAGATTCGCGTGAACACCATCAATCCCGGCATGGTCGCGACCGAAGGCACGCAAGCCGGCGGATTTCTCGAGGGCGAATTCCGCAAACAGGTCGAGTCCCAATCGCCGCTTGGCCGCATCGGCCAGCCGGCGGACATCGCCCAGGCAGCAGTATTTCTTGCCAGCGCGGATTCCTCGTGGATTACCGGCGAATTCCTGACCGTCAGCGGTGGTGTCCGCTGAGCGCGTACTCGCGTGAGATCAGCGGCGCGGCTGTCGGTCCGATCCCGACAACCTCGTGGCTCACCCCTCCCGCTCGCTGATCGCCGCCTGGGCGCGCAGCAGGTCGTGCAGCGTGACCACCGCCAGCGGATGGCCGTGGTCGGTGTCGGTGATGACGATGAGTCCACAGGTCGATTCGATGAGCAGGACCTGGCACTCGCGGATGGTCTGACTCGGTCGCGCCGTGACGGCAGGCAGCAAGGCGACGCCGCGCTTTTCCTTCTGCGCCTGCTCGAAAGCGGCCCGGACCAGAATGCCTTCGAGTGTCCCGGCCGAAGCCACCGGGAAGCGCTGGTAGGGCGTTTTTTCCAAAACTGGAATCAGCATTGCTTCCTCGAGACTCGTTATGATCACGGGTTGAAAATGCGCGATGGCGGAGATCGGGAGATTCTGCCAGCTCCGCAAATCGCGCGGCGGGACGACGTGCGCCATCTCGTGCCCATCCTGGATGAGGATGGCTTCGTAGAAATTCTCGCGGTTGCAACGGCGCGCCACCAACTGGCTGACGAGCGTGGCGATCATGAGCCCGGGCACGAGCGCGAATTGGTGCGTCATCTCGAAGATGATGAGCACCGCCGTGACTGGCGCCTGGACCACTCCGCCGAGGCATGCGCTCATTCCGCCGACAGCGAGCAGGACGCGGTCGGACTCGTTCAAGGCCGTGAATTGATTGCTGAAACCCGCTACCGCAATCCCGCACATCCCGCCGAAGAAAAGGCTCGGCGAGAAGACGCCGCCGGAGCCGCCGAGGCCGTAGCAGGCAATCGTGGCGAGCAATTTCGCCAGGAGCAACGCGACAGCCAGTTTCCACAGCAGGCCGGCCGTGAGCGCGACGGAGAGATCGTCGTAGCCCAGGCCAAAGACGCCCAGGTGGCCGGTGTGCGCGTAGACGGCCATGCCCAGCGCCCACGTGACCCAGCCGGCCAGCAGCGGCCGCCACATCGCGGGCACGCGGCGCCAGGTGCGCGAACGGGCGCGCAAGGCCAGTGCGCCGCGTTGGAAGGCTACACCCGCGAGCGCCGCCAGGCCCGCGCTGAAGGGCATGAGCACGTAGGCGCGCCAGGTCGGTTCGTCGATGCGGGGAAGGTCGAAGGCCGGCTGCGCGCCGAGCCACGCGTGGACGGTCAACGCTCCGATGACCGAGGCCAGCAGCACCGGCCCCAACAGGCGGCTGTTGAGATCCTCAAGAATCTCCTCGAGGACAAACGCCACTGCGGCCAGCGGCGCATTGAAGGCCGCGGCCAGGCCCGCCGCCGCTCCGGCCGCCGCCGCGGCGCGTTTGTTTTGCTTCGCCACGCCGAGCAGCCCCGCGAGGGTCGAGGCGACATTGCCGCCGAGCTGCACACTCGGGCCTTCACGACCGAGGCTCTGTCCACCACCGATGCTCAATGCGCTGGCGACAAACTTCACCCACCCGACTCGCGCCGGCGTGTGGCCGAAATCTTTCCAGAAGGCCAGCTTCAACTGGGGGATGCCGCTGCCCGCCGCCTCGGGACAAAACCGCGTCAACAGCCAGCCGGAAAAAATCGAAACGGTGGTGATGATCGCCAGGCTGATCCACGGGAACAGGCGCGGCGCCACCGCCAGCGGGTAGGTGAAGCTCGCCCAATACACTTTGCTGATCGCCACTTGAAAAGCCACGGCCACCAGGCTCGCAACCAGTCCGTACAAGGCGATCGAGACAACGAAGCGGGTTCGCTCGGGAAGGCGATGCAGGGCGGCGGTAGTTCGTTTCAGCACAGCCCGAACTTGCAAGCCGTCCCCCAAAACATCAATGCCGTGGCATTGTTCACGGTCGCTGCAGCACACGGGCCACGCGGCGCGCGGCGGCGTGACTCGGGCGTTCGACGAGCAGGTAAAAGACGTAGCTGGAGGCAAGGACGAAGGGACAGAAGATGAGCCATCGGAGCCAGGGCTCGCCAACATGCGGAAGGAACAGGACAAACGATGCCGCCGCGATGAGGTGCACCAGGTAGAGCGAGTAGCTCCATTCACCGGCCCACTCGATCCATGCTGAAGCGGAGATGCGACGGTGATAGAAAATCTCCCGGCGCAGCCATGCCGCCGCCAGCAGCGCGAAGAGATTCAGAGTCCACGGAAATCCGATCGCACTGTGGAACCGAAGGGCGCTGCAAACCCAAGCCGCGGCAAACAGCAGGCTCCGCCAACTCCAGATGGCTCCCGCCGTAACATGAACCTGTTCGCTGCTGCGCGTGCTTTCAGCCAGTGCGCAGCCGAGGATCCAGCAGGGAAATCCCAAAAGCCAGTTGAGACTCGGTCCATACGAAGGATAGTTTCCGGCATGGGGATCGGTCAGCACGACCGCGTACGATGCCGCGAACGAAACGATCAAAAGCGGGTTCCAGGAGCCAAGCCTGACTCGAAGCACGCGGAGCGCCGGATAGAGAACGTAGTAAATGAGTTCCGCCAGGAGACTCCAGAGGATGCTATCGTTGAAGAGCTGCAACTGAACATTCACCACAGCACCCAGTGGAACGGCGATCGCCACGGGAATGAGCAATCGAATAAATCGCCGCGCATAGAATGCCGCAAGGTTCGGCCTTCGGAGTGAATCAGCGTAGGGATGATGGATGCAGAATCCGGAGACGACGAAGAAGATGATGACCGCGGCGGGGCCCACCCATAGGTTGTTGTACAATCCCGCCAGAAACAACCCGACGGTCGAATGACGATTGAATATGCCTTCCAATGGAGGTTGCGCACCGTGGCCGAAAAAGACCCACAGGGCACAAATGAAACGAATCGAATTCAGTCCGGAGACCTTGCCTTCCACCGAGGCGAAGCGGGGTGCGACACTACAGGTTCCCGCGTCTTCACCGACGGCCTTGACGATACTTTCTACTTTCAAGAATGGAACGGGTATTTGCCATTGGAATGGCCCACTGGGGATTTGAGTAGTCGCATCTTTGTCCGTGTAGCCCTCTCCTCGGGCAAAGTCTATTCGCCGTTTGCCATTCGGCCCCAGTTTCGGGTGCCGATGCCGTTCGCGCGATCCTATCCTTCCTGCTTTCCCACTTTCCTGATTCAATCCCCGAAACTCCCATGAGCCAGCCCAAGATCATCGCCTTTGCCGGCAGCCTCCGCACCGGATCCTTGAACAAAAAACTCCTCGCGGTTGCCGTCGAAGCCGCGCGCGCCGCTGGGGCGGAAGTCACCGTCGTCGATCTTCGCGAACTGGCGCTGCCGCTTTTCGACCAGGACATCGAAGACACCAGCGGGCTGCCCGCGGGCGCGAAAAAACTCAAGACGCTGCTCGCGGCGAGCGACGGTTTTCTCATCGCCTCGCCCGAATACAACAGCTCGATCACCGGGGCGTTGAAAAATGCCATCGACTGGGCTTCGCGCAGCGAGTCCGACGACGAGCCGTCGCTGATCGCTTTCCACGGCAAAGCGGCGGCCCTTTGCGCCGCTTCGCCCGGCGCCCTCGGCGGCCTGCGCAGCCTTATCACGGTGCGCTCCATCCTCGGCAACATCGGTGTCCACGTCCTCCCCGATCAAGTCTGCATCCCCACCGCCCACGATGCCTTCGATGAAAGCGGCCAACTCAAGGACGCGCGGAAGGCCAAACACATCGCTGGTCTGGCCACGGCGCTGGTCGAGTTCGTTCGCAAACTCCATTAGCCCACCATCCTGCCAGAAAACAACGCCTCGACGGATCTGTTCCGACTTTCGTTCCGTTTCGATCCGAAACGGCTTCCTCCCCCTCGTATAAAGGGGGGGAGAGCGGGTGAAGAGACTCGAACTCTCGACATCTTCCTTGGCAAGGAAGTGCTCTACCAACTGAGCTACACCCGCGGCGGAGGAAGCGAAAAATAGGAGAGTCCCCATGGGATGCAAGGAATTTTCTCGCCCAATCCGGCCATGGGGGGAGGGGCTTCGGTTGACCGGGGGCAATTTTGGCGCTGTGGGGGATTCCGGCTCGGAATTCAAGAATGTGGCACGGTCAGAGTGGACTTTTTAGGCATCTTCATCAATCTTGGCGCCCCGTGGTCGCTTTCACGTTCGACGCTCTGCGGAGTGTTGTGCCGGCCCGGCCCTCCATTCGATTATGTCCCAACCCATTTGGATCCTCGGCGCCAGCGGCTACGTCGGCAGCGCGTACCAGCGGCTGCTGGAGTCGCGCGGCATCCCGTTTCGCGCCCTGCCGCGCACCGATCTCGACTATTACAACCCCGCGACGCTGACCCTCGCTCTGCACGAGGCGAAGCCTGCATTCGTCGTCAATTGTGCGGGCTACACCGGCAAGCCCAACGTCGATTCCTGTGAATTGCACAAGACGGAATGCCTGTTTGGCAACGCCATCCTGCCCGGCGTGCTGCGCCAGGCCTGCGGCGTCACCGGCACGCCTTGGGGGCACATCTCCTCCGGCTGCATTTTTACCGGCCGGCGGGCGGATGGCAACGGCTTCCGCGAGACGGATGCGCCGAATTTCTCTTTCCGCACCAACAATTGCTCCTTTTACAGCGGAACGAAGGCGCTTGGCGAAGAGGTCCTCGCCGGCGCGCGCGATTGCTACATCTGGCGGCTGCGCATCCCGTTCAACGAAGTCGATTCGCCGCGCAACTATCTCACCAAGCTCCTGCGCTACGACCGCCTGCTCGAGGCCGAGAACTCCCTCTCGCAACTCGACGAGTTCGTCCGCGCCACATGGGAGTGCTGGGAAAAGCGCGTGCCTTTTGGCATCTACAACGTGACTAATCCCGGCTCGGTGACCACGCACGAGGTCGTCGAATTGATCCAGCAAAGCGGCGTATCGAAAAAGAACTTCCAGTTCTTCAGCGACGAGGCGGATTTCATGAAGAGAGCGGCCAAGACGCCGCGCTCGAACTGTGTGCTCGACAGCTCGAAGCTGCTCGCCTCGGGCATCGTGATGAGCGAAGTGCACGACGCCATCGCGAAGGCGCTCAAGAACTGGAAGCCCGAGTGACCATGCGCCTGCTCGTCACCGGCGGCGCCGGCTTTATCGGGTCGAATTTCGTTCTCCAGCAACTCAACGAGCGCCAGGACGTCGAGCGGCTCGTGAACCTCGACAGTCTCACCTACGCAGGCAATCCCGCCAATCTCGCGCCAGTCGAGAAAGATGCGCGCCACGTCTTCGTCCAGGGCGACATCGGCGACAGCGAGCTCGTGGCTAAACTGCTCGCCGAGCATGCCATCGACGCGGTGCTTAACTTCGCCGCCGAGTCACACGTCGATCGTTCGATCGATGGCCCCGAGGCCTTCGTCCAGACCAACGTCGTCGGCACTTTGCGGCTGCTACAGACCGCGCGGGCTTATTGGGGCAAGTTAGCGCCGGAGAAGAAGAGCGCGTTTCGTTTTCTCCATGTCTCGACCGATGAAGTGTACGGTTCACTGCGCCCGCAGGACCCGGCTTTCACCGAGGAGACGCCCTTCGCGCCCAACAGCCCCTACGCCGCGAGCAAGGCGGGCAGCGATCACCTCGTGCGCGCCTTCCACCACACCTACGGCCTGCCGGTGCTGACCACCAATTGCTCGAATAACTACGGCCCGTTGCAATTCCCGGAAAAACTGATTCCGCTGATGATCCAGAACGCGCTCGAGGGCCGCGCGCTGCCGATTTACGGCGACGGCATGAACGTGCGCGATTGGCTCTACGTGCGCGACCATTGCACCGCCATCCGCCTCGTGCTCGACCGCGGCCAACTGGGCGAAACGTATAACGTCGGCGGTCTGAACGAGCAGCCGAATCTCGCGGTCGTGGACACGCTCTGCGCGCTGCTCGATGAGCTGCGTCCGCGCGCCGACGGCAAGTCGTACACCACGCTCAAGACCTTCGTCACCGACCGGCCCGGTCATGACCGGCGCTATGCGATCGATTGCACGAAGATCACGCGCGAACTCGGCTGGAAGCCGGCGGAATCCTTCGCCACCGGGTTGCGCAAGACGGTCGAATGGTATCTCGCCAATCCGGCCTGGTGCGCGGACATCTCCAGCGGCAAATACCGCCAGGAACGGCTCGGAGTCCTTTCATGAAACGCAAAGGCATCATTCTCGCCGGCGGCTCCGGCACGCGGCTTTACCCCGTCACCCGCGCGGTGAGCAAGCAGCTCATGCCGGTTTACGACAAGCCGATGATCTACTATCCGCTCTCGGTGCTGATGATGGCCGACATCCGGGACATTCTCATCATCTCGACGCCGCACGATCTGCCGCAGTTCCGCCGGCTCTTCGGCGATGGCAGGCAATTCGGCCTCGAGATTTCCTATGCCGAACAGCCCAAGCCGGATGGCCTCGCCCAGGCTTTTCTCATCGGCGCGGAGTTCCTCGCCGGCAGTCCGGCGTGCCTCGTCCTCGGTGACAACCTTTTCTACGGCCACGATTTTCAAAAGACCTTGCGCACCGCCTCGAAGCGCGGCAACGGCGCGACGATCTTCGGCTACTATGTGTCGAATCCCGAGGCCTACGGCGTGGTGGAATTCGACGCGGCCGGCAAAGCCATTTCGCTCGAGGAAAAGCCCAAGGCGCCGAAGTCGAAATACGCCGTGCCGGGGCTCTACTTCTACGATTCGCAAGTCGTCGATCTCGCTCGCAGCCTCAAACCCTCGAAACGCGGCGAGCTCGAGATCACCGACCTCAACCGGGTCTATCTCGAACGCAGCGAACTCCATGTCGAGACGCTCGGCCGCGGTCTGGCGTGGCTCGACACCGGAACGCACGATTCGCTGCTCGAAGCCGCCGATTTCGTCCGCGCCATCCAGAACCGCCAGGGATTGAAGATCGCCTGTATCGAGGAGATCGCGCTGCTCAAGGGCTGGATTTCCAAAGACCAGTTGCGCACCCTCATCGACGATCTCGGCAAGACCTCCTACGCCGATTACCTGCGCGCGCTGCTCGTAAGTTAAGCCGATGGTGGGCGCTGACGAAGCAGCGCCCTCCATCATTCCCGCGGCAACAGTGCGGCCAGCGCGCCGCCGACGCGCATGAGCAGGTCGGTTTCGGCAACCGGCCAGTCGTAAGCGGTCGCCTTGCCGATCCCGATCACGCCTCGCAACTTCCCCTCGACCATCATCGGCACCGCGACTGTGCCTTCCATGCCCGTGATCTTCGCTCCCGGTTTGGCCTGGCCGGAGGTATCGGTCTGCAAATTGCAAATCGTAATGGGCTCGAGCCGCTGCGCGGCGAGCCCCGCGATGCCCTTGCCGATCGGCACGGTCTCGACGATCTGCACCACGGGCGGCGGAATATTTTTGTGAGCGACAAGCTTCAGCACGCCATCGCGGAGAAGGTGCACGGTGCCGGCCTGGCAGCCGAAGTGCGCGAGCGCGGCACCAAGTACGGTGGAGATGTCGCCCGTGGCGACGGCGGATTCGAGATCGGGTGGAAGAGGAAGGCTCATAAGGCAGAACATCCAACACCCAACATCCAACGTCCAACATCCAATTTGTTCCTGCTCCACGGTTGAGTTTGGATGAGTGAGGCATCCACGTTGCGGTACTTAAAACTGAACACTTAAAACTTAAAACTATTTCGCCGCGCGATTGGGATACGGTGGCTTGTGCGGCGGGCCGGGCGGGCTGGCCTGCATCTCCTTGAGCACTTCCTCGATCGCGCGCTCGAGTTGCGGGTCGCGGCCCTGCGCCAGCTCGGCGGGATCGTCGAGAACCGGGATGTCGGGGTCGACGCCGTGGCCCTCGATGATCCATTTGCCGGACGTGTCGTAGATACTGAACGTGGGCACGGTCACGTGCCCGCCGTCGATCAATCCCGGCGCGCCGGTCATGCCGATGAGGCCGCCCCAGGTGCGCGTGCCGATGATGGGCCCAAGCTTGTTTTCGCGGAAGAGCCACGGGAAGCAATCGCCGCCTGAGCCGCTCCAGCCGTTGGTCAGGATCACTTTCGGACCGACCTGCGCGATGTACGGCGTCTGCCAGTCGCGCCCGTCGCGCACGCCCCAGTAGTTGGTCACGCGCCGCCCGAGCAATTCGATGAAGCGATCGGGAATTTGCCCGCCGGAATTCCAGCGCTCGTCGATAATGAGTCCCTTCTTGTCGACCTGTGCGCGAAATTGCTGGTAGAGCTCGCTCTGCCCATCCGCGCCGGTGTTCTTCACGTAGATGTAACCGACGGTTCCGCCGCTCGCGGCTTCGACCCGCCGGCGGTTCGCCTCGACCCACGCCTTGTGCCGGAGCTGCGTTTCGCTGCCGAGCGTTTGCACGAGCACAAAGCGGGCACCCTGCGTGTTGGGCTTGTCGTTGACGGTGATGAAAACCGGTTTGTCCGCGAGCCCCTGGAAGGCCGCCCACGGATCCTGGTGCGGATTGATCTCGCGGCCATTGACCGCGAGAATCCAATCGCCCTCGTGCACATTTACGCCCGGCTGCTGCAAGGGCGACCGCACGCCGTCCCACGGCGCCGGCGTGAGAATATGCGTGACGCGATACGCGCCCTGTTCGAGAGAAAAATCGCAGCCGAGATAGCCGACCGACCGCACCGGCGCCTCATCCACATCGCCGCCGCCGCGGTAGGTGTGGGAGCAGTTCATCTCCCCGAGCAACTCACCGAGGATGTAGTTCACGTCGCCGCGGGTCACAGCGTCGTCGAGCAACTTGCCGTAGCGCTCGCGCATCTTCTTCCAATCCACACCATGCATCCCCGGGTCGTAGAAAAAGTCGCGCTCGATGCGCCAGGCGTCGTTGAAAATCTGCCGCCATTCCGCCGCCGGATTGACCATCATCTCCAGGCTGCCGGTCGCCATCGGCTTGTCGATCTTTTGCCCCTCGAGCACGTTGATGATGCCCCACTGGTCGCCTTTCTTGACCAGCAGCTTCTTGCCATCGGCGGAAAGTTCCGCGCCGCCGCAATCGTCGAGGATCATTTTCTCCTCGCGCTTCTCCAGGTCCCAAAAGGACAGCGGCGCCGTGCCCCGGCGCGCGCCCACCCGCGGCGGCCAGCGAAAAATCACCCGCCCCGGCACAGCCATGAGATTGTCGAAGTGTCCGCCGCCCGCCGGCAACACCACGCCGCGGCCTTCGATGTCGTCGAAATCGATGACCAGCGGTTTCGGCTTGAGTGGATATTGGCGCGCGAGCCGCATCCCCTGGCGTCCTTCGCCTGGCGGCGGGTTTTCGTTCGCCGGCTTCTGCTCGTTGAGCACGGCCTCTCCCTGCGGCTTGTCCTTCTTCGGCTCGCTTTGCTTTGGTTCCTCCGGCTTCTTGTCTTTTTCCGGCTCGTCTTTCTTCTCTTCGGGCTTTTCCGGCGGCGTGGGCGGCTCGCGGCGCACCGGCTCCTCGTCGTCGCGCGGACCCATCGGCGAGGGCACATCCTTGCGCAAGGGCAGCGCCACGAGGCTCTCGCCATTGGTGTAGATCCACGTGTTGTCCGACTCGCTGTAGATCGGCTCAAACACCCGCTTCGAGCGATAGTAGAGATAGCGCCCGTCCGGGTCGAAGACCGGCATGTCGTCATCGTAAAAGCCGCTCGTCACCGCCCGCTCGCACTTTTCCCGCGTGTCGTAGGCGACGATGGCCGACTGCCGGTTGCCCCGGTCGGCGGCGTAGGCAAACCAGCGGCTGTCCGCCGACCAGCTCACCGTAAAGTTTTCCAGATCGCCCTCGTAGGTCCACAACTGCCGGCCCACCTCGGTCGTCTGCTTCGTCTCCATGTCAAAGAGGTGAATCCGCATCGCTTGGTCGATGAAAACGATCTTCTTCGCATCCGGCGACCACTGTGGTTTGTAACGAAAGCCCGGCCCCAGATGCGTCAGCGTCTGCTCGCCTCCCGGCCCTTCCGCCGGTCCCACCGTGAGTTCGTATTCCCCACTCCGGTCGCTGAAATAGGTGATCCATTTCCCATCCGGCGACCACGCGGGATAGCGCTCGGCCACGCCGCTCGAGGCCGTGAGGTCGCGCACGATGCCATGCTCCGCCGGCACGCTGAAAATCTCCCCACGCGCCTCGAAAAGCGCCCGCTTGCCCGTCGGCGAGATGGCCGCGTTGCGGATCCACCCCGCGACATTTTGCGCGCGCGGCCGCAGCGTGGCACGATC
>Ga0206965_10154_pt2 | contig 21476 bp, 19 predicted proteins | sample Alteio_BWOrgHeat_26_FD_152973 | JGI IMG/M metagenome (GOLD analysis project Ga0206965, IMG submission 152973) | Enriched cells from forest soil in Barre Woods Harvard Forest LTER site, Petersham, Massachusetts, United States -... | ecosystem: Environmental > Terrestrial > Soil > Temperate forest >...
GCTTTGCTACCTGGCTTTCTTTTTTATCAACAATTGACATATCAAGGTTTTGATAATTAGTATGGCTCCTGTCCCTCAATGTATTAAAAATATCCGAAGCGTTTAATTTTAAACTCCCTCTTTTGTTAAATAATTGTTTGCTAATACCTGCTCCTTCGTAATAATATGCTTTGAATTGATTTACACCGTAAAAACTCGGAGATTCGTAATGAAAAGAAAACTCCGCTGATATTGTATTGCTGATAATAAAGTTTTGATTGCAATCAAAAATAATATCGGGCGTTCCTTTATTAAGGTTTCCGTTTACCGGGTAAGATACGTAACGCTGATAACCAGCGTTAAGTTGAAAAACAGTATTCCACCTATTTGTAAAAACTACCGGAACAAAAAACTTAATACCGTAATTATAAACTGTCCCCAGGTTCACATTCGTGGATATATTTACCTTTGACGTATCATTTTGCTCATAAAAATTAAAGTCATCAGCATTAGTGATGATACTGCTATATAAGGTAATTAAAAAGGTTTTGTTGTAGTTATAGGATAATTCGATAGTGTTGGTGTATTGTGGCTTCAAATTTGGATTACCTGCTGTATAGTCATACAGGTCGACATAATACAAAAACGGGTTGATCTGTTCGTAGTTTGGCCTTGTTATCCCTCTGTTATAGCTTAAGGAAATCTCATGTTTATCATCGCATTTATAGGTTAACAATATATGCGGAAACAAGCCGACATAATTGCTGTTAACAACACGCCCCAATGTTACCGAGTTTCCGCTTGCTATTGTTTGCTCTGCGCGTAAAGCCGTTGCCAGGTTAAACTTATCAAAGTTATTTTCATAACTAACGTAGGCTGCATTAATATTTTCGGTGTAAACAAAGCGGTTGCTAAAATTGGGGTCGTTTTCGTAATGTCCGTCAACCTTTGGGCCAAATATCAGGTCGTTCTTACTTACCACGTTGCTGTATTTAAGACCTGCCTCAAATTTTGAAGTTTTTGAAATAGGGTCGGTGAAATCAACCTGTGACTGCCATATATGTATGTTTGACGGAGACAGGTTTTGTAACGAATCAGGCGCCTTGTATTGATTTCCTGAAGGGTTATAAAAGGTATTAGTTATATACTCTGCCGAGCTTCGGTCATAAGTGGTATAGTTAACATCTGCCGACAGGGTTTTACCTGCCTTATCGAGCTTACCTTTATAATTAAAGTTATAATTTACGCGGCTGATATGCCTGTTCACATTGGAATTTGCCGTGATGGTTGAATCTAATGCCGACTGATTGTAAATTTTTAAAGTATTATCTTTTGTGAAATTGTCATCTGTTATCGAGCCGGTTACCAAAAATCCAATCGTTTGACCGGGCGACAAAAAGTAATCTGTCCCGATGCTGAAGCTATGATTCCGGCTTTTCTGCACACTATTGTAATCTACATCGTAGCCGCTTAATATATTATTAAAGTTAATATTCCTGTCGGATGTAAAATCGTGAAATGTTTTATTATCGCCGTAATTATAGTTGCCAAAAATATTAAACTTGTCGGTTCGGTCATTAAAAACAACCCCGGCATTGCTTTTATAATATTTGCCATAGCCGGCAGTGCCTGTTACCGAGGCATTTGCACCATTATTTTTCCCTTTTCTTAAAACAATATTGATGACCCCTCCGCCAGCGGCATCGTATTTAGCCGAGCCGCCGGTGATTAATTCGATATAATCAATCGTGTTTGATTGTATCCCCTTCAGCACACTGGCGAGGTCGTCCCCGGTTAAATTGGTTGATTTACCGTCAATGGTAATTAAGGCGCTTTGCCTGCCTATAATACTTATGTTATTATTATCCACCCTCACACCTGGTGTTTCGCGTAGAATATCAAATGCCGAATTCCCCTGGGCGCTTAAACTGTTCTGAACGTTGAGGATCAGTTTTCCGGGCCGGGCCTCTATTTCGGGACGGGTGCTGTTTATGGTTACCTCGTTTAATTTTTGTACCGTAAGTTTTAAAATAATATCAGGAGTGATGAAGGATTGGCCGGATATTACCGAATAAGGGCCTGAATATAATTTTTCACAACCGGCTTTGCTTATCAGTATGAGGTAGTCATCTGCATTAATATCCACAAATTCAAAAGCGCCGTCTTTACCTGCAGCGCCAGTATTTACAATGGAGGAATCCTTGTACTTTAATAAAATGATGGTTGCGCCTTCGGCAGATAACTTATTCTCCGTTAGTACTTTGCCTTTTATAGCCGTACCGTTTACCTGGGCATATAAATTATAAAAAAAACATGACAGGAAGGCTGATAATAAGCACCCGACTAAAAACTTCATTAATAGTTTATGTAGAAATTATCTATAAAATTACCTTTAAATTAAACCGCCCACAATATAACAACAATAATTTAGCCGATAAATTTAATGCCTTAAATATTATTGCAATTACACCAACGCGGTTTTTGTATATACCAATTAAAGTATTAGATATACTAACGTGTATATTGTATATTTTTACTAAAGTATCCGCGATTAATTGAAATATCATAAAGCATTTAAATATTAAGCAGTAGTGATATTTCGTCTTCTGAAAATTATAAAAACGTAAAAAATAGATTTCCTTTCATTATTGCCTTAAATTTACCGGTGTCAAAAAGCCAAAAAATAATTGATGAGTTTTAAGCCACCACAATTACGCACCGTTAATGTTATCCGTTATGTTACGCCATTGCGCGAAGGAGGTTCGCTGCCGGCCATTGCAGAAGCAGACGATGGCTTTTTGTATGTGCTAAAATTCCGGGGTGCCGGGCAGGGCAGCAAGGCATTGATAGCTGAACTGATTGGCGGCGAAATTGCACGCGCGTTGGGTTTAAAAGTGCCGGAGATTGTTTTTGCCAATCTTGACGAGGCCTTTGGCCGCACCGAACCTGATGAAGAGATCCAGGACCTGCTGAAAGCCAGCGTGGGTTTAAACCTGGCCCTGCATTATCTTTCAGGTGCTATTACTTTCGACCCGGCAATTACCCGTCTGGAGGCAAAACCGGCTTCGCAGATTGTATGGCTGGATTGCCTGCTGATGAATGTTGACCGCACACCACGCAATACCAACATGCTTACCTGGCATAAAGAATTATGGCTGATTGACCACGGCGCTTCACTGTATTTCCATCATTCCTGGGATAACTGGCGCGAACAGGCCAAACGTCCCTTTGTACAAGTGAAAGATCATGTATTATTGCCGCGGGCTACTGAATTGGATGTGGTTGATACGGAATTCAAGACTGTACTTACTCCGGAGCGCATTAAAGCAATTGTGGCATTGATCCCCGATGAATGGCTAAAAGATGAAGCAGCATTCAATTCGCCGGAAGAATACAGAGAAGCTTATGCAGAATTTTTGCTGACGCGGATAGCCCATTCAGAAATTTTTATAAAAGAAGCCCAGCATGCAGCAGAAATACTTATTTGAATATGCCGTTATCCGCGTGGTGCCCAGGGTTGAGCGCGAAGAGTTCCTGAATATCGGGGTGATTGTTTTTTGTGCCAAACAGAAATTCCTGCAGGCCCGGTACCTGCTTGATGAAAACCGCCTGAAAGCATTTGCGTCCGACCTCGACCTGGCTGAATTAAAAGAACATGTCTGCTCCATCGAGCGCATTTGTATTGGCGACAAGGATGCCGGCCCTATCGGAAAACTGGATATCGCCTCACGTTTCCGCTGGCTCACGGCTACCCGCAGCACCATCGTGCAGACCTCAAAAGTACATCCCGGTTTTTGCAAAGATGCAGGCGAAACGCTGGAAAGGTTGTTTGGGCAGTTGGTTAAGTAATTATTTCTTCCGTTCTTCTATCTGCGTCTCAATCCTTACCTTTTTCAAATCTATCCTTATCAAGCCAAACAAACTCATATACACATTGGCTACAAATACCAGTGCAAAACAGGCTATTAAATAGCCCCGCCAATCTGTAAACAATAACTGGAACCGGGTAATAAACAGCATAATAGCGACGATATAATGGCTGAAACAATATTCGCAGGTGAACAGGTAAAAAAACTTTCGTTCGGCAATGGTCTTTCCATTTTGGCAATGTTTCAGGCAATATTCACGCGGTTCACGAAAAACTTCTTCATGCGTAACAGTCCATGCAATGCAGGCTATCGGGATAGCGAGGATAAATAACCAGGCAATTTGAGTGCTTAATTCCATAACCTGATAATACCCAATTGTATAAAAAGGTTTTGTTATAGTTTGAAAGCAGCATTTTAGGCGCCGCGAAATGTTATTTAAATGATGAGGAGGAAAACCTGCCCGATTTTTTATTAATTTCGAAGCTGTAAATTTTCCTTACTGATTATACCCTGATGAAAAGAGTTACCCTATTTATAACTGTCGTGCTGCTTACTATAAAGGCTGCAGCCCAGGCCGAGCCGGCTAACTATGTTACCGCCCTTACAAAATTTAAACAGTTTTATAATAATAACCAGGTAGACAGTATTTTCAGCATGTTCAGCCCTGAAATGAAAGTGGCTTTGCCGCTGAGCAATTTTAAACCCACCACTGAGCAGTTGAAATCTCAATATGGTGAATTACAAAAAACGGAATTTATTAAATATGGAGAATCGCTTGCTGTTTATAAGGCCACATTTAAAAACAGCGTTTTTTTGTTGAATGTATCTTTAAACGCGCAAAATAAATTAACCGGGCTGCTTTTAGGCCCCTACCAGGAATCAGCTGTTGCCAAACAAGCCACAGACCCTTCTATAACAGAATCCCCGGTACTGCTTAAAACATTTTCGGGCCAGCTATCTGGCACACTGGCCATGCCCGTTAACGCCACCGGAAAGTTGCCGATTGTACTGATTGTTGGTGACGCTGGCCCTACTGACCGCGACGGCAATAATGAAAAGACGGGTGTAACCGCCAACACTTACAAGCTATTGGCCCAGGAGCTGGGGAAAAATGGCATTGCCTCGCTCCGTTACGATAAACGCAAAGTAGGCCAAAGCGTAAGCCCGACAAAAGAATCGCAGTTGCGGATAGATGACTACAGCGATGATGCGGTGAGCTTAATAAACATGCTGAATGATGATCAGCGTTTTTCAAAGATCATTTTATTCGGGCATGGCGAAGGTGCGCTGGTATCGATGGTTGCTATCATTGACGGACCTGTAAAGGGATACATCGGGGCTGAATGCTCAAGTGAACAGGGAGATAAGATTTTGACGGATCAGATGAAATCGAAACCCAAATATCAGCAGGACGAATTTAAAACTATTTTAGATACACTGAAAAGGGGCAAAATAACTGACAATGTGGATCCTTCGTTATATTTTATTGCAAGGCCAAGCATTCAAAACTTTTTAATGTCGTGGTGCCGGTTATCGCCGTTAAGGGGAATTAAAGGATTGAAAGTTCCGGCATTAATCATACAGGGAACAACAGACCTGACCGTGAAGACAGAGAACGGCGAAAAGCTAAAAAAAGCAAAATCAGATGCCCAGCTATTGGTGATAAAAGGCATGAACCATATTTTAAAAGACGCCCCGGCTGATGAAGATAAAAATATGGATACCTACAGTAAACCCGATCTCCCGCTGAGTGCAGAGTTGGTACCCGGGATAGTGGATTTTATAAATAAGTTGAAGTAAACGTTTATCAGCTTACTCCCAGTCTCCTAAAATCCTTCTTAAAGCTACGATCTCCCCTACGTGATAGGCATTGTGATCGGCCATTTGCAAGGCTTCGCGCAAGATATTTTGCCCGTCGCCATGCGGCAATTTTTGAAACAGGTTGCTATGCTCCATCAGTTCAATAAATTCATCCAGATCGCTGTTTATTTGTGATATGGCGCCATTCCAAATGCTTTCATTAGCTGGTGTACTTTCTTTGGGCCAGTAATCATCAGGCCACTTTGGCGATTTATGCTCGGCATCTTTACAAAACTGCAGCATGTCCCATTGTGCTATCCTGATATGTTCAACCAATTGCCAGATGCTGTAAGGCATGTGATCGGCTTTAGCGCCACGAAGACCTGGTTTTAAGTTTTTCAGCGCATCCTGTAGTGAAATATGGGCCGTGCCACCAAGCAGCAATTTGGTTAATTCGGCTATAATTATCTTATCCTGGTTATCCATAAGGTTTTTTATGCTGATTGAACAAATATCCGTTCAATTGGTTGATAAAATTACCAAAAAATTGAAGTCTGAACGTGATTAAAGCACATTCATTAAATTTTTACACAAGTGTTCGTATTCTTTTAATTTATTTCGGCTAAATGTTTTAAGTTTATATTTTCCAAAATAAACTGAATATCCAGGTGATCAAAAAAATATTAATTACAGTTATTATCGCTGCACTCTTTTTTTCAGGGTGTAAAAAAGACGCTTCGGTAGGCCCCCAGGCAGGCAGAGACGATGGCGCATTCAATGTATATGAAAACAGTTTCCTGGAAGGCTTATGGAAACTAAACCCGGATTGGGCCACCTCCGCAGGGTATCATAAATACGACAGTCTGTTGCTTGTACCAGATGACAAAAGCAGGGATAAAATGGTTAACTACGCCAAATTACAACTCGACTCGTTAAGCAGGTTTGATGTAACTACATTAAACGATGCCAATAAAATTGATTACGAGGTGATGCAAAATGAAATGCAAAAGGCTGAGTGGCGCATTCAGCAGCTACGGGCATACCAATGGGATCCGTCTTCCTATAATGTTACCGGCACATTTGCTTACATTTTAAATGAGCATTACGCACCGCTGGCCAAACGTTTGCACAATTTCTATCAAAAAATGTCAAACATCCCGGCCTATTATAAAGAGGCCGAAAAACAGCTAAAAAACCCCGTGGCCGAATTGACAGAACTTGGAGCTGAACAAAATACAGGGGGCTTAAGCATATTTGAAAAAGATTATGAGGACTCGCTGAAGAGATCGAATATTCCCCCTGCGGAGCAAAAGCAAATGATAGACAAGGCACATGCTTCGGCTGAAGTAATAAAAGGATTTGCTGAATGGCTGAAGGCTTTAAAAAATGACCGCCCACGCAGCTTCAGGCTGGGGAAAGAACTTTATGATGCCAAATTTAAGTATGAAATTCAAACTGAATCTTCACCGCAGCAAACCTATAACGCTGCAATGGAGCGAAAGAAAGACATCCATCATGAAATGGCGCAGATCGGCAAAAAATTATGGCCGAAATATTTTGGCACGAAACCTATGCCTGCTGATTCGCTTGACCTGATAGCCCGCGTAATTGATACCATTTCCTCTAACCACGTTGCGCCGGGCGAATTCCAGTCGGCCATTGAAAATACGCTGCCAAAGCTTACAGGTTTTGTAAAAGCAAAAAACCTGGTTACACTTGATCCCACAAAACCTTTGCTTGTGCGGAAAGAACCGGGCTATATGGCAGGAGTTGCAGGTGCTTCCATGAGTTCGCCCGGGCCTTATGACAAAGACGGCAATTCCTATTTTAATGTGGGGAGCCTGGCAGGCTGGCAGGCGGAAAAAGCGGAAAGTTACCTGCGCGAGTACAATCATTACACACTACAGATTTTGTGTATGCACGAAGCTATACCCGGGCACTATGTGCAAATGGTTTATGCAAACAAAGCGCCAAGCCTGATTAAATCAATTTTCGGAAACGCCGCCATGATTGAGGGATGGGCCGTTTACAGTGAAGAAATGATGCTGGATAATGGTTATAATGATGAGCCTGAAATGAAACTAATGTGGTACAAATGGCACCTGAGGGCGGTTTGTAATGCTATTTTGGACTACAAGGTGCATAATGAAAACCTGTCAAAACAGGATGCGATAAAATTACTTACACAGGAAGCCTTTCAGCAACAGGCGGAAGCTGAAGGTAAATGGCGGCGTGCAACTGAAACCAGCGTTCAGCTCGACAGTTATTTTACGGGATATAAAGAGATCATCGACCTGCGCGAAGCCTACAAAAAGAAAATGGGCGACAAATATAAATTGAAAGATTTTAACGAAAGATTTTTAAGCTACGGCAGCGCACCTGTCAGATACATAAAAGAAGCCATGTTGGCAAAAGAAGTAGTTCCGGGTGGCTGATCGCTTTAAAAGAGCCCCCGCATATAAATGGCGGCAAAACTCCGGCAACAACTACATCCGGGACGCAGCAAATTTATATAACCGATTTAATCAGAAGGAGAATTTGCGCAGATTTCAAAATACCAATAGCTGAATGGCATTTATATTGCTTGCCGGGCCGTTTAACATCGTTCATTACATATAAATAAAATTTGTTTATATGAAAAAAAAATGCTTATTTAGCTTAATAGTTAATTACACCATACGATATAAACCTTGTTATTTTTCTACTCATTTGTAAAATCAAAAAAAGGAGTAAAAAGTTAACCTATTTTAAGATTTGTTTCTGTGGATTTACTTACCCATAATGGGTATTTTTATACACAATTTCCCCGGTTTTAAACTACTGATATTTCTTCATAGAAAATAAAAAATGCACGTGCTTCACGCATGAGCTGTTTTCTTTTTTAAGGTACGGTTTTTGTCATTTTTAATTATACTCTCAAACTTCATTATCATGAATACGCTCACTTATATCGGCATAGCAATACAGGCAATTCCTGTATTCTTTATCATTAAAACCAGCATATCAATGATCAAACGCAAAAGCATGTTTTAATGCTTTTACGTTTTTTGTTGATTTAAAGCGATAAAAATTTATTGCCCGGGCATTTTTGTCCGGGCTTTTTTGTAACCCACCCAAAAGATCTAACGTATAAACACCCGAGTGAATATTTAATGATAATGCTAGTTTGAGTTATAGCCAGGGTTGAGAGCCTGGCTATATCTATTTGTAAACAAGCCATTCAAATCACACAAAATATTTTAACTTATCCTTATAAACCAAACATTCTTTTTTGTTGCCGCTATTTTACTTTGTAATATCTTTACCAGTTGCCAAATTCAATCAGGTTCGGTATGAAATTCATTTTACCCTTCTTTTTCTTATTAATACTGGCGCCTGTCTACGCGCAGCGCGTTAAACCGTTGCTACACCTTGCTAAAGGGGAAACTTATTACATGTCAAGTTCGGGAACATCCGCCATAACGCAAAACATCCGTGGCAGGGAAAATAAAATTAACATTACACTTTCATTCAGGATGGCTTTTAAAGTAGCCAGCATAACAGATACGGTTTACCACATGGAAGTGCGTTACGAATCTATTAACATGAAGATACATACTGAAGATACTACCATAAATATAAGTTCACTACAAAGGGTCGCTCCAGGAGAAAAAAAAATAAAACCGGATACAGCTTCGTTGCTAATGGCTGCTATGGTGAATAAACCTTTCGATATTGCATTAACAGCACAGGGGAAAGTTCTTTGGGTTAAAAACCTGGATAAAATAATCGGCGGCGTTTTTTATAATTTTCAAATACCGGATACTTCAAAAAAAGAATTGATCAAAAGCAGGTTTATACAGTCATTCGGGGAAAATGCCTTTAGAGGCAGCCTGGAAATGGGAACAGCTATTTTTCCAAATAATGCGGTCGCAAAAAATGATAAGTGGACCGTTAATTCTGGTCTATCAGTGCCGGCAAAGGCTAATGTTAAAACGGTTTACCAGTTAACAGATATTACTGCGGATATTTTACAGGTTCATGGCGAAGGTATTATAACTACTGACGCGGTTGCAAAATCCGGAGATATAAATGGCATGCCAGTGGTGTATAATTTAAATGGCGGCATGATGACTGACATAAAAATTGATAAAAAAACAGGCTGGATAAACCAGGTAACGCTTAAGCAGCTAATTGCAGGAGAGGTTGACATTATGGATAACCCTAAAATGCCTGGTGGGATGACAATTCCGATGATGTTTAGTGCAGAAGTTGGCATTACTAACAGGTAAATATCCTATAAATCAAAAACCGCCTCATTTAAACAATGAGACGGTTTTTGATTTATTAATTAAGGCTATTACCATTTCCAGTGGCCAGGTACCCATTTGTACCCGGGTTGGTATCCTCTTCTTTTCCAGTGGCCCGGTACCCAAACATCGCCATCACGTGGCGGCACCATCCAGTAACCAGGATGATAAATATACTTATTAGCCTGGCCATTCCATGTCCATTCTTCGTTAACCCATACGTGGCGGGGTGAAGGGCGACCAGGGCGCTCCCTTTCGTTTCTTTCATAAGCCGCAGGGCGATTAAGCTGGAGGTTAACTCCAATATCAACCTGCGCTTTAGCCTGAGTAAAAGCAGCAACTGATACCACCGCCATTACCGTGAAAATCCGTGTGATCTTTTTCATTTTTAAAAATTGTTGATTTTATAATTTAGGACTAAACAAAGCTAATAAAGTTTAATATTATATTTCAAAGGAATATGTATTAAACTTTAAAAAATGTTTTTTAATTGGTTCATTCTCAACAAATATAATTAAAGTTATGAAAATAAAGTTTTTGATAATATAATAGTTGGAGCAAAGTCAATGCCATTAAGTTAAGGCCGGAATAGCCATTTATATTTGGCAAAACCGGACCTCTTCTTCTCTCGCAGATCAGAATAAAAAAAACAAAAAATTGGATTTCGTTATGATTAAAGCTACTGGCCGGTGGTAATTTCCCGGCATTTTAACAGATAGCAGTTATAGTGTTATTTAAACCCGGTCATCTATTAAAGATAGAAACGCAGTATTTTTATAAACGGCTTAAAAAGGATAAAGATGTGGTCCTTTAGTGGACTAAATAAAGCTTACAAAAAAATAATTTTAACATTCGCTAAGATTTTCCAATCCTATGCGACTAATTGTATAAATATCATTAATTGAAAGAGCAGTTTATTTTATTAATAACCAATAACCAGGGCCTGATTCTAAAGGTTTGCAATATGTATTGCAATAGCCGCGAAGATAAAGAGGACCTTTTTCAGGACATTATATTACAGCTTTGGCGAGCCTATGACTCGTTTAACGGTGACTCAAAAGTTTCAACATGGATCTACCGGATAGCGCTTAATAATGCTATAACCCGGCTTCGAAAAGAGACCAAACGCGAAAAATTTGCCAAACTTGACGATAGTGCTTTTGATATAGCTGCTATAGACAATAAAGAAGAAAACGAACAGGTACTCCAAATGTATAATGCTATAAAAAAACTGTCAGAGGTGGAACGGGCAATTACTATGCTGTATATGGACGATTATAGCTACAGGGAGATCGCCGGGGTTATGGGTCTTTCCGAATCGAACATTGGGTTTAACCTCAATAAAATACGCACCAAACTGAGACTAATTGTAAACAACGGATAATATGGAACTGGACGAATTTAAAGCGCACTGGAACACTATCCAGGATAAAGAATATCAACAACAGAAAATTTCACCCGAAAAATTAAAACAAATTATTATGAACACAACAGACACATTAGGCCAGATGCGTTCAAAAAGTATTTATTGGAGAACAATCAGCAAGCTAACTATCAAAATTCTTATCGGTGTACTGGCAGCAGTTTTCCTGATTATACTAATTAAAGGTATTTACCAGCATAGGATGGCCGATGCGCTAACGTCTATGGCATACCTGTTTATATTGGTACTTTTTTGTATGGTTACGGCATGGGTTTATAAAAGGCAGGAACAGCTATTTACTATAAACAATAGCGGCAATGTAAAGGAAACCCTTAAACAGACGATTACGGCCTTCAAAAGATTTTATTGGATGGTTAACATTATTTATCTGTTTTTATATCCTGCATACTATTATGCCATTATTAAAGTACTCATACCCTACTGGCATCCATCGCCACAAACTATTTTTATAACCTGCGCACTTGCAACCGTTATATCAATTATAGGTGGCCATTGGTATTATAAAGTTAAATTCTTTACAAAGCTAAAATCGCTTAAGGCAAATTTGAACCTTTTAGAAAGTTAGCGATCCAGATTCATCGACACTGAACCAAACAGACCAGATGCAAAAAAACTTTTGTCCGGTGGCATTAATCCGGGGGACTAAATTGTCAGTTTTGTTTTTTCCTTTCTTTATGAAATTATTTAACTTTCGGACTAAAAACTTATCTTCGTTCCATGTCACCGGCAGAAGCAAAACACCGAATCGAAACCCTTTCGTCAGAAATTAAACAGCATAATTACAATTATTATGTGCTGGCCATGCCCAGCATTTCAGACTTTGACTTTGACAAAAAACTGGAAAAACTGATCCAACTGGAAAAGCAGTTCCCTGAATTTGCCGACCCGGATTCGCCTACCCAACAGGTTGGCGGTTTTATTACCAAAGAGTTTGTTACCGTAAAGCATAAATGGCCCATGCTTTCGCTGGGAAACACCTATAACGAGCAGGAACTGCTTGATTTTGACCAGCGCATCCGCAAAGCCATTGGCGATAATTTTGAATATGTTTGTGAATTAAAGTTTGACGGCTTATCCATGAGCCTTACCTACGAAGAAGGTAAACTTGTGCGTGCTGTAACCCGTGGCGACGGCATACAGGGTGATGATGTTACCACCAATGTGCGCACCATCAACACCATACCCAAAAAACTGCATCATGGCGATTACCCAGATCATTTTGAGATAAGGGGCGAAGTGTTTATGCACCTGAAAGCCTTTGAACGACTGAATAACGAGCGTGTGGAGAATGGCGAAACGCCTTATGCCAACCCGCGTAATTTTGCTTCAGGCACTATCAAAATGCAGGATTCTGCCGAGGTAGCCAAACGGCCGCTGGATTGTTTCCTGTATTTTTTATATACTGATAAATTGTTATTTCAAACGCATTGGGAAAGCCTGCAGGCCGTAAAAAGCTGGGGCTTCCAGGTGAATGAACACAGTAAACTTTGCACTACCATTAATGAGGTTTTTGAATTTATAAAAGAATGGGATAAAAGGCGCTTTGCGCTTAGCTATGATACCGACGGCATCGTGATCAAAGTAAACAGTTACGCACAACAACAGGAATTGGGCTTTACCGCCAAATCGCCGCGCTGGGCCATTGCCTATAAATTTAAAGCCGAACAGGCCGAAACAGAGTTGCTTGCAGTAACCTACCAGGTGGGGCGTACAGGTGCTGTTACCCCGGTGGCCAATTTAAAGCCCGTTTTTTTGGCAGGCACTACGGTAAAACGCGCCACACTGCACAATGCCGATGAAATTGAAAAACGATTAAAATTACACACCGGCGATTGGGTTTATGTTGAAAAAGGCGGCGAGATCATCCCCAAAATAACTGGAGTAAACCTGGATAAACGCAAACCGGATGCTGAACCGATCGCCTATATTACCAACTGCCCGGCCTGTGATACCCTGCTGGAGCGCAAGGAAGGCGAAGCTGCATTTTATTGCCCCAATGATGAAGGCTGCCCGCCACAAATAGTGGGTAAAATGCAGCATTTTATCGACCGCAAAGCTATGAATATTGATGGGCTTGGCGATGAAACCATCGAAACGCTTTATCAAAAAGGGTTTATTCAGCATATCAGCGATATTTATAGTTTAAAGGACCATAGCGACGATCTGAAAAAGATGGACCGCTTTGGCGAAAGATCCATTACCAATATGCTGGATGGCATTGAAAAATCAAAAGAAATGCCTTTTGATAAAGTACTGTTTGGCCTGGGAATCCGCTATGTGGGCGCTACGGTTGCCAAAAAACTGGCGGTGCATTTTAAAAACGTAGATGCCCTGGCGGCGGCGTCTTATGATGAACTAATCACTGCCGAAGAGATCGGCGAACGCATCGCCATCAGTATTTTAGAATACTTTAAAGACGAGCGCCATAAAGAAGAAATAGATAAACTAAAAGCCCACGGCCTGCAGTTTGTTACCGAAGAAGTAGAAGTAAACCTGGCCAGCGAAGCGCTCAGCGGCAAGACCTTTATTATATCCGGCGTATTTACCAGATACTCGCGCGACGAGCTCACCAATATCATCGAGCAAAACGGTGGCAAAATAGTAAGCAGTATCTCCGCCAAACTCAACTACCTGGTAGCCGGCGACAATATGGGCCCTGCCAAGCTGGAAAAAGCAACCAAGCTGAACATCCCTATCATTACGGATGATGATTTGCTGGGGATGATTGGGTAGCAGAAAGTTTGCAGTTTTAAGTCTGCAGTTGGCAGTGCTGAAGTAAGAGTAGCAGTTGCAGTGATTAGTAGCAGTTGAATTTATATCGTGTTAACGGCAAAAAGCGAAATAATAACAGTACAAGGGCATAAAATTGCCATTATTACCGGAGAGCAGAACGACTATATTTCGCTTACAGATATTGCGAAACATAAGAATGCCGAAAGTACAGGTCTCGTAATTACTTATTGGTTAAGCACTAAGTTTACTATTGAGTTTATGGGAACAAGTGAACAATGCGGGTTTTAATGTTACCGAATTCAGTAACATTAATCATTTTGCGGAAAAACGCGGATAGTTTCAATATATCTTACCTGGTAATAATGGGTTAAGGCGGTTTCTGTAACGCCTTCATCGTCACGTGAAGTGGCGTGTATAAATTTCAGGTCACTGCCCTGGTTTGATACCACTATGCCTATGTGCCCTACTATGCGTGCCGAACTATCGGAGCCAGTAAAAAGTATAAGGTCGCCTGGTTTTGCTTTTTTTATATCGATTACCTGGTTTACATATGTAAAATCGACTGATGGCCTGGGTACGCGGATGCCAAAATGATTAAAAACACAGGTAACGAAGCCGGAGCAGTCAAAACCCTCTTCCGGGTTGGTAGAGCCGTATTTATAAGGCGCTCCGGTAAGGGAACGGGCAAACGTTATCAGTTCTGCAGGTGTGGTTTTCCCGGTTTGGATGTTAATATGCTGGTCTTTAGTGCCCGGAGCCAGCGGAGGTAAGGCATATTGATCACCAGGCGCACGAAGCGCAGGGTTTCCCGGTTTATTACAGGAGAAAACAACAATTGCCAACACAAATATCCCACAGATGACTCTCACCTTATAGGGTACACAAAAACCTATCCACTATTGGCTGGCGATGTTGCCGGTATTCTATTCTTCGTAGTTTTCTACAATATCTGGTGGGCGCACCTCTGCTTTGTCGGGATTTTTCCCCGCATCACGCAGTGCCCTGCGTTGTCTCAAAAAATCCCAGCATTGGTCTAATTCTACCTGCATTGCATGAAGTTTTTTAATATCTTCATCCGTTAAATTTTCTTTTCCATACAAATCCTCTTCTTTGGCCGAAAGATTTTTGATGTGTGCTAATACTTGCTGATCTTCCATATTATCGTTTTGCTTAACAAAAATAATTATTGGGTTTAATTATTTAAAGTTAATAAACTTATGTTAAACGTATGTACAAAAACAATCTATAGCCGTTAACGCGGTTTATAAATAACAGGCATTTAACTCCAGGTACCAACATCAAACCAATCCTCAACCAAACGTTCTTCTGTTTGCTTAAATTCTTTAAAAACACATTCATTGGATGATGCATCATAAGTATAGTCTCTCCTCCACCCTGTAAAATTGGTTGCGGTGAGTTCAATCGCATCCATAATAAAATCAATTTCAGCATTAGTCATAGTTGGATGGATAGAAAGCCTTACCCATCCGGGTTTAGCAAACATATCGCCCGAACGGATCGAATTTAAGATCCGGTACGACCAGGCCTCATCAACATGCAGCAAATGATGTCCATACGTTCCGGCGCATGAGCAACCGCCCCGCGTTTGAATGCCGAACCTGTCGTTCAGTATTTTAACCACCAGGTTGTAATGCGCGCCTTTTACAATAAATGAAATAACACCCAGTCTTTTTTTAATATTTCCCTCCAGCACTTCAACATTTGGCATTTTCGCAAACCGGCTAAAAACAATCCGGAGTAATTCTTCTTCCCGCTTCAGTATATTTTCAACGCCCATCGCTTCTTTCAACTTAATGCACATGGCGGCTTTTATTGCTTGTAAAAATGGAGGCGTTCCGCCATCTTCGCGTTGTTCAATATCAGTAACATATTCATGAACTTTCCAGGGGTTGCTATACACTACCGTGCCGCCGCCGGGCTGATCGGGGGTGGTGTTTTTATAGATTTTTTTGTTGAAGATCAAAATCCCGGGCGTACCAGGCCCACCCAGAAACTTGTGGGATGAAAAATAAATAGCGTCTAAATGTGTTCCGTTTTCCTTCGGATGCATATTGATATCAACATAAGGTGCTGAGCAGGCAAAGTCCACAAAACACAAGCCGCCATATTTATGGATTATTTTAGCAATTTCATGGTATTGAGTTTGAATCCCTGTTACATTAGAACAAGCTGTGACGGCGGCAATTTTATTTTTTCGATGCTGATATTGCTCCAGTAAACTTCTAAAATGCTCCAGGTCGACGTTGCCGCATTCATCAGCATTAATAATCACAACCGTTGCGATAGTCTCCAGCCAGCTGGTATGGTTGCTGTGATGCTCCATGTGAGTTACAAAAACTACCGGGCGCAGTAGCTCATCAATCTGTACACCACTCCCCTCTTTTGTATAATCTCTCATCCGCTCCGGTATTCGCATCCCTAACAACCGCTGCAGTTTATTTACCGCTGCCGTCATCCCGCTGCCGCAAAAGATCAGCGCATCATCTTTGGCTGCATTAACGTGCCGCTTAACAACCTGCTTAGCCTCTTCATAAGCTTTAGACATTAAGGTGCCTGTAACGGTAGTTTCGGTGTGGGTATTAGCCACAAACGGCAGGATTTGCTTTTGAATAAAGTCCTCAATAGGCTTGTAAGCACGAGCGCTGGCAGTCCAGTCGGCATAAATAATTTCTTTTATTCCGAATGGAGATTCAAAGGTTTGATGATTGCCGATAATATTGTTGCGGAATACGGAGAAATAGCTTTCCAAAGCACTTTCGGACGCTGTGGCCTCGAAGTGCTCATCATGTATAGAATATGTTGGGGCTTGAATATCCATTGCATTGCTTCATCATCTTGACTAATACCTCTCTATTCTAATCATGTTGGAGACGCCCCGATGTATCGGGGCGTCTCTACCTATTTTGTCTTGCTATACATCCCGAACAAATCATACGGCTTTTTGCTATAGAACCCGTTAAACAAATAAATCATCAGGAAAAGGTAGCCGATAAATGCAAAAACGACGAGCACCTGCGTTGCTGATGTTTTTTGAATCTCCTGCTTTGCTTTTACATCACACACTTCACCTGGGCAGTATTGCACCTTTTCTTTAAACAGAAAGGCGTAAAGCTTACATGCCAGGCAAATACCAAATGCTGATTCGAAAAACAGGAAGATGAGGCACATCAAACAGATAATACCTGTTATGGGGCTATAAGAATTTACCAATACCATAAAAATGAACATGGTGCCTGATAAGATGACGCCGATGATCCAGGCAAACCTCTTTTGTTTGGCGCCCACATACTCAGGTGTTTGTTTATTGACAATCAACCTCCCGATAATAAGCGTAGGCGAAAACCTGGGGCTTATAAATACCCGGATAACAAAATCAGTAAGGAAGAGCGTTATCGCATATTTTGCCAGTATAAAATCGTTATTGAACAAAATAAGGATCAGGGCAAAAAATATAACTAAAAACAAGATGCCTGCGGCTGCCCGGATTTCACGCTCATTTAAAACGGGAATATCATATCCTTCAACAGTTTCTCCGAATTGTATAACTTTTTCCATGGCTTGTTGGTTTGGTTGTAATTGGATGATTTTCAGCTGTTTTTGTTACACCTTCGACCATCCTTGCATAAAAGTACGGAAGCCATTTTAACCTTGAAAATTTATATGACAGCCATGAGGATATTCTACATAACAGGCAGGTTTTGCGTGAAATCCGTGGAGACGCCTCACCTAAATCCTCTCCAAAGGAGAGGACTTAAACTTCGCGTCTTTATAGTCCTCTCCTTTGGAGAGGGTTGGGTGAGGCAAATACCAATGCCATTCGCAATAAAAAAATTAATGTGACATCCTGCACAATAAACGTGATAACTGTACCATTTTCCGTGAAAACCGGCGCTGCGTAAAATGGGATATTTCCGGTTATCAAACCAAGGGGGTATATTTATACTATTATATGATGAATGGCGTGCCATGTTCCTTAAACGGTCTACATATTATCTACTCTTTTTTGCAGCGTATATCGGGGCCCTGGTAATCGAAAAACCGGTTTATTCGGTAAATACGGTACAGGCCTGTTTTTCTTACATGTTTACCGTCATCGTACACTTTTCCATTTTTACGCTGATGATCGTGGTCAATAATTCGTTTTTGATTCCTAATCTCCTCGACAAAAAAAGATTCAGCGTATATGTTGCCAGCCTCATCGGCCTTATTTTGCTGTATACCTTCTTTATTGGTCATTATAATGCTTTTATTCATCTTATTCTTTTTCATGATGAAATGATCGAAACAAGCTCGGGGTTCTGGGCAAATTTCGTGTATGGGCTTTGTTGCAGTGTGATTACCGCAATGTTGTATATCACCCAAAAATGGGCCCAACAGGAGGAGCAGGTTAAAAACAGCCGGATCAACCAGTTGCAAACGGAATTAAAATACCTGCGTTCGCAAATCAACCCGCATTTCCTGTTTAATGGCCTTAATACCGTTTACGGTTATATTGATATTGGCAACAGCCAGGCCAGGGATATGATGGTGCAGTTTTCGGACCTGCTGCGGTATAATTTGTATGAAGCCGATGTGGATATCATTGGGCTGGAGAAGGAAATAAAATACCTGCGGAATTATGTGGCCCTGCAAAAAGCGCGCAGTAACGATAATGTGCAGGTGATCCTGAAAATAAATTACCAGAATGGCGCCACCAAAATAGCCCCGCTCATTTTTATGGCCTTTGTGGAGAATGCTTTTAAATATGTATCCAGGGGCGACAGCGTGATCAACAGTATTATTATGGAGTTGAATGAAGAAGCCGGCCTGATAGATTTTACCTGTAAAAACTCTTACGAAGAAACAGAACCTTCTCCGGGCGGTATCGGCCTCAATAATGCAGTCAGGCGTTTGGAACTTTTATATAAAGACCGTTACCAGCTTGATATCAGCAAAGACCACAATATTTACGATATTCATTTAGTCCTTCGGCCATGAAAAAACTCAGCTGCATTATCGTGGATGATGAACCCGTTGCCCGTAAAATACTGCACGAGTTTGTGGACCAGGTGCCTTTTTTAGACCTGCATGACAAATTTGAAAATGCCATGAAGGCAGAGGCGTTCCTGAAGAGCAATATAGTGGATATCATATTCCTGGATATTGAAATGCCAAAAATTTCGGGCCTGGAGTTTTTACAACGACTGCATGTCGAATCCATGGTGATCCTTACCACTGCTTTTCCCCAATACGCGCTGGAAGGGTATGAACTGGATATCATCGATTATCTTTTAAAACCCTTTGCCCTTAGCCGCTTTTTAAAAGCTGTACAAAAAGCAAAAGACTTTCACGAAATGAAGAACCGCACAAACGGTGCATTCAAACCCTCTTATATTTTTATCAAAAGCGACAAAAGGATCGAAAAAATTGAACTGAACGATATTATTTATGCCGAAAGTACGGGCAATTATGTAAGCATCCACACGGAAGAAAAAAGGATCATCGCCTACCTTACCATGAAAAGCCTTGAAAGCCAGCTGCCAGCAGATGAGTTTATCAAGATCCACCAATCGTACCTGGTAAACTGCTCAAAAATTGATGCGATAGAAGGAAATGAAATTAAGATTGGCAACAAATCGTTACCTATAAGCCGTAATTACAGGGATTTGGTGATGAGGGTAGTGAATCAACGGCTGTTGCGCAGGTGAAGATATTTGAATCGGATTGACTTAAATAGATTTGTATTTTGATTATTAAATATCCCTGTTAACTCTCACAAAAAGAGCCTGTCTTAGCGCTTGCATATGCAAAATTTTTATTCACCATTCAGCAAAAAGTGTTTAATCTCATCATAATGAGTGACGCCCGTCACCGTTTTGGCCTTTTGTTGAAGGTAAATTGCAGCTAATTAGTTACCGGTCAAAGTACTACTCAAAGTCCGCCGGGTTCAACTAAATTTCAATTAATCTTTATAAATAACTAATAGTATGAAAGAGTTAACCAAAACATCACCCATTAAAACCGTCAATCCTTTTAACAATAAAGTAGTTAAGGAATTTGACGTGATGACACATGAACAAATAAATGAAAAAATTGAACTCGCCGACAGTGCGTTCCAAAATTGGAAGAAAACACCACTTGTAAAGCGGGCTCAAATGTTACACCAGGTAGCCCAAATATTGCGTAACAGGAAAGAGGAACTTGGAAAACTGGCAACGCTGGAAATGGGTAAACTGTTAAAAGAGAGCATTGGCGAAGTGGAGCTATGTGCTGCTATTTTTGATTATTATGCAGGCAACGGAGAAAAATTCCTGGCCGACCAACCTTTGGATACCCCAATAGGTTCGGCTTTTCTCAGCTACGAACCTATTGGGGTTTTATTAAGTGTTCAGCCATGGAATTTCCCATTTTATCAAATCACCCGTTGTGCTGCTCCACACGTGATGGCCGGCAATACGATGTTGCTTAAACATGCATCAAATGTGCCCCAATGCGCTCAGGTTATGGAAGAGATTTTCCTGGAAGCAGGCGCTCCTGTAGGGGTGTACCAGAATTTGTTTATTCCCGGCAATGAGGTTGATGAACTGCTGGCCGATAAAAGGATAAAAGGAGTAACATTTACCGGAAGTGAACCTGCAGGATCTGCCATTGCGGCGGCAGCGGGTAAATATGTTAAAAAGTCGACCCTGGAGCTGGGTGGCAGCGATGCATTTGTAGTTTTGGATGACGCTAATGTAGACGAGGCTGTGGAAGCTGCCGTTTACGGCCGCCTTTGGAATGCAGGCCAGGTTTGCGTATCGCCAAAAAGAGTAATTGTAGAAGAACGCATTGCAGATGTATTCCTTGAAAAAGTAAAAGCCAAATTTGCGACAATTAAGGTTGGCGATCCGCTGGATAAACAAACTGAACTTGCTCCATTAAGCAGTGAAAAGGCAGTTGCCGACGTGATCCTGCAAGTACAGCAGGCTGTTTCGCAAGGCGCTGTTGTTTTGTATGGCGGGCACCGCATTGACAGGCCCGGAGCATTTATGGAACCTACCATTTTAACAGAGATACAACCCGGAAATTCTGCTTATCATGAAGAAATATTTGGGCCTGTATTTATGTTTTATAAAGTAAAAAACGAACAGGAAGCCATAAAATTAGCAAACGCAACAGATTATGGTTTGGGTGGCAGTGTATTCAGCTCAAATAATGACCGTGCCCTAAGAGTAGCAAGGCAAATGGAAACAGGGATGGTGTACATCAATCACCTAACCGGTATTGCTCCTGAACTGCCATTTGGCGGCACTAAAAATTCAGGTTATGGGCGCGAACAATCCCAGGCAGCAATTTACGAATTTGTAAATCCTAAATTGATCC
>Ga0206965_10150_pt1 | contig 21467 bp, 17 predicted proteins | sample Alteio_BWOrgHeat_26_FD_152973 | JGI IMG/M metagenome (GOLD analysis project Ga0206965, IMG submission 152973) | Enriched cells from forest soil in Barre Woods Harvard Forest LTER site, Petersham, Massachusetts, United States -... | ecosystem: Environmental > Terrestrial > Soil > Temperate forest >...
CTGAAATGAATCAGATCCCTCGCTGCCGCTCGGGATTTCGCCTGCAGGCTCAGACGCCTGCAAACCGGCTCAAGTTCAAATCCTCTCGCCCCGACCATTTTTCACTGAAAAAGATCTAACCCCGCCGCACTCCCATGCCTCGCAACACCCTTCCCGCCATTCGTCTTGCTGCCAGAACACTTGAAGCCACAAACGGCTTGGGGTCCGTCCAGTTCCACCACGCATACGACCTGGCTCGCGCCACATGAAAAAGAAAGACGATCCGCGTCAGCGACCATCTGCTTTTCGTTTCTCGTAACCAGCTCCCATAATTGTGATAGCTCACCCAGCTTGTCATCTGGCGCTGCTGTGGCAAAGCTGAAGCGCCTGCGGTCTGTCCGGTCAAGCTACTTGTCAAATCTCTACTTGTTGCATCCTTACTCGTTAAATCTTTATTAGTTAAATCAAGGTAGGCCAGATACGGCAGGTTGACTCCAGCGTCGGCAAAGATGCCGTTGTACCAGGGCAGGCGTGTATTCATCTCAATGAAGTAATAGCCTCCATCTTTTTGCCGGTACTTGAACTCCAGCGATCCCAGGCCCTGGTAGCCGAGCGCGCGAATCAGTTTTTCCCCTTCCGCAGCCAGCGCCGGGTTTGGCTCCGTCTGTCCGTAACACATGCTGCCATATCCGGCAGGATACTGGCGCAGCTTGCGCACCGTGGAACAGGCCGCTATCGCGCCTTTGCTGTTGACCAGCGCGGTGTATTGAAACACCTGGTTGTCGCCCCCTTCAATCAGCTCCTGCATCAGCGTGGCGCCTTTCATCTGCGGATACTTCGCAAAAAACGTCTGCGCTTCCTGCGCCGTATGCGCCACCAAAACTTTGGCTGACTCCACGGGAAAACCTGCGGTATAACGATGGACCGGCTTTACCAGACAGGGATAAACAAAGTCTCGCGCCACCTGCGCCATGTCGTCCTCCGGACGCGTAATGTGCGTTCGCGGGACCTTCACGCCTGCGCGTTCGCAAAAGCGCACCATGGTTCCTTTGTCCGTGATCGTGGTAAACAACTCCGGAGCGACCCAATGAAAAAGAAATTTCTGCGCCAGCTTCTGCTGCTGGTTGGAAAGAAAACGCGCATACCAGTCTGAGGTGGCGAACAGGACAGGCTTTTGCTCAAACCGCGCGCCCCATTCCAGTATCAGCCGGCAAAGCACGTCTTCATTGGCTACGCTGTCACCGGCATAGGCCCGCGGCTGGCTGGGATCGTCTGGGAAAATGAAGCAGTCACGGCAATAACGCGAGAAGCGCAGTGCATCGCGTAGCCGGTCATTCAAGGCGTAAACAGGAACACCATGGCGCCCGACGCTGCGCGTGATGCCGTATGCGGAAACGTCCAGGCCTTCCACAAATACCGGCGAGATGTCGCGTGGGAAAGCCATAAGCGTTTACGAATCCGCCGCTTCTTTTTCACTGCCCTGGGGCTTTGATTTCAACTCCAACGGTGCGCTCTCATCCTCTTGCCGGCCCAGTAATTTTCTTAGCGCGTCCCACGCCGAAATCCGTACAGCGTGCAGCACCCGTCCATACCAGCCTTTGCGAAAGATAAAGATGCGATAGTTGGTCCGCCGCTCTGACGCCCAGCGGCTTTCATCCCAGGTGGCCGGTCCAACGAAATCAAACTCACGCAGCCCGCGCTGCGCCGTCTCACTCAAAATCTCATGCACCAGAAGTTGTCCCGGCCCCTGCCGGCGATACGCTTCGTCATAGCCGGCCTTCGCCAGAAAATATCGTCCGCGCAAATTGAAGCCAAAATGTGCGGCGATGGCCTTGCCATTCAACTCAAGAAAATCCAGAGATAAATAGCCATCGCGTGCGGCGGCTTGCGCCACCAGATCATAAAACTGTCGTGTGTGGGGATCGCACTGGATCGCCGTGCCTTCCGCGCCTTTCCAGCCCGAAGCTTCGAGATCGTAAAACTTTTTGAGCGCCTCTGGGTCCGCCACGTCAAAGTGTTTGCATGCAAGCGTGGCGTGCTCTTGTAACCCTTGCTCTTTTAACCCTTGCTCTTCCAACTGACGCCGGGATCGCCGCAGGTGGGAGCGAAATTTGGGGCGCGTTCCCGCCAGCCATGGCGCTTGCCCGCCCGATGCTTTCTCTGGTGCAGAGGCGCTGATTGGCAGGTACAAGCTTTGTGATGTCCGTTTCCGCGCCACCGGATATCCATCTGCCCGCGCTTGAGTGAGCAAACCATCAAGACCGTTGCCTTCCACCACATTGGCAACGTCGATCATGTCCCACTGCGGCAGGTCTTTGGCGGTCAGCCACAGGGCCTTCAATACTGCATCGCGTTCTTTTCCCGCACAGACCGTAAGGCTCGCGCGCAGCGAATGTACGTTGGCCGGTACCGATAACTTAAGGATGGGGAAACCGTAAACAGTTACCCGATGGCGCACCAATGGGAGCACGCCGCGCAATTTTGGGCCTGTCCAGGCAGAGATGACAACAACGTCCGCTCTGGGCTCGAACGCCTGCAGATATGCCTGCGCCCATTCAGGGCGATAAAAAACTTCCTCGTCGTCTGATTCATCGCAAAGCTGACGCCATGCGTCCGCGATCTGCTCCACTAGTTCGATACCGCCGCTTTGCACACGGACAGATAAATCTCTTTCCCGGAAGTCTTTCACAACAGCCGCGATCATTATGCTTACTCTTAAAAACTTTCTCTTACTGTCCCTGGGCCAGCCATTTTTCCATGTTGCCGCCCTGCAATTGCTTGAACTCAGTACAGGTCGTGATCCGTTCCAGGCTCTGCTTCACTGCGCGCTCTGCGCCGGGTGCGCGATGGTCGGTAAAGAACTGCTGGATTTCATCATGCATGGCCGCCGAGCAGAACCCGCCCAGTGCGGAAACCGCGCCACGTCCGCCGAAGGATGTGACTTTCTCCGCCAACGAATCCCAGTGTGCCTTTAAATAGTCCCACGCAATCTCCCGGCCGGGTGATCCAGACAGCAGCGCGGGAAACAGCCGGACATAATCCTGCTGCCGGATCTTGCCCTGGTCCACAAGGCTGAGCGTGCGCTTGACCAGCTCTGGCTGGCGAAAGGAGGTGAGCGCAAAAAGATAGTGGTAGTACTCATCCGGGCCGTGCGCGCGTCCCATGGCTTCATTCAACTGGTCATAGAGCGCTGCATCACCATTTTCCGCCGTCACCGTAAGTGCCGGTCCTACAATCGTGCCTTCCACGGAGTTCGGATCTTTCATATAAGCCTGCGCAATTTTTTGCGCCGCGGCTATAGCATCAGGATCGCCCGCGTCCCCCAGGATTTCCAACAGACTGGCACGCAGTGCTTTGGTCTCATCACTATCATTGGCGCCGGCGTTCCATCCAACTTCTTTCGCCAGCGGCGCAAACTGCGCACGCACAAAATCGCGATACTCTTTCTGCTGCTGCTCCGGAACAAGCGAGTGCTCAACCGTATCCAGATGGCCGGAGATGAGCTCTATCACCGATCTCGAATGCTCCGCCTGCAATGCCTTCGTAGCATCCAGAAAAACGCCTACCGGCTCTTTACCCGCGCGGGCCATGGCCCACAAATCTTCCACCAGCGCGATGCGCTCTGGCACCGTGAGCTCTTTCTCTGCGGCCGTAGCCACGTTCATCAGGTTCTCCTGATCTTCATAAAACACACGGTAATAGCCCTTGGCATCGCGATTGGCAAAGACCCATGCTGGACATGCGTCGGCGGTAACGTTCTCGGTTTTCTTGTCCGCCAGATAGCATGCCGATCCCGCGCTCTGCGCCGCTTTGGTGCAAACTGGAATCGACCATACCTGGTCTTGCTTGTCGGAAGAAGCCCCGAGCAGAAATCGCTGTTGCGATAGCTGCAATTTCATCTTGCCATCCGCACAGCTTCCACTCACTGTCACCAGCGGCACGCCGGGCTGCATTACAAAAGTTGGCATGATCTTGTCGACAGGCTTGCCGGAAACCCTGGCCATGGCCTGCCAGAAATCAGCGGATGTAGCATTGCCGTTGGCATGCGCCTGCAGGTAAGCGTTCACACCTTTGCGAAATACTTCCGGCCCGACATATGTCTCCAACATGCCCAGAACAGCCGCGCCTTTTTCATAGGTGATGCCGTCAAACATTTCTTTGATCTCAGGCGAGGTGCTCGGATTTCCATGGATGGCCCGCGCGGAGCTCAATGAATCCTGCCCGATCACCTGCTGCGCCGTGGCAGCCGAATCATCTTCCAGATGCCATTCCGGATGCCACGCGATAATCGGCTTCCGCTCCATCCAGCTGGCAAAGCCTTCATTCAGCCAGATGTCATCCCACCATGCGGCGGTCACCAGATCGCCAAACCATTGGTGCGCGATTTCATGCGCCACCACCGTGGCATGTCCACGCTTGCTGAAGACCGAGGCGGTCTTGTCGTCCATCAGCAACGCCGTATCGCGATAGAAGATGGAAGCCGTGTTCTCCATGCCGCCCCACTCGTAGTCTGGGATCGCAACCATATCGAGCTTTCCGAACGGATACTTGATGCCATACCACTGGTTATAGAAATGGACTGACTGCGCGGCTGCATCCAGCGCAAACTGCCCTTCTTGCTTCCGTTCCGGCACGGCGCAAACGCGGATCGGCACGCCATCTACCGTGCGCTCCAGGCATTGCCAATCGCCGATTGCCAGCGCCACCAGATATGTGGACATCCTGGGCGAGGTTGAAAACGTCAGCTTGTGCCGCCCGGATCCAGCCAGCGGCTCGTCCTTGATAATGTGACCGTTGGAAATTGCGGTATCGCCTTTGTCCGCCGTCACCGAGAGATCAAATGTGGCTTTGAAGCCGGGCTCGTCGAAGCCCGGAAACATCATGCGTGCATACGTTCCTTCAAATTGAGTGACTGCATATTGCCGCCGCGCGGATTTGCTCAGATAGAGCCCGCGCAACCCTGACGTGAGCTTTGCGGAATATTTCAGGTGAAGAGTTGCCGCGCCTGCCGGCACCGGCTTGGCAAAGGTAAGCCGAACCATTTCACTCGGCTGGTCATACGTGACCTGCGCCGACAAAGTTGCTCCGCCCGCGGTCACTTCCGCCAGGGCAATTTCCAGTCCCAGCGAATTCAGCACAATCTCACTAGTGGGCTGCTGCACCTGGACGGTGATTGTTTCTTCGCCGGAGAATTTCTGTCCGTTGATATCTGGATCAAGAAACAGCGTGTAATGGCTGGGAACAACTGTCCTGGGTAGCCGTTGTGCCTGCAAGCCGGTAACAGCCATGATCGAGAATATAAGGATGAATAGTGCAAACTTCGCGCGGAAAGAAGAGAGAGTCAGCATGAATTGGTTCGCCTCTGGGAAGCGGTAATCTTACCAAATATAATGACGTGGTTTTGACAAGGAGCGTTTTATGGCCGACCCTCTTCAGCTTTCGCGCATTGTAGCCGTCATGCTGGGTGTGCGTGATCTCGGAGCTGCGATTGCGTTTTACAAAGACAAATTGGGCCTCAAACTAATCATGCAGGAGACTGGATTGGCACTGCTGCAATGTGGCAGCGTGTTGGTAGGCCTGAACCCGGGGCTGACCGCTCTCTCGCCGCACGTTACCGGAGCCACCGAGATTTCTTTTGGAGTGGATAATCTACGCGCCACTCACAAAGCGCTGGCCGAAAAGGGCATCACGTTCATGAGCGAGCCGCGGCAGGTTACGCCCACGGACTGGGCCGTCCACTTTAAAGACGTGGATGGACACTTGCTTTCTCTTTTTGGTCCCGAAGGTAAGATCTGATTCTAACGATGGAGAAATCTGTGGCGTAGATCAGGCCAGAACTCATGCACCAGGTTCATGCCGGCATCGCGCAACAAATTAAAGGTGAGGCAGCCGGTTAACGGATGCATTCCCTGCTGCTCTCCGGGAACATAAATATCGGAAACTGCGCGCGAAGCCACGCTGCCCAGAACATGGGAAGCGTTAAAGGTCTGCCCGCCATTGTCAGACCGCGTGATGATAACGCGGCTCATGGAATACAGAATGCGCGGAACGAGTGGCAAATCAGGATTACGAAAATATCTGGGGTCTTGTTTCAGCACAGTGGGAAGAAGAAAGCGTTGAAAGAAGATGTCCGTCTCATTGGTGGAGAGCTCAATTCCATAACGCTGTCCTACACCCATCATGCCTTTTTCATACGCCGGATTCAGGTGGCTACCGGAAACCCGTTCCATGGTTTCATCAATGGCGGCATTGGCAAAAGTCTGAGGCGAATAGGTGCTGTGTAAAAATACCTGGAATTTCTGCTTCGCTGTGAGCGGCTTCCACTCGACCAGGTTGGGATAACCATTAGAATCGATGGCGTGGTTTATCTGGTGCTTGATCATCCCCTTCATTCTCTGGAATGGCGCCATATCGGGCGCCGCTATCCCCGGCGTTGGCTCGGGCGCATCCGGAAGCGTTCCCAACATGGCCATGGACGAAGACGAAGACAACGACGATGAATAAGACGCTCTAGACGCCGGTTGCGTGGCAGATGTGCCCTGCGCGGACGCAAGCCCGCTTGCCGAGAGCAAAATCAGGATGGTGCAAATGACACGCATAAGTGTGAAAAATCAGCCCCAAAGAAGGTAGGTCGCGCCTTATACACTTAGAACTAAGGTGGGGGTAAGAGGTTGTAGAGCTAAGCTGCTAAAAGCAGCTCTGGACCGTAGTTTGCGCGGGCCGACGCTCAAGGTGACAGGGATACGCGGTGTGGTTTTTAGTAGGCAATCTTTATTTACAGGAAACACTGATACACAAATACTTTGTTGGTGAATATAACAGTTGACTTTTCTCTATTATTTCGTTTAATATGAGGACTGTACGTGCCGGGAGCGGCGCCGGCATCATCCAACGGCCAGCAACCTAAAAAAGCAGCATGGCAATTAGCGTCTGTGTTTTCGCTGCTTTCACGCTGATACTCGAAGTGTATCTATAGGAACCCCAGCAGAGCCACAGACAGGAGTGTGTCTGTGCCACAAAATCTCAAGGATCTGAGCCACCCAATGGGTGGCTTTTCTTTTTGGAGGAAACCGTGTCAAGAGAAGAAATCATGGCCGCCATCCGGAAGTGCACAGAAGAAACAGGCCGCTGCCCAAGCCTGGGCGAGTTAACCAGAAACGCGCGGGTAAGCAGACGCGATGTGCAAAAACTTTTTGGCAATTATGGAATGGCGGTGCGAGCGTGCGGTATGGAGCCGGCGAAGGACAGTCCGACGAAGGTGGAAGATTTGTTTGCAGATTGGGCGGGCGTGGTGCGCAAACTGGGAAAGCTGCCGACGATTTTCGATTACGAGCGGGAGAGCGTGTACAGCTCAAAGCCACTAGTTAGCCGGTGCAAAGGCTGGCGATTGGTTCCGGAGGCGATGCTGGCATATGCGGAACGAGAAAAGTTAGAGAGTGAATGGGCGGATGTTCTGGAACTGGTTCGGGAGAGCCAGGTGCGCGGCACGGGTTTGGTAGGAAAACCGGCTGATGGGGTGCGGGGGACGGGAAAGATTTTGCGCGACCGTCCAACGTATGGGCCGCCGATGATGGATGCAGGGCTGGCCTATGGTCCGGCGAATGAGTTGGGAGTGGTTTTTCTGTTTGGCATGATGGCGCGTCAGTTGGGTTTTGTGGTGATGCGCATACAGACGGCGTTTCCGGATTGCGAGGCAATGCGCAAGATAGATGATCAGATCTGGCAGAAAGTAAGGATTGAATTTGAATATGAGAGCCGCAATTTCTTGCGGCACGCGCATCCCCCAAGCGGCTGCGATTTGATTGTGTGCTGGATACACAACTGGCATGAGTGTCCGGTGGAGGTAGTGGCGTTGAGTGAGGTGGCCACGGGTTTACGCTGAGCGCGGATTATCTCGGAGCGTCATTCAGCGCCAGCCTCATCAGGCTTATGAGGCCGCCAAATGTATCGACCAGAATGATCGATGTAGCCCACGCTACGATCCTTGGTTTGCACCTGAGCCAACCCGTTATGGAATGGCTTAACGTTCCAGAATTCCTGAGGTGGTATCACCATTTTTCCCATGGTGTTGATGTAGCCCCATTTCCTGCCAATCTGAACGGCGGCGAGCCCTTCAGAAAAGCCATAAGTGAGGTCGAAGCGCGGCGGGATGACGGTTTTTCCGCTACGGTCGATGAAGCCGTACTTTTTTCCAAACAGCCAGCGCGACAGGCCATCCGTGAAATCACCCCAAACCGTAGCGCAATCTTGATATCCCTGGGCAGGCGGGTGCACGACCTGGCTGCCCTTTTTGTCGATGTAGCTGCAATCCTTCTTTTGGCCCACGGGTGCAAGTCCTAATTGGAAACTACTGGCCGAATCGAAGAGCGGTGGAATAACCCAATTCCCAGACTTATCAATGTAACCCCATCCCGTGTTTCCGAATTTGGACTCGGTAGCTGCTGCCAAGCCCTCAGAAAATGGATATACAAATGTAAACCGTGCGGGTATGACAAGCTTTCCGCTTTTGTCGATGAAGCCTTTGCGTGGCGGAATGGACTCGCCACCGACTTCGATCATTGCCAGGCCATCGTGGAAGGCCGATTCCTCACCACCGCTATCGCTCATCATGCGGCCAGAGTTCGGCGGGATGACGACATTACCGGTTTGGCCGATATAGCCCCAGCGGCCGTCATAACCCAGAACAGTACCTGTGATCTGCACGTGCGCCAAGCCTTCACGGAACTCCTCTGCCCAGGGGAGCGTTGGCTCGATGACTATGTTTCCGGCCGGATCAATGTAGCCCCAGCGGCCATCCCTCTCGAAGCTGGCAAGTCCTTCGGAGAATTCTCCGACCGCATCAAAACAGGGCGCGATGACAATCTGGCCCGCACGGTCAATGAATCCTTCGCGTCCTTGCTCCTCTATCTCGAAGAACGCATCAGTTGGCAAGGAATTTGGAGGATGCGTGCTGCGCCAACTTTTCATGCATTCCACATCCCTGGGAGTACGATCCCGGATTAGCGTGCCCTCGGGTGTGACTTCACGCCCAGAGCACCCACCATTGTTCACCCGGTAGTCGGCGCATTCGCCTTCACCGAAATCGCTCGGCGTCCAATTCAGGAGACCACGAGACCACTCGTATCGCCAGAGAAGAAGGTGCCGGTCGGGAAAAATGAGCCAGTCCGCTCCATCAATCTTCAACAATGCGATCTGTGACTGCTGAGCACGGACCTTTTCGACCAGATCATTCCGGTCCCTGAGCTTCATGTCTTTGCTAAACGTCTGCATAGCGTGTTCACCAAAGGAAAGCCCATGCACATTGAAAAGATATGCGTGCTTGTCGGGGTGCTTGCGAAGCCAATCCATCAGCCATGTGACGGAGAAAGTAATATCTTCGTATCGTGATCCTGTTTTGAGGAACTCATCTATGCCCTGGATTCTGCCATTCTCGGAAAGGAAGATGCCCTCAACTACAAGGTTGGGGGGAAAGTCGGGCTTATGCAGAGTGACGTGCAGGTTGGTTTCGTGCGGGCCTTTGGCCCTCCATGAAACGCCAAACTCCGCATTATGATAAGGATTGATGTCGCTGGCGCTGATTGTGTATCGGCTGCGAAGTTTCGCCAGTGAATCGCCAGCATGGTCTTCTGCACCAATTTCATTCCACTGCTTCTCAATGCTGTTCATGACCGCTTCACCGAGATCGAAAGCGAATCCGGGACCTGCGAGTCTCTCTTTATTGGCGCTTTTTGGAGGAAGGAGAGCCGCAATCGCGCGCGAGATTTCGGCGTTGTAGGTTTCCCCCTTATAGGACCCGTGTATTGTCCATGGAAGCATGAATTCATAGTACGAGTGCGAACTCAAGGTAAGCTCTGAGTCATCAGAGAATTCAATCTTTATCTCAACATTTGGATAGTCATCAAGGCTGCCATACGTGAAGAGGTTGGGGAGAATCCCACCGATTTTGCCGGGGTCGGTAAAGATAGATTCGAACAACGCCCTCTGGCGCGCGGTTGCGTCCGGCATCTTCCCAGGCATTCGATCTTCGACCGATGGCAATTGGGATTGAAGCCAGATTTTGGCGATTCCCAGATTAACGGGATCGGGTTTCAAAATGGGCTGTGCTTCAGCAGCGGATACGAGCGCCTGTACCAAGGCTGGTTTCACGGGCTTGCCATTTTGCTGGAAGCCATTGGGAGTTGCCAGAATCGTTACCGTTGAGTTCTGGGGTGTTCCAAGGCCTCCCCAGCCAGAATGAATTACAACCTCTCGCACCTTCTTATTCGTTTGAGCAGGGAGACTTGCACTGACAGCAAGCAAGCTAATACCAATCCAACGTGTAAGAGAAGGCATGGGAGACATTCTCCCTTAGATCGTTTGATCTGATAAGTCTTGCACATTGTTGATTGAAAGTTTTTAACGCGCTTCGCTGCACGCGTGACAGGGGTGTTGAAAGTCTGATAAGAACTCCCTGCGTCGGTATGGTAAGGAAAGACCTTCGGGATCTTTCGACTTGCCCTCGCGCGCTAAAGCTTGCTCGGCCGGCGCTCAAGATGACAGGGATATGCGGAATTGGGGATGGGAAAGAGTACTCGATGAATGAGTGGGGATTTGAAGCCGAAAGAACCGCGGAGCAGATCCCTCCGGCCTACGCGCACGCTGAAGAACGCGCGTGCTCGTCTAACGGCCGTCGGAATGACGAATCAAAAGAGAGCGTTCCAAAGCATTTTGATCTTCGCGAATTACGAAAACAAATTCTTCAAACGTTCACACAGCAGTAACTCTCGCGTAACCCTGTTGAATCAATGGATTCATCCGTTGACGTGAGCTGCGCATGATGTTACGGTCAAGAGTTAACTGGTAGAGGCGGTTGACTTTGCAATGACAATTTTAATATCCCCCCTCAGTGCGTTCATCGGCGGCGAGATCTTTAACCTGATACGGCAGACCGGCGCTGTGGCGCAGGTGGTCCTCTTTATTCTTCTCGTTTTCAGCATCATGTCCTGGTCCATTATTCTCACCAAGTGGGCCGCGATTAAGCGGGCACGGGCGCAGAGTGGCAGGTTTTTGCGCGCGTTCCGCAAGACGCAGCGCCTGCAGGACATTGCCGCGATCTCTGACCAGTTCAAGCCCAGTCCGCTGGTAGCGGTGTTTGACAATGCCTATGACGAGTTTCGGCGGCAGGGCGATTCGAACATTCCGGCAGTCCAGAGGGCCGCGCAAATTGGAGCTTCAGAAGAGCTGACGCGCCTGGAACGCCGCCTGCCCTGGCTGGCGACCACGGGCGCGGTTGCGCCGTTCGTCGGTCTGTTCGGCACGGTGTGGGGCATTATTGACGCATTCAACGGCCTGGGCGATGCCGGCGCTGCGACGCTGCGCGCAGTGGCTCCGGGAATTTCCGAGGCGCTGATTACCACCGCCGCCGGCTTGTTTGCCGCGATTCCGGCCGTGATCGCCTACAACCAGTTCACGCACAGCATGCGTGAATTTGGCGCGCGTATGGATGACTTCGCGATGGAGCTGTTGAACTTTATTGAACGCACCACCGGAGTGATTACGGGGGTCCGCTAATGGTGATTTTTGAGTGCAATGGCGCAGGGGCTAAAGCCCGAATCCGAAAGAGACTTTACGCGGCCATAAATGGCCGCTCTTCCACCGGACTTTACGCTAATTCGCTGCGCTCACCCTTACCTGAAGGTAAGGGCTGGGGCCGCTCTTCCACCGGGGGGCGCTAATGGCATTCACCACAAAGAGCGGCCGCACGGAAACATCACTTTCAGAAATCAACGTCACGCCTTTTGTTGACGTGGTGCTGGTGCTGCTGATTATTTTCATGGTCACCGCGCCGGTGCTGCAGTCCGGCATTGAAGTCTCAGTCCCCAAGACCAAAGTGGTGAAAGAAGTTTCTGAAGAGCGCCTGGTTATTTCCATCACCAAGGGGCAGGAAGTTTATCTGGACGGTGATCACGTAAGGCTCGATGAAATTGCGGACAAGCTGAAGAAGAAGTTTCGCGATCCGCGCGGCCAGTCAGTTTATGTGCGGGCCGATGAGAACGTAGCTTTTGGCGCGTTTGCCACGGTGATGAGCGCGGTGAAGTCCGCGGGGATCACGAACGTGAGCATTGTGACGGAACCGATTCAACCGAACAAGCAGAAATAAGCGGAAGTATAGGTTTGGAAAATTTTCTTTTCTGAAAACACAAGGTCCCTCCGGGCTACTCGCCCGCTGATGACTGCGCGGGCTCGCTTACGCCCCGTCGGGATGACGAGTTTAGGTCGGGATGACGAGGTTCGGGATGACGAATTTAGGCCGGGATGACAAGTTTACCTGGGCATTAGATTTCCCCTCAGGTACAAATTGCATGACTGCCAAGGAATAAGCGGAGGCTATGGCGTACGTCAGGGCTAACCTGTTTTACGAGCGGGAGCAATGGAAGAAACCGTTGCTGCTCTCCGCCATATTCCACCTGGGCCTGGTGGCGGCGGGCTTTGGCCTAAGCTATGTAATGAGTTCGCACAGCAGCAAGAATGACTGGGGCATACATGAAGGCGACGCGGTGACGGCGCAGCTGGTGAGCGCATCGATTCCGATTCCGAAGACGGAGCAGTCGGACAATATCGTCGCCAATGAAAGCAAAGGCGTAACGCGGACGGAGCCTCAGCCCAAGCCAGTGGAGAAGGATGATGAGGCCCTGCCGGTCCCGGGCAAAGTGACTCCGCCGAAGAAGACGATTGATAAGCCAGCGCCGCCGACCCATGTGCCGCCGCGTCCAGTACCGACACCGGTGACAACGGCTGTGCCGTATGGTGAAGATGGTCCGGTGAGCGGGCCGTATGGAGCGGTTTCAACCAACAGTTACAAGGGCGGATTCAGCTTTCAGAACGCAGACTTTGGCGGCAAGTATGGCTGGTATGTGGATGGTGTGAAGCGCCGGGTACAGCAGAACTGGCTGACGTATGAAATTGATCCGCGCATTGTGGCGCCACATCGCGCGTTTATAGAGTTTGACATTAACCGTGATGGCAGCCCGTCAAATGTTCACATTGCGCAAACGAGTGGTGTGCCGTCACTGGACCAATCGGCCATGCGGGCTATCCAGCGTATTGATAGTTTTGGCAAGCTGCCTGAAAGCGACAAAGTTACAGTAGAGTTTTGGTTTGACTATCCCCCGAAATAGGCGAATGAATGCTTAAAGCAAAAAGAATTGGCGCACGAATACTCTCACTGAGTTGTTTGTTGGCGATGGTGCTGGGCGGTTTTCTTACTGCCGCGGCACAGGACCGAATCAAGATTGAACTGAACATGGGCCAGGAACGTCCGCGGATTGCCGTGCCGGATTTCAAGGCGACGAATGCTGATCCGCAGTCTGGACCGCTGGCGACGGTGTTTAACCAGACGCTGTGGAGCGACCTGGAAAATGCCGGAATTTTTGACATGGTGGCCAAGAGTTTCTATCCGTCACAAGTGCCTGGCCAACCGACGGAGCTGGCCGCGAAAGTCTGGAGCGATCCGCCACCGAACGCCGGTGTGCTTACGTTTGGCAACCTGGGCGTAAGCAGCGGCAAAGTGGATGTCCAGGGCTGGCTGTATGACGTGAAAAACCCAGGCGCACCGCAGATCCTGGGCAAGCAATATAAAGAAGATGCCACGCCGGACAATGCAAGGACGATCGCACACCGCTTTGCCGATGAGATTATTGCCCGCCTGGGCAGCGGTATTGCCGGGATCGCAGAGAGCCAGATTTATTTTGTAAGCAACCGCAGCGGCAATAAAGAAATCTGGTCGATGGACTATGACGGCGCAAATCAGAAACAACTCACCAAGCTTGGGTCCATTGCACTGTCACCGCGCGTTTCACCGGATGGCTCGCGCCTGGCTTTCAGCGCACTGACGAACGATTCATGGCAAATCAAGATGTACTCCATGGACCTGGGCCGCACGATAGCGTTTCCACGGTCCGGTGGAGATAATTTTTCTCCGGCGTGGTCGTCAGATGGAACTAAAATCGCCTTTTCATCGTCCATGCACAGCGGGCTGTCGGAGATATTTGTCGCGGATGCTTCTGGCGGAGGCGCTCGCAGGCTGAGCACCGGCAAGGGCGACGTGTCGCCGGTATTCAATCCTAAAACCAACGGCCAGATTGCCTGGGTAAGTGGACGCACCGGACTACCGCTGATCTACGTAATGGATGCGGACGGGAGTAACGTGCAGAAAATGACCGACCAGGGCTATGCTGTTTCGCCAGCGTGGTCGCCAAATGGCTTGCTGCTGGCGTTTGCCTGGGTGCGGAATTACGGCCCTGGCGTTTTAGGCGGCCAAGATATTTACCTTATGGATATCGCATCACGACAGATCGTACAATTGACGCACGATGGCGGGAGAAATGACTTTCCATCCTGGTCTCCTGATGGTAGACACATTGCATTTCAGTCAAACCGCAGTGGTACGGAACAAATCTGGAGTGTTCTGGCAGACGGCTCGCACTTGCAGCAACTAACGCGCCAGGGCCGCAACAGCCAGCCCAATTGGAGTTTTAAATAGGCTTTATAGTAAATTGCATTACTTTTTTGGAGGACATGAGGTGAACAACAGCAAGAGTATTCGGATCTTCGTCCTGGGGGTGCTGTTTTTGTTGATGGTGGCAAGCGGCTGCAAAAAGAAAGAAACACCACCACCGCCGCCACCACCGCCTAAAGCGCCAACCGCAACTCTTTCCGCCAACCCGGCTTCAATTCAGCGCGGCCAGTCCGCAACCCTGACCTGGAGCACCGACGCCGCAACTGACGTTGCCTTGGACGGCAATAAAGTTGATGCCAGTGGCTCGCAGACCGTCTCGCCGACGGAAACCACCACCTATCACTTGACCGCCAAGGGAGCGGGTGGAACACAGGAAGCCACAGCGCAGGTTTCGGTTGCAGCTCCGCCGCCACCGCCAGCGGCCACTCCAACTCCAGCGCCTCAAGTCACTGACGATCAGCTCTTTGCCCAGATGGTGCAGGACGTCTACTTTGACTTTGACAAGGCTGAACTCCGTCCCGACGGGCAACAGGCCCTGGCCCAGGCTGCACAGATCATCAAGCAGAAGGGCTGGAAAGTACAGATTGAGGGCAATGCCGATGAACGCGGATCCACCGAGTTCAACCTGTCTCTGGGTGAACATCGTGCTGACTCCGCCAAGCAGGTCCTGATTCAGAACGGCGTAAGTGCAGACTCTCTCAAGACCATCAGCTATGGTAAAGAGAAGCCGCAATGCACTGAGTCCAATGAGGCTTGCTGGCAGAAAAATCGCCGCGATCACTTCACGCTGTTACACTAAACACAAATGCCGGGCGGGCCAGCGCCCGTCCGGCTTCAATCCACGCCGCCTCGTCGAAAAAATGAAAAATCCTGCAGAATGAGCAGCTATTCTGCATCTAACGGATTAAATGCCTATGAAGAAACAAAGTTTCATCGCCTTGTTCGCTCTGCTGTTTTTTGTCGCGTGCGCTAGCCACAATGCTGCCGCCGCTGACACCAAGTCGCAGCTCATACAGATCCAGACCCAGCTCCAGCTCATGCAGGACAATATGGCCCGCATGCAACAGTCGTTTGACGAGCGCATGGGTGTGATGAAGGACCTGCTTACTCAACAGACGGATAACGTGAACAAAATGGGCGCGACTGTCCAGAATCTGCAAAGGTCTCTGGGACAGCAAACCACTGACGCCGGCAGCAAGGTTGATCAGATCTCCGGCCAGGTGCAGGCATTGCATGACGCCGTGGACGAGCTAAAGGCCCGTCTGGCAAAAGTGAGCAAGCAGTTGGATGACATGCAAACCACGCAGCAGAATATTGCCTCTCCTCCAGCAGGAGCGCAGCCGGCCGGTAGTATCGCACCCGGTGCAGCGGCAAATATTCCTCAGGCCCCGCCCGCTGACCAGCTTTATAACGACGGGTTGCGTGATTACAACGCCAACAAAAATGATCTTGCCTCGCAGGAATTTGCCCAGTATTTGCAGGTGTATGGCAATACCGATCTCGCCGGCAACGCCCAGTTCTATATGGGAGAGATTGCTTATCGCCAGGGAAATTTCAGCGGCGCAGTTCAGGCATACAACAAAGTTCTTGATCAATATCCTGGCGGAAACAAAACCGCTGCGGCGCAATTAAAGAAGGCTTACGCTTTACTGGAACTCGGCCAGCGCGATGCTGGTGTGCAGGAGTTGCGCAGCCTGATCAGCCGCTATCCCAAAAGCCCTGAGGCCTTGCAGGCCCGCGATCGTTTAACAAAGCTGGGGGCCGCCGGCGCGGCCTCCACCGCCAAACCTCCTCGCCCGTCGCCCAGCCATCGCTAAACTCTTATCGGCAACGTCTCACCGCGAGCCACCTAGGGTTTCGTTTCCCTTACCTTCAGGTTCAGCTCCAGCTTCCGCAAACAATACTTGATCTCCTGCGCCACTTCCACCACGCGCATTCCTTCCTGCACCATCAGCTTGCATGAAATAGCCGTGCGGACCGGCGTCTCTGGCCCCAGATCAAAGTTCACGCGACAATACTGGCACTCTTCATTCCAGCAAAATTTTCCATAAGAGATGTCTTCCGGAGAAAGAAACTGCATGGCACGCAATAGCATGTTGCCATCGGGAACTTCAAATTCCTTCCCCCCGATCGTGATCTTAACCAGCTTGTCATACGGACGAAACAGCGGCCCCAAATTCGACATGGCTAGATTTTAATGGAAAAAGATTTTTAGCACCCATCTCGTAAGTGTCCTGAAGGATTTGCCCTGAAGGTGTCAGGAAGGGCTTGTTTTTGAAAGATTGCTTTAACGATTGCTGTGAAGAATTGCCTAAAAGTAAACGCCTTAAAAAAAATTGTCTTATCCGATTGCGTTAACAGATTGCTTTGAAAGAGCACCTTGAAGACTGCTTTTGCAGAAATTGCTTTCGCAGAGATTGCTTTCGCAGAGATTGCTTTTGCAGAGATTGCTTTTGCAGAGATTGCTTTGAAGGCACAGCTTTAGCCGTGCCGCAAAGATCCCTCCAGGCGGGGCTTTTAAGCCCTGAGCTTTCAATAAAAAAGCGGCCACAGGAGAGACCGCGGCCGCTTCTTGCATCGTCCTTCGCAGTGAAGAGGTTCAAATCCCCTCAAGAACACTCTTCCCCATGTAGCTCATAAAGAATCAGAGCGTTATATGTAGATAGGAACCCACGGACCCGAAAAAAGTTGCGTCGGGAATACAGTTCGGAACCCACAAAACTTCATTATCCCTCTTCGTGTCCATCCCGATAACCCTGTCATCTTGAGCGCCGCACGAGCAAGCATAGCGCACGAGGGCAAGTCGAAAGACCCCGAAGGTCTTTCCCTCGCGATACCGCCTCAGGGAGTTCTCTCTATTCTCTTTTTTTATCGCTCCGCATGGGACGCTAGCGCATTCCCCCTGTACACAAAAGATCACGGAACACTAGCTCACGATTCATAAGCACGAAACAGCGGCCAGCTTATTCATCCCCAGCCCATCAAAGTGTCATCCCGAACTTCGCTGGCGAGCCTTGGTGAGCCGGAGAATGTGAGGGATCTGCTCCGCGGTCCTTGCGGGGTGCAAAGACCACTCATTCTTTGAGAACGCTCCCCATCCGCAATCCCGCATAACCCTGTCATCTTGAGCGCCGCCCCGAGCAAGCGCAGCGCGTGAGGGCAAGTCGAAAGATCCCGAAGGTGTTTCCCTCGCGATACTGCCTCAGGGAGTTCTCTCAGATGCTACCCAGCGCAGCGCCCAAAAAATTGGCTCTTATAAATACACTTCGGGTATTGGCGTGAAAGCAGCGAAAACACAGACGCTAATTGCTCATGCTGCTTTTTTAGGTTGCTGGCCGTTGGGTGATGCCGGCGCCGCTCCCGGCACTTACAGCCCTCATATTAAACGAAATAATAGAGAAAAGTCAACCAGTTTTTATATGCTTAAACCGCGCAGGCGACACAACAAAACCAATCGCCATCCAAAGCATTATGAAACAACCAACGGACCAGGAAGAGCGCAACGAAGACAAGAAGAAGCCGGAGAAAGAACCTCCCGCTCACGGCATTGACCCGGAGCCTATAGAGCCAGAAATGGAAGTTGAGTAGAGCGCTACAAATAAAAACAGTTGGTGATGGGTTTTCAATTACCCAATCACCAATTTGATCTACCTCAGCTCTTCCATGATCTCATCCAGGGCCTGGCGCGATGGGCGCGTCATTGCTTCCGGCATTCTCGCCAGAGACTGGTCGGTCAGATTGAGCTGTTCGATGAAGTTGGGCGTCGTGGTATTCACGTAGAAAACGCCGGTCAACATCTCGCCTTTTTCATGCGACTCCGCCAGCAACCGCAACGCACCCACTTTGCTGGTAGCGTCGTACTCGCGATCAAGCTTGCGCAGGCGCAACTGCGAGCCGTCGTGCATCCGCACGGTCGCCGTTGTCCCGGGATCGTAATCCACTTCAATATTTTCAAAGCTCGGCACAAAGCCAACTTCCTGGATTGGCTCTTCATGGTCTTTGGAATATTTATAAGACTTGGTCGATCCCTCGTGGTCATTGAAGGTCACGCAGGGCGAAATCACGTCAAGCATCACGGTGCCGCGATGTGCAATGGCCGCCTTCAGCAGATTCAGCAACTGCTTCTTGTCTCCGGAAAATGACCGCGCAACAAACGTCGCGCCCAGCTGAATCGCCAGCGCGCAGGTATCAATCGGCGGCAAATCATTGATCACGCCGGTCTTCAGTTTTGATCCCAGGTCTGCCGTAGCTGAAAACTGCCCTTTGGTCAGGCCATACACGCCGTTGTCTTCAATGATGTAGATGATCGGCAGATTGCGCCGCATCAGATGAATGAACTGCCCAATCCCAATGGACGCCGTATCGCCATCGCCCGAGACGCCAATCATCAAAAGCTTCTGGTTCGCCAGCGCCACACCGGTAGCAACGGACGGCATGCGCCCATGCACGGTGTTGAAACCATGCGCACGGTTGGCAAAATAAGCCGGGCTCTTCGAAGAGCATCCGATGCCGGACATCTTGGCCAGGTTCTCCGGCTTCACGCCCATCTCATACATGGCGTCGATAATGCGTTCCGTAATGGCATTGTGGCCGCAGCCCGCGCACAGCGTGGTCTTGCCGCCACGATAATCAAGCACGGTCAGGCCAACATGGTTCGTTTTTGGCCCTGCGGGAACGGGAGTTGGAGTGGAACCTGCTGACATTACTTGACCTCCTGAGAAACGCTCTCCTGGGAAATAATTGCGTCAGTGATGGAGCGCGCGTCAATCGGCAGCCCGTTGTAGTGGAGCACGCTGCGCAGCTTGGTCACCTGATCAGCCGCGATATCAAGCTTGATCAGCTGGAACATTTGCGCATCGCGGTTTTGCTCAACGACGTAAACGCGATCGTGGTTCTTGATGAATTCATGCACGTCCTGGGTAAACGGATAAGCGCGCAAACGCAGATAATCCGCGGCAATGTTGTGCTCGCGCAAAAGCTGGTCGCACGCTTCGGTCATCGCCCAATGCGTGGTGCCGAAAGCGATGATGCCGGTCTTTGATGTACCCTCAACCTCTTTCACCGGTGCGGGAACAAACTTGCGTGCGGTTTCAAACTTGCGTGCCAGCCTGTCCATATTGCGCACATAATCGTCCGGACGCTCACTGTATTGCGCCTTCTCATTGTGTCCGCTGCCACGCGTGAAATAAGCCGCCGCCGGATGGTTCGTCCCCGGCAGCGTGCGATAAGGAATGCCGTCGCCGTCAACATCTTTATAGCGGGCAAAGCCGCCCAGCCGCGTCAAATCTTCTTCATTCAGTACCTTGCCGCGCGAGATTGGCTTTTCCGGATATTGAAACGGATGCGCCATCCAGTTGTTCATCCCCAGATCAAGATCAGAGAGAACAAACACCGGCGTCTGAAATTGCTCGGCCAGATCAAACGCGTCCATGGCCATGCTGAAACACTCTTCCACCGATGACGGCAGCAGCAGAATGTGCTTGGTATCTCCGTGAGAAAGAAACGCGCAGGCCAGAAGATCGCCCTGCATGGTCCGCGTCGGCAGGCCGGTGGAAGGCCCTACGCGCTGAATATCAAAGATCACGCCGGGGAGCTCCGTGTAATAACCCAGCCCCACAAACTCTGCCATGAGAGAAATGCCAGGGCCGGAAGTTGACGTCATGGATCGCGCGCCTGCCCAGCCTGCGCCCAGCACCATGCCGACGGCGGCAAGCTCGTCTTCTGCCTGGACGACGGCGAACGTCGCTTTGCCGTCAGGGCCAATGCGGTATTCCTTCAGATAATCAATCAGCGTTTCTACCAGCGAACTGGAGGGCGTGATTGGATACCACGTCACCACCGTGACGCCGGCAAACAAGCAGCCCAGGGCCGCGGCCGCGTTGCCATCCACGATGATCTTGCCCTGGTTCTCATTCATGCGCTCCACCCAGAATGGATCTTTCTTGGTGAAGGTGGCCAGCGCGTAGTCATAGCCAGCGCGGATCGCGGCAGTATTCAGCTCGGCGGCTTTTTTCTTTTTGGCAAAATGTTTGACCAGCGCTTTTTCTGACTCTTCCCGGTCAATGCCCAGCAGCGCGTCCACCACGCCTACATACAGCATGTTCTTTACCAGCCGGCGAAGCTTGGCTTCAGGGCAGACCGGCGTAACCAGCTTGTCAAATGGCACAGCGTAAAAAGTAATGTCCGTGCGCAGGCCGGAAAGATTCAGCGGCTCGTCATACACGCAAGCTGCTCCGGCCGGAAGCGACATTACATCTTCCTGCGCCGTTTCGGCGTTCATCGCAATCAGAAAATCGATTTCTTTTTTGCGCGCGATGTATCCATGCTGGCTGGCCCGGATGGTGTACCAGGTCGGCAATCCGGCAATGTTTGAGGGGAACAGATTTTTACCGGAGACGGGAACGCCCATCTGGAAAATGCTGCGCAACAGCACCGTGTTGGCCGACTGCGAACCGGAACCGTTCACCGTGGCAATTTGTATGCTGAAATCGTTGATCTTGCGCCCGGGCTGTGGCGTAAGCGCCGCTTTTTCCTGTACTCCAAGCTCTACTGTTGTGGCCATGAATTGTCCCTGCGAATTCCCTGTTATTGTCGGCTTTTTCTAAAATGGGGTTAACCTACAATTATAAAACAGTGAGCGGTGCATCTGGGATTGAGCGCTTCTTTGGTTGAGAATTAAAGATGGGAATCTAGCGCCGTCATCCCGACGGGCGTTCTTGAGCGAGCGCTTGCTTCAGCTCGCGAATAGCCCCGGAGGGACCTTGCGTTTATTCGATGAATAGCCAGAGATTGAATGGAATATATATATCCGAGAAATTCAGAACACTCCTGATAAATTGTTATCGTGAACATTATTCTGAATCCCGCTGAAGCCCGTGTGCTTGGGGCGCTGATTGAAAAAGACATCACCACGCCGGATTACTATCCGCTCTCTCTGAACGCGCTGGTCAACGCCTGCAACCAGAAGAACAACCGCGAGCCCGTGACCAGC
>Ga0206965_10006_pt2 | contig 21352 bp, 20 predicted proteins | sample Alteio_BWOrgHeat_26_FD_152973 | JGI IMG/M metagenome (GOLD analysis project Ga0206965, IMG submission 152973) | Enriched cells from forest soil in Barre Woods Harvard Forest LTER site, Petersham, Massachusetts, United States -... | ecosystem: Environmental > Terrestrial > Soil > Temperate forest >...
GGTCCTGGACGAAATGGCGATTGGTTTGGCTATTCATGTTGCTGATGCCATTTCGATGCGGTGTTCTTGTTGCCGAAGAATATAAAGAAAAAAATATTCTGGTGCTTTATTCCCATGAAGAAGAGATGTCAACCTATGCCGGGCTTGACCATGCTTTGAGATCGGCACTGCCCTCTGATCCAACCCATCCGGTAGTCTTTTACACCGAGTATCTGGATCTATTGCGGTTTCCTGAAGCTTCGCATCAGCGCGTATTAGTGGATTATCTTCGAGTCAAGTACTCCAATCGAAATATTGATCTTGTAATCCTGGTTAGCCCTCTGGCATTCAATTTCTTTGTCAAGCATGGCGATCAACTCTTCCCCGGGGTCCCCGCAGTTTTTACTTCTGTGAATATCCGGAGGCTTCAGAACGTTCCGCTCAAGCCGAACATTACCGGCATCGCTGTAAAACGTGATCTTCGGAATACGCTAGACCTTGCTTTGCAGCTTCAGCCAGACACTGTGGATGTTGTTATTCCTACGGGATCATCGGCGATTGAGAAAGCCTGGACAGAGGAGACGCGGAACGACCTCTCGGCTTATGGTGATCGCGTGTCGATTAAAGTGCTGACTGATCTTCCGATGAATGACATGCTCACGCGTTTGAAGAGCCTTCCTCCTCATACCGTGGTGCTGTTTTCTGCATCGTTTTTTTACGACGCCTCTGGAAATTATTTTCTTCCCGAGGATGTACTGGACCTCATTGCCCACGCTTCAAATGCTCCTGTTTACAGTACGAATGAGCCGGATCTTGGCCGTGGGATCGTAGGCGGCAGCCTTATGGATCTGGCGGAGCCGGGCCACGCAGCGGGCATAATAGGGAAGAGAATACTGTTTGGTGAAAAACCTGCAGCTATCTCCGTGCAGACGATCGATCCCAATCATATTATGTTGGACGCGCGCCAGCTCAAGCGCTGGGGTATCAGCGAGAAACAATTACCTCCGGGAAGCATTGTGATGTTCAATCAGCAGCCCGCATGGAGCCACTATAAATGGTATGTGCTGGCTTGCATTTTTCTGGTAGTACTGCAGTCTGCGTTGATTGTTTCCCTGGTGGTACAGAGCCGCAAGCGCAAACGTTCGGAAGCGATGCTGAAAGATTTGAGTCGACACCTTATCACCGTGCAAGAAGAGGAACGTAGACGCATCGCAAGGGAATTGCACGATGATTTTGGCCAGCGTCTGGCTCTGCTCAAGATTGAGCTGGAAATCCTGAACCAGGAGGAAGGCAGGTCTCTGAGGCCTGGCGCGAGAGAGAGATTACAAAGCCTGCTTTCCAACGTGGATGAGCTGGCCACCGACATACAAGGACTTTCTCACACGCTGCATTCTTCCAAGTTGCAATATGTTGGTCTCAAAGGCGCATTGAAGGAGCTTTGCCGTCAGGTTTCAAAGCAACATCACATTGAAGTTGATTTAAAGGTCAATGCGCTCACCAGTCCTGTTCCAGATGAGATTGCGCTGTGCTTCTACCGTGTGGCGCAGGAGGCACTGCACAATGCCGCGAAACACAGCGGCGCACGCCGGGTCATTGTGGCGGTATCAAGCAACCACACTTTCTTGCACATGGCCATTACTGACGATGGCAAAGGCTTTGACCAAGCCAAGGCTCCGCTGGGGCTGGGATTGGCTAGCATGCAAGAGCGATTACAAATGGTCGGCGGACAACTCCTGGTCCAATCAAGGCCAGGAAGCGGCACGGAATTGGAAGCGGAAGCGCCTTTCAATCAATCCTCCATACAGTTCAAAGCCAGTTAGTTAAAAGAGCAGGTGCGAGATATCCGCACCTGCTCTCTTGTTTTTATGATTGACGCCGTTGCTTTTTTAAAACGGCTTACGCCACTTTCTTTTTTTCATCCGCGAATTTCTTTTCATCTTCCGTCAGGCCTTCTCTTTCCATGACTAAACGGGCGTAAAGCTGCTTGTATGTAGGAGCACCCTTTTGCTCTGCTATTACCTTGGCACGGCCCCAGCGCCCCGGAATATCTTCTATAGCCAGCATTCCAATCCAACTGGGAAGCACAGGATCGGACTTCAGGACTTCTCCTTCAGGCTCCAGACCAAGCAAAATGCGGAAGCATAGCATGGGCGTTCCTGCTGCCCAGGCTTGTGGGCTGGATGCGGTGGGATATTTCACGGGAAAGGCTGTCCGCGCGCGCTTGTAGCCGGCGAAGACCTCAGGCAATCTGTAATTGAATGTTGCGGATGCTTCAAAAATGGAGGAGATGATCTTTGCGGCTTCGCGTCGAAATCCATAGCGAGCCAGACCGGCAGCGATTATCGCGTTATCGTGGGGCCAAACCGTACCGTTGTGATATTCGATTGGGCTGTATCCTACTTCGCTCATTGCCATGGTGCGAACACCCCAGCCTGAAAACAACTCCGGGCCCATCAGGTGCTCTACGATCTTTGGCGCCTTGTCCTCGTCCACAATGCCGCTCCACAGCAGATGACCGATGTTGGAGGTCAGACTGTCCACTTTTCGTTTGGAGCCGTCCAGAGCCAAGGCAAAAAAGCCGCGGTCGGCAACCCAGAAATCTTTGTTAAAGCGACGTTTGAGTTCCGCAGCTTCTTTCTCCAGCCGTACGGCCAATGCCTCGTCCTTCCATACCACACGGGCCAGGCGGGCGCATCGGACCTTGCCATCATAGGCGTAACCCTGGATCTCACAGGTAGCGCGCGGTGTTGTGGACAGCGTTCCATCTGCAAACAGAATGGAATTCCATGAGTCTTTCCAGCACTGGTTATCCAACCCCACATTTGTTTTTTTCTGATATTCGATGTAACCATCGCCATCGCTGTCACCGTAATGGTCGATCCATTCCAGCGCGGCCAGGGCGTTTGGTTTCAGTTCAGTGACCAGTTCCGTATCTCCACTCCAGCGCTCATATTCGTCGAGTAAAACCAGAAACAGCGGCGTGGTATCGCTGGCCCCAAAATAAGGAGATTGTGGCCGCTCATGGAAATGCGTGAGTTCACCGAAGCGAAGTTCGTGGAGAATGCGTCCGGGCTCCTCTTCGCGGAAGTCATCCAATACCTTTCCTTGTGTTGTCGCCAGCACCCGCAGAGTGGTTGCGCTCAGCTCGGGAATAAAGGGCAGCATCTGATAGCTGGTAATGATGCTGTCACGACCAAACAGCGCCATAAACCAAGGCAAGCCTGCGGCTGGAATGCACTTCCCCGGCAGAATCTCAGGATGAAACCTAAGCGCCGCAAGATCCACAAGGTTGCGGTTATATGCCTGACGGATAGCGTCAGGATACGCGGTCATCGTAGGTGCATTGGCGAGCCACTCCGTGAGATTGGTCCGCAGCGTGTCCCCTGCGCCGGTATTGAATTTAGGGAGATTCACTACCTCCCCAGTGACCGGAGTGACACTCAGCCTAAGATGCCATTCCTGTTTCCCCGGGACAGTGATCCGGAAACGAACGCTGTCATCATTGATTTCTGTAGGTACCACGGTGGAGCTGATGATTGTCTCGCGTGAAAACTGATCACGCGTGTAGCCCAGGACCAATTGTCCATCGCGTATATGGCGGTAGTATTCGCCCTTTTTTTTCAGGGCGTCCTTAACCTCAAACAGATCGGCGAAATCGGATTCCACCGTAAGGAGCAGATCAACTTCCTCGGGCTCGTTCGCATGATTCATGATCGTGATTTCTTCAACAAAGCCATTGCCAATAAATCGGGACTTCAAGACCGAGAGCGTGGGGTTTTTATAAATGGTGCCGGTTGGGCGGACACAAAAGAACTGGGCGTGATAATACTCCAGGGTATCCGTGGACAATGCGTCCAGATTGTCACCATTTACGGTAAGTTCCCAGCGCGATAAATGGCGTGTGTCCTTGAAGAACAAACCGTTTGGCTGATCGGGCGCGGCCTTCACGTCGCCATTCATGCTGGAAACAAGAAAAGTTGAACCGTCGAGAATACTGATTGTGTCTTCCATAAATAACTCTCCGCGGCCATTCCTGCCATGGCCGTGTTTGTATTAGCGTGACAGTGTTACCCACATGAGACTTCGGCTGTTTGGATCGGAATAGGCCCTGAGTACCAGGAACGATAGTGCGAAGCAAACGGCAAAAGAAGCTAAGAGCGAACAGGAAGTCCAACTTAGTGGCTGCTCTGCCCTGGTACTGTAGTGCGACTCAGAATGAGTGCTTCTCTTGAAACACCTAATAAGTCATTAAATGTAATCGTTTTGTCTCCGACCAGGACCAGCATGTCCGTCCCCGATGTGTACTGCGCGCCATATGTGCCGGGAGGCGGTGTGTATAACACCACGTAAACGGTAGTGCCGACTTTTACGGAGATGTCGTAGCGAATTAAAGAAGAATCAGCGTTGGCTTCACCCTGGTGCGTCTTTATCGCCGTGACCGTTGCCGGCTGATACTTGGGCGTTGCGGATTGACCATACGCTGCAACAACTACCATCCAAATCAAGATCACGCTCAGTATGTTCCGCATGCGCCTCTTCTCTGGTTCGATGGCCCGGTTTGATCCTGGCAAAGACGTTCACTAGAACCTGATTCATCATTGAGCCTACTGGGATTTTGTTCCAGAAAAACTGTCAAAACACTCAGATATGGCAGAGTCTGAGTCTCAGCTGATTTTTGCTGACAGTATTGACAGTGTGCCCGGCGCAGCCTTTTCTCTACTATTCACGTGCAGCGAGAACTCCGCCCCAGGCTGCACGCACAAGAGCCAACGCTCGAGTGCGTGCAATCAAGTGGAACGTGGTTCGAGGAGGCCGAACAATGAGATGGTGTGCGAAGGTTCTCATTCAACTGATCCTTGTTGCCGTCATCTTACCGGGATTTCTGCATGCTCAAGAGGATGAAGATTTCACAGAGGACAGTAAGTTAAATACCAATCTCGGCGTGGCGCTCAGCGTCCCCTTGAATCCGCTCGCGCAGTTTACCAATTTCGCCGGAGGCGTAAATGTAGGCGCCGGTTACAACTTCAATAGGCGTAATGCTTTTGTTGGCGAGTTCATGTGGAATGGAATCGTTCCAAGCGACGCAGTCATAGCGCCGATCCGCGCGGCTTTGCAGGCGCCTAATTTGGACGGTCACGCAAATCTCTTTGCCCTGACCGCGAACTATCGTTACGAGCTACGAGGCCAGAAGACGGGAATCTATTTCATCGGCGGCGCAGGAATCTATCATCGGAATGCAAGTCTCTCACAAGAGGTACCGGGTGGCACCGCCGTTGTGTGTACGCCGGCCTTTCTGTTTTTCGGACTCGCCTGTGCATCAGGAGTAGCAACCAACAACGTGACGCTCGCGAGCTCTGCATCATCTTCCTATGGGGTAAACGGTGGCATTGGTTTTACCGTGAAAGTGGGTGAACCTCGCTACCGGATGTACATTGAGGCGCGGTACCACTATGCGCCCAACATGAATATCAACACGCAGATCATACCCATCACAATTGGAATCCGTTTCTGAGTTTGTGAGCTGGAATCTCGCCCGAGTGGTTGTTCCCGAGACCTGTTACTTCTTCCAGTTCCTTATGGCCACGGTTGGCCTCTACTCTTCCAACGAACGAAGATGCCCGCTGTTGTTTGACGGGTGACAGCCATCAAGAGTTCTGTTTTGAAACTTATGTTCCAGCCAGCTGCGAATGCCGGAAAGACATAGCGATGTTGGCGGATGAGTGGATCAAATTTCAGCAACACGGAAAGGTAGCGTGATTTATGCTGCAGCAACTTGTACTCGGCAATGAAGCGGATTTGCCCAAGCATAATAAAGTGAAGGAGTTCACGTGTGGGGATAAGACGCTATGTATCGCTAACATGGAAGGTGTCATTCTTGCGGTTGATAAAGACAGTCTGCATAGCGGCGGTCCATTCATTCTGAACGGCAACGAGCAGAGCGCTGATCTTTCTCTCACTCCCAACTGGCGGTGGAGCCCCCGGACGAACTCAGGAGCCCCCGAACCGATTGCAGTGTATCCGGTGAAAATAGAGAACAACAAGGTTGTGGTCCAGCTGCAAATGGCAGCAGATCAGGAAGCTCTTACAGATCACGATAACGGGAGCATCCAATGAAAAACCTTTACGCCAGTGGAGAGTACGATATGGACCGGCTACAAACAGATTTTGAAAATGCCTGGCAAGCCAGCAGCAAAGCAGTGGAAGGGATCGCTCTTCTGTTGCTGTCTCTTGTGATTGCAGGTTTGGAAGGCTGCCTTAAGGGTGTGGTCGCCTTGTACCGCTGGATCGAGCACAGCGCCTGGCTGATACCCGGCAAGCAACCAACCTGGAAATAAGAGCTACGGCAACATTTCAGCTTGGACCTCGCCAGAGCAATGGAAACTCTAGCCACTGATTGTCTCTATGCTTGCTTTGGCTTTTCGGATAAAGCAATTGAATCTGTAGCCGCATGCCCCAGGGTGAAGCCCCCGACGGATGGACCACAATGCCGAAGAACTAGGCCGTGACGTTGACCGGTTGAGGGCCGATTTTCTTGATGCGTCCTAAGCCGCCGCCGAATGGGACTGCCCATCTGCCACCGTTTTCTCTGTTCAGTCCGCGGTGACGATGGGTGAAGTTTGACGCAAGTCCCGCTGGTTAATGGATACGATATTGCACAACAAAATCCATCCGCTACTCTTTGCCTTTAGCTTGATCTATCTCCTGTTTACGGATGTCCTTCCATTGGCCGTACTGTGTTGGTGAGAGAATGGCTTTGACCTGGGGGTCAGCCTGATCGTGAATGGACTTCAGTTCTTTTCGCTTGTCTCGTTTGGAAAGCGAGGGGTTTGATTTTATGGCTTCCAGTTTTGGCGCTTCGGCTTTAAGAATTGGTAACAGCTGATCTTTCTGTTGCGGACTAAGATTCAGGACCTGAGAAATACTCTGAAGTTTTTCAGCGGGAGTTTGTGCCACTAACTTGCCGGCAAAGATGGCGGACATGCAGAAGAACAGTACTGCTCCATGCACCAAGATCAATCGACTCTTCATTGACAACCCTTCTTTTCTGGCCTCGCTATGAGCCTCTTGCGCTCAATTCGATGCATACTTAAAAGTAAAAACTTCGCGCGGCTGCTGCGACTGGCAAAATACGCAGCTCGTTGCGGCAATTCCAGCTGAAGGGTGTCTCATTCTCGTGTCTGTAACTGTCACTTCTGCCAGTGTGGAACTTAGGAGACAGAGGTTATAAGCAAAAAGTCGGCAGGAAGAGATAAAAGAGTTGATGAAGGAAATAAATTATCTATTCGCTACGAGCGCGGTTTTGATGGGTTTGGGTATCGCCACTGCACAGCCGGTTGCATTTGTAACTGCTCAAAAGGACCAACAAGCGTTAGCCAAGGTTCTGGTAAGTCCGGTTTCCAGAAGCAAGGCTGAATCGCCGGCGCCGGGCGCCAATGCCATCCACAAGGCCCAGAAAACTTCCATCGGAAAAGGACCGCTCACAGTCAGTACTGGCGAGCCGGATTCCTTCTGGGAAGAGGAAATTGATGTCGCCAGTGACGGAAAGACGAATGTCGTCTCTGATTTTCTCTATAACACGCAGACTGGCGTGATTTACGCCTATCGTGAGGATGATGTCACTTGCGCCAACGGCCAGACAGCCAGAGGCGGTATTCTGGATGCAGTCTACACCGACGGTAATAAAGCGGGAAAAACTGCAGGCTCTGGATGGTACGCCGTGACGTTAGATGCAGGAAAATGCGACGCCAAAGAAACAGGCGTGTATGGATGCAAATACAACGCGGCCGGCAATCCTACGGAGTGCGGAGCAGCCACAATTAACAACCAAACGGGTGAAATCGCACTGGTACCTGCCCAATAAAAATTTCTCTGCCGCTGATTTAAGTTCGCCCAAATTTCAAGCCGCCTTCTTCACGGGCGTTGAGTGAGCATCTTGAGGTTGTGCTGTCGCGTCCGGCTCTGTGCCTGATATTTGTTTCAGTGAAGATCGCTTGCAGGGGAGATCTTTTCCCATTTCCATATAGGCGCCACCAAGCAATAAGCCGACAAACGCCAGAAAGACGACCAGTGCCACCACTATTGCGATCATCGCGTCCCGCCTGAGTCTCTGCCGCCATGCCGCAGAATACATTTATTAAAAACCATCGCGAGTGCTCCTGGAACTGGCAGGTTTCACAGGGGGCAGGTGAGGCTTCTGCACCAGCTGTCGATTTTGCCAGTTAAAGGTTGCGTCAGCTCCGTTGTAAGAATCAGAAGATTCCTTTGTGGATCCATTGGGGCCATTGATCTGGCAACGGCAAGGGTGGGTCATGAAACTTAATTTCAGACTGAAATGTTTTTCGACCGCGCGATACAGTGCCATATTGCTTCTTCTTTCGTTGCCATTGCTGGCGTATGGACAGGACAACCAGGCACCAGCAATACAGGAGGCAATCATCTGGCAAGCCTCTCCCAGTAGCCAGGTCCTTGCACGCCCACTCAGTGATTTAGATGCATTGTTCAAACTGGACGAAACCGTCGTAGTGGTTTACACGCCACCGGCGAAGACGAGCAAGAAAGCTCAAAAATATGACATCACGAGAATTGGCAACCGAGGGGTCGGTAAAGGACTTAACTTCTACTCTCTCCGCCAGGAACAGGAGCTTGGACGCGAGCTCTCTCTGGAAATAGAAGCGGGCGCGAAGATGATCACAGATCCAGTCGTGGTTTCCTATATAGAACGTCTGGGGGCGAGACTGGCGAGCCATTCAGACGCCCAAACAGCTTTTGTTATTAAGGTTGTGGACAGCGATGAAATTAATGCCTTAGCTCTACCCGGCGGCTACTTCTATGTGAACACCGGCCTTATTCTCGCCGCCGATAATGAAGCTGAGCTGGCGGCTGCCATGGCACATGAGATTGCTCACGTAGCGGCTAGACATGCAACCAAGAGCATGACTAAATCACAGATATGGGGATTCGCTTCCGTAGCGCTCACCGTCATCGGCGGACCTGCCGGGGTTCTCATCCATCAAGTTGCAGATGTTGCCATGCCTATGACTTTTCTTAAATTCGGGCGCAACGAGGAACGTGAAGCTGATCTGCTTGGACTGGAATATCAATATTCAGCGGGATACGATCCGCTGGCGTTTGTAAATTTCTTTGAGAGAATCGCCGCTCGGCAGAACGAGAAAAAAGGGAACATGGTTGGCAGGTTGTTTGCGTCGCATCCCATGACAAGTGACCGAATAAGGAGAGCGCAGACAGAGATCGCAACTTTACTGCCGCGACGCGATCAATATGTTGTTTCCACAAGTGAATTTGATGAGGTGAAAACTCGGCTGGCCTTACTGACAGTCGGAATACGTTCGCTCGCTAATTCCGATGACAGCAAACCTACACTGCGTCGCGGAAGGCCGGATACATCCCAAAAGGACAGCCCCGAGGGACCGCCTTCAGAAGGACCCACGCTGCACCGAAAATGATGATGATGAAATGGAGTTGGTTTCTTCCGTATTGTTTGCTCGCCAGCCGTTCCACGGTCACCTCATTCTCACAGCAGGCACAAATCGGCGGACCTTTGTGAATAACTCCCAGGCGAATTATGTCGCAATAGACAAACCTCCAGCAAGGCCTCCTGCTGCCGCAGTTTTTTCAGGGAAGGACCTGACGCCACGATTTCTTGACGGACTAGATCCGCCGGGTGTCAGGGCCGTCTTGTCCGCTGCAACGCAGCAACACTTTCCGGCAAAGTGCGCAATCACCGATCAGGGAGGCCGGGCTGATCATTTGTTCTTACTAACAAGAGGCAGGGCGCGATATTTCTTTGTTACACCAGACGGGCGAAAGCACATTCTTCTGTGGCTTCCGCCAGGCGAGGTGTTTGGAACGGCGGCGCTTTTAACAAAACTTTCCACTTATATTGTCAGCACAGAAACGGTGCAGCCAAGTTACATGCTGGTTTGGAAACGCGCCACAATCAGAAATCTTGCAAAGCGATATCCCAGGCTGGTGGAAAATGCATTGTCAATCGCATCCGACTATCTGAGCATGTATGTTGCCACGCACATTGCACTGACATCTCATACTGCCCGGCAACGGCTTGCCCGGGTATTGGTAAATCTGACCTCTGGGTTTGGACGTAAGGTCTTTGGAGGCATTGAACTGGATGTTACAAATGAGGACCTGGCAGGGGCCGCAAATGTAACTCATTTTACGGCAAGCAGATTATTGAGCGAGTGGAGCCGTACTGGCGCTTTGGTAAAGAAACGCGGGAAAATTGTGCTCCACTCCCCGGAACTGCTCTTTCGCGACAGCGCTTGAATAACTTCCGTCACCATTTATCATCTCTATGCGCAGCGGGGTGAGTCTCTGGTGGTATTGGTGGAGATGATGACGTTGCTCTTGCGCAACGACAGGATACCTCCTACTGTGTCATGCTAGTCATTCATTGCATGAAAAGCGCCGTCTTATGGCGCTTCGGAAACCTGCAGAGTGGGGATACAGGAGTGTCGATAGTCAGAATTCTTTTAGTAGATGACTTTGTGCCGTGGCATCGTACCGTCAGCATGCTGCTCCAGAAGAATGCCGCGTTGCAGGTGATCTGCGCAGCAACGAATGGGCTGGATGGTATCAGTAAGGCGCAAGAACTGCAGCCAGACCTGGTGTTGCTGGACATCGGTCTTCCGGGGATGAGCGGGCTTGAAGCTGCCGGCCACATACTTAGAGTATCTCCCGGCTCAAAATTAATTTTTTTGACGGAAAATGATTGCGAAATGATAACGCAAAAGGCGCTGAGCACCGGCGCTTGCGGTTTTGTCCTGAAGTCAGATGCCGTGTATCAATTGTTGCCGGCCGTTGAGGCGGCGCTCGCAGGCATACAGGTCAATAATCCAGAATTACGGGATTGAAAAAGCTGGCATTTGCCAGAGAATCCAAATAGTTCCAGGTACTCCCATATTCAGCTGGATATGGCTGCAGGGTCCTTTAGTGGGACGCGAGCTGCCCCAAATCCTGCTGGTTTCAACTCGCTTTTCCAGTTTTTGCACCGCTGTCTTTCATCTCGTATCCAACCCAATCCCACTCTGCCCCTGTAATTCTTGCCAGTTCCTTATGCAATTGTGTCTCGCTATCTTCCAAATTGAAAGCAGCCAGCACTCTTTAGATTTGGCAGGCGAGATTCGGCAGGCGGCCCTTCACTTTCGGCGCGTGGCGCTATTCACGCATTTCATAAATGGGTCATCACGAGAGATGTTGAACTGCACAGGATGAATGCGCGCAAGGCTGTTTCGCATAAGGAGATTCAATGAAAACACGGTCTATTTTGCTATTGATGGTAATGAGTTTACTCAGCGTGGCTGCGATGGCGCAAAAAGTCAACGTGGATTGGAAGAGAGGAGAGGACTTCACTAAATACAAAACCTACGCATGGGGAGTTTCGCCGCATCCGATTAAAGACCCTCTATGGAACCAGCGCATTATTGGTTTCATTGACGACCAGATGACGCAAAAGGGTTTAACGAAAGTCGAGCCCGGCGCGAACCCGGACCTGATTGTCGTTTATAACGCGGGAGTCAAACAAAATGTGTCGCTTGAGGGGTACACCATGGGAGGCTGGTATAACTCCATGAGCACCGTACAACAAGTAACGACGAAAGATGGCACGCTGGTGGTTGATATGGCCGATCCGACGCAGAAGATGGTGATATGGCGCGGAACGTCCTCAGACACGCTCTCCGATAAATCCACCAAGAACATAGAGAAGGTGCAAAAGATGGTCAAGAAAATGTTCGAGAAATATCCACCCAAGAACTGATCGTGAATGCCGAACCGAGGGTGGCAAATCTTCCGGGGCAACAGGTGCGCGATGAACCTAAACGCTTCACTTCATGCAAACGGCAGCCGGAAGTTGGCCACACGGCGGGTTCACCGTCGCATCTTCTCGTGGGCAATCATGCTTATGTGCAGTGCCACGCTTATGTGTTGTGTTACAGGCTGGAGTCAGGAACAAACCACAAAACCGCCCCCGCCCGTCGCGACTCCCACCCCAACTCCAACCAAAGCGGATCAGCAGGAAGAATTAGACGTGAACTGGCTGTATGGAGCCTTCGTCCCCAAGGGCGTTCCATTAGAGCCGCTGACAGGTAAACAACGTTGGAAGCTTTACCTGCGTGAGAGTTTCACTACGCCGGGTATTTACTTCAAGACAGTATTGTTTACCGCGGGAGACCAGATCACGAACAGCCCATCAGAATGGGGACGCAACTGGGGCGGCTTTGGACGCCGATTAGCTTCGCGAGAAGGCCAATTTGTAATCCAGAATAGTTTTTCCAGCCTGGGGGATGCGCTGCTGCAATACGAGCCGCGTTACGACCGTTGCAACTGCTCCGGATTCTGGCCGCGAACGAGGCACGCCATCATCAGAAATTTTGTTACCTATAACAAGACGGAGCAGGCGCTGCGTCCTCAATTTGCGTCGTATGGAGCTGCCCTGGGTGCGGGGATGATAACAAGTTTATGGACACCAGGCCAAAGCGCATGGTCGTCTGGTTACCATGGCATGATCACGCAGGTATGGATCGGCGTTGGCAGCAACTGGATCGGCGAATTTGCTCCTGAGATTAACCGGATAATCCGTAAGAAGAAACCAAAAGAAGCAAAATGAAGTTTTCCTGACCAGTATGCATTCTGATTTCTATTTCGAATTCAAGCTAGTGGTGGTTGCCATCGTCTGCGTTCTACTGATGCTGGCATGCAGTGAAGCAGGGTTCCGCGTGGGGAACAGGGCGCGCCCGAGTGTGGATGAGGTAATGCGCGAAAGGATTACGATTTTTGAGAGCGCGATTTTAGGGGTACTCGGGTTGTTGATGGGTTTCACCATGGCCATGGCGGTTGCGCGTTTCGATGTTCGCCGGCAACTGGTGATGGATGAGGCCAATGCTATCGATACCACATGGCTGCGCTCAAAGATGTTGCCTGCGCCCAGAAATACTGAATTTGCCGAGATCCTGCGCGAGTATGTCGACGCACGCCTGCTTTATGCGTCGGAAATGGATGATAACCGGCTCCCCGCAGAGAGAGAGGAGGGGGAGCGATTGCAACACGAGTTGTGGTCACGCGCCTCAGCATTTGCAATGAGTGACCAGCGCTCCGTCCCCGCAGGATTGCTGCTCCAGTCACTAAATCAGATGATTGACCTGGAGGCTGCTCGCTGGACGGCATTTATGGCCCATGTACCTGAATCAGTGATGTATGGGAATCTGGCGCTCGCATTGTTAAGCATAACGCTGCTTGGATATGGCTTTGGTCTCATTGGCAGGCGGCATATGTTCTCCACGGTACTGCTGGCAATTGCGATATCCGGCGTGCTTATGGTGATTGCCGACCTGGACCGGCCGCGGGAAGGTTTTATCAAGATCAGCCAGCAGCCCATGATTGACGTGGAAAAGCTGATCGACAAATCACACTAAGAACTCTAGAGTACAGTGCTTAGTTCCGCTGATACTTTTGCCAGTAGGCGTAAGCAGCACATATTCTTACCATCCATTTGAGGCTGCTGAGAGGCTCTGACCCCGTCTCACGCGTAGACCTGATGTGAGGTTCTGAGTAGCGAATCGCAAACATTGGATCTCTGTGCTTTCCCGGGATCAGTCGTCTCCCACGGCCAGATAAAAGTGAGTGTGTTCCTGGGCGAGTGGAATCTCAGCCATTACCGGCCAACGAACAACGCGCCAGAACACAGAAAGCAGGAGTCTTTATGTACCGAAATGCTAAGTGGATATCTGCTGCATTGGTGTGCTGCTTATTTTCGTTGCTGGCGTTAGCTCAACAGCAGATTACGGCTGGACAAAAAACCGAGGTAAAAGGATTGATCACAACCCGTGATGGCGACTCGCTAACAATCCAAACCAATAAGGGCGACAAAGTGGTTGCACAAATCAGCGATTCAACAAAAGTGCAACAACCGAAGGGCGTGTTCCGGCACACGGAAATGGCCGAGACGAACCTCATCCCGGGCCTGGCTGTTGAGGTAAAAGGCGTAGGCACCGAGAACGGACAAATACAGGCGAGCACAATTGAGTTCACCGCGCACGCCCTGCAGACGGCGCGTACGATTCAAGCCGGCCTGACGCCAACCAAAGAGCAGGCTGCGGCCAACAAGGATGCAACCGAGAAAAACGCTGCCGGCGTTTCCGCAAATGCAGAGAAAGTCGAAACAAACCAGGCGGACATTCAGGCAGCCAACAAGCGGTTTACAGAGCTGAGTGATTGGGACACAAAGGGGGTTGCCATGATGACCTTTGCAACCGGTAGTGCAGCAGTTTCGCCGGAAGGCAAGGCTGCACTGACGCAAATGGCCCAGGACGCGAAACCTTTGAAGGGCTATTTGATCCAGGTGAAAGGATTTGCCAGCACCTCTGGCGACGCAGCTCGTAATCAGCAATTGAGTGACGAGCGCGCCAATGCGGTTGTGACGATCCTTCAACAGGATGGCGTTCCATTACGGCACATTGTTACACCAGCTGCAATGGGAACGGCCGATCCAATGGCGTCCAATAACTCTGCTGAAGGGCGCGACTTGAATCAGCGTGTGGAAGTGAAGTTGTTGGTCAACCGTGGAGTTAATGCGACTTCCAGTTCCAAATAACTGGATGGCTGCACCGACGAGAGACTTAATCTTCGAATGGTTGGAAGGGCCGCCTAAGCTCGAATGTGGCGGCCTTTTTTTTGCCCCAATAAAAGTGCTATTGCCGCTGAAAATTGAAGACTAAAGAACTAATGAATTAAAGACCGGGGGTGCCAGGTATGCATGTTTCCAGGCGATCAATGGCAGCGGCTATGCTGGCTGTCCTTATTGTTTTCCGCTGGCCGGTATGGACGACGCCCACAATAATGCTGCCCCAAAATCCGCAAGCACAGCACAGCATTGATGAAATCAAGGAGGCGGCCGCAAGAAATAAGCAAGCCTTGGCGCAATATCGCTGGCAGCAGCAAGAGACTGTTACCGTGAAAGGGGAGGTGAAGAAACAGGACCTTTTTCAAGTGGAGTTGGGCCCTGACGGAAAACCGCAAAAAACACCGATGGCCCAGGACGAAGACTACTCATCCAGCAACGAACGCCAGCACAGCATTATGCACAAGCTGGGAGAAAAAAAAGCCGCTGAGCTCCGGCAATACGCCCAGCAGATCAAGGAACTGGCGCAGAGCTATGCTCAACCAGACCCTGAACGACTGCAACAAGCCTACCAACAAGGAAATGTTTCCATTGGGACGGGAGACGCTGCAGGCGCCGTTCGGCTGGTCATTCATAGCTATGTGAAACCCGGTGACAGCGTGACGATTTTCTTGAACCGCTCACAAAAAGATCGGTCGCAGAGGGAGCTACAAGGCATAGATGTTTCTACTTATCTCGACCATCCAAAAGATGCTGTGAAATTAAATGTGGAATTTGACCACACACCTGACGGTACAAATCATATAAGCGACATGCTGATAACCGGCGTCAGCAAACAACTCACGGTAGCAATCAAGAACTTCAATTACCAGAAGATGTAATTTGCCGGCGGATATTTTCTTGCGTGTTTGCTGATGAAAGCGCAGTCTGGAATCCATGCTGACCATGATTGAAATCTATTGGCGCAAGATGACTAGTATCAATGCCAGCGTTCCAAGTAAGAAGATAAGGCCTGCCAGCACACCCGCGAGTGAACGGGGGATATCTGGATCCAGCTTCTTTAAAGCCTGTATGTTCTCTCGGTACTCGATTGTACCCATGAGTAGTGAAAGCATTCCCACCACCACCATGATCAAGGCAAATTCCCGGGTGCCGACAAGATGCTTAACTTGCGCACCATGCGGCAGTTCGAGCTCGAAAAACTTGAATATGGCAAACCCAAAGCTGATCAGCGAGGTTCCTGTCCTGATCCATGCCATCATGGTCCGATCACAGGCGGCGCGCGTACGCTCAATGGCGAGTTTTGTGTTCACATCAAGCGACGCCAATTATCTTCTCCTCTAGCACGGTATACATACAGAACAAACCAACACTAGAGGTGACTTGCTGCGCGGGGAACTGTTAAGAGTTACAGTCAGCTCACAAGGAACGAACCTTCTTCAGTGTTCGACTTACTCGCGTAAATCGTAGCCTGCCGATTTAATTCCTTCGACCACTCGTTCACGGGTATGTGTAACTTCTTCCGCGGTCAGCGTACGATCATCCGCGCCAAGCGTCAGCCGGAAAGAAACGCTCTTCTTATCTGGCGGCAGGGGAAATATCAGAAGGAACTGAAGTGATACGAGTCCTTCGCCGGCAAACTGCCGCAGCTTTTTTTCAAGATCAGCAACCAGCTCGTGCGCTCCCGCCACAATTGAGAGATCAAAACTACTGGTGGGGAAGCGTCGCAAGGGCTGATAGTTCTGGCGTTGTGAAGGCAGGGCCAGTACCTTATCAAGGTCAAGATAAAGAATGGCGCCCCGCCCGCGTTCCAGCAGTGATGGATGCAGCTCAAAAAGCGCTCCCAGTTGCTGGCCGTTGGCTGCGACGTGGGCCGACCGCAGCGGGTGCGCGGTTCTGTTGGGCGCATTGGTCGGAGTCACTTTGCAGTCTGGCACAAGATACTGCGCAACGCGCTTCATCTCCAGCAGGCTTGCGCCATTGGATTCGCGGCTGAAGATCGCGGCTGCCAGCTGGTTGCGCTCAACCGGAGCGCCCTCGGCGCCTTTGCCATACGCGCGGCCGATTTCAAACAAGCGGAAATCGGAAAAGAACCGGGCATTGTCCACCAGGTTGCGGCGAATCCCGGGCAGCAGCGAAGGCCGCATATATTTTTGTTCCGCAATGATCGGGTTGGAGATCTCCAGCAGCTTCTCCGTTGGATACTGAAACATTTCGGCATCCGCGTCTGAGATGAACGAATAGTTGCTGACCTCGGTGAAGCCCTGCCCGGTGAGCGTCGTGCGCACCGTGCGGTATTGCTCATGCTCAAGATTGCGGGCCACGGGTGCAGCCAGCACAGCGGGCGCCTGCGGCGTGATGGAAGCGTAACCCACCATGCGTCCGATTTCTTCCACCAGATCTTCTGGAATAGAAATATCTTTTGTGGCGCGCCAGCTGGGGACGGTGAGCAGCAGTGTGCGCGCGCCCGTCTGTTCCACGCCAAAAACGAGCGATTTGAAGATGTTGATTACTTCGTCCGTCAGTAGTGGACGCCCGAGTTTGCGCTCCGCCCAATCAATATCAAGCTGGATTTTTGGCGGCGTTAATTTGCGCGCATACACGTCAATAGGCGGCGCGGCCTGCGAGCCTGGCGAAATCAGTTGCAGCAGTTCAACAGCGCGGGCCAGAGCGCGGACGGTATTCTCCGGGTCCTGGCCTTTTTCAAAACGCATGGAAGCATCTGTGCGCAGCTTGAGCCGCGACGAAGACTTGCGTACATGTGCAGCAGGAAAAGACGCAGCTTCCAGGATGATGCGTTTGGTCGTCGCGCGAATCGCCGTGTCATTGCCGCCGATGATGCCAGCAATGCCCACCGGCTTCTGTTCGTCAGCAATCACAATGTCTTCCGGGCTGAGCGAATATTTTTCGCCGTTCAGTGCCAGAATAGATTCGCCTTTGCGCGCGGCGCGCACAACGATGGCATTGCCCAGCAGATCGGCGTCATAGGCATGCATGGGCTGGCCCAGCTCGCACAAAATATAGTTCGTTACGTCCACCAGGTTATTGATGGGATTTACGCCCAGCGAGTTGAGACGGTATTGCATCCACAACGGTGAAGGCGCGACTTTCACGTTCTCCACGCGCTGGCCGCTGAAGCGGGCGCAGAGATTGGCATCTTCAATCGCAATGGAAAGGTCCCCGCTGGCGGCTGCGGCGGGCAGGTCTTCCACGGGATCAGACACGCTCAGCCCGGCGATGGCGGCAACTTCACGCGCCATGCCAAGATGTCCCCAGAGATCAGGACGGTTGGTGAGCGACTTGTTATCGATCTCAATAATGGAGTCAGGCTCGGAGCGCTCGGCTGAGGCAACGTCAGAAACGCTGGCGCCGGCAAACGCGCCAGGATCGTGTACGCCCTCGCACTCGGCCGTCTTCATGGTGATCTGCTGCGCAAGCGTCGTCACGTCCATTTCTAGGCCGGGGACAAGCTCGCGTAGCCAGTTGTAAGAAAATTTCATAAGTTAAAACTGGTTCAGAAAACGCAGATCACCGCTCTGCATCAGGCGGATATCGTCAATCGCATAGCGCATCATGGCCAGGCGCGTCAGTCCAAGACCAAAAGCAAATCCATTCCACTCGCGCGGATCAAGCCCGGAATTTTTAATCACGTTCGGATGCACCAGCCCGCACGGCAGCAGCTCCACCCATCCGCTCTGCTTGCAAACCGCGCAGCCGTTGCCGCCACAGATCAGGCATTGGATATCCAGCTCAAAGCCCGGTTCCACAAAAGGGAAGTAGCCGGGACGCAGGCGGACCGTGACTTTGCGGCCGAAGATTGAGCTGAGCAGCGTCTGCATGAAGTAGATAAGGTTGCCGACGGAAACATCGCGGTCCACCATCATCCCTTCCACTTGATAGAACGTGTGCTCGTGCGAGGCGTCCACTTCTTCATTGCGGAAGACGCGGCCCGGAGCGATCATGCGAATCGGCGCGCCATATTTCTGCAGAGCGCGCACCTGCACCGGTGAGGTATGCGTGCGCAGCAAGTGGCCGTCAGTCATCCAGAAAGTATCTTGCATGTCGCGCGCAGGATGGTCCGCTGGAATATTCAGCGCGTCAAAGTTGTAGTAGTCGCTCTCTACTTCCGGACCATCAAGCACGCGGAAGCCCATGGAAATGAAGAGTTGCTCAATCTCATCCTGCACCTGCGTTACGGGATGAATATGTCCCTTGGCAATGCCTTGCGGAGGGACCGTTATGTCAAACCATTCAGCCTGGAAGCGTTGATCTGATTCTGAAGATTCGAGCGACGTTTTGCGATCGTCAATAGATTTTTCCAGCGTGGCTTTGGCTTCATTCAGAAGCTGGCCGGCCTTGGCACGATCCTCCGGCGCCATCGAACCGAATGTCTTGCTGATCGCCGCGAGCTCGCCTTTGCGGCCCAGCACCGCAACGCGCACTTTCTCCAGGTCGGCCAGCGTGGCGGCGGCGTTGATATCGCCCAGGGCCGATTGCGTGAGGTCTTTGATGGTTTGTATTGGGTTCGTCAAGAGTATGTGCGCTCGCGAATGAGTACTTCTAAACTATAGATTGCACTAGAGATGCGGTCAACCTTGGGAGATCGCCGTAATCGCGCAAGATCGCCGACATCAGAAAGCCAATAGCTTCACCACAGAGACGCGGAGAAAAGCCAAAGCTCAAATGTGTATTGCGATCCCGTTCGGATTCGCACTATTCGTGTTCATTCGCGGCCCCAACTCTGATCTGCGATCATCCGCGCAAATCTGCGGCAAAAACTTTGTACCATGTTAAAATTAAAGATGCAGCTGCGGTCCCGCCTCGCAAGCCACATCCCTTATACGCCGCGAAGCCGACTTGCGCGCTGAGCGGCGCCGCAACAGGTGCGGATCGACGCTGGCTTAGGCAATTCTGCAGAGCGGTTTCAGCACGCGCAGCGTGCTAAAAGAAAGAAGACCCCGAAAAAGCCAATGATTTCAGTTAGTAACGTTTCCATGCGCTATGGCGCAAAAATTTTGTTTGAAGAGGTCAGCACCGCGTTCACACCGGGCAAGCGCTTTGGCCTCACTGGTCCAAACGGCGCCGGTAAGACGACCTTTATGAACCTGCTCTCCGGCGAGCTTGAACCGCAAAAGGGCAGCGTTGTGCGCCCCAAAAAGCTCAGCGTACTCAGCCAGGACCAGTTCGCCTTCGACGCCTATCGCGTGATTGATACCGTCATTATGGGCAACAAACGCCTGTGGGCCGCCATGGAAGAGCGCGACCGCATCTATGAAAAGCCCGAGATGAGCAATGAAGATGGCATGCGTCTGGGCGAACTGGAAGGCATTGTCGGCGAAGAAGACGGATACTCCGCCGAAACCGACGCGGCCATTCTGCTGCAAGGGCTCGACATTCCAGACACCACGCATGAGCGCAAGATGGGCGAGCTGCCCAGCGGACAAAAAATGCGTGTGCTGCTGGCCCAGGCCCTCTTCGGACATCCGCAGGCCCTGCTGCTGGACGAACCCACAAACCATCTTGACCTGGACTCCATTCACTGGCTCCAGGATTTTCTCAATCGCTATGACGGCGTGCTCATCACCATCTCGCACGATCGCCACTTTCTGAACAGCATCTGCACGCATATTGCGGACATTGATTATGAAACCATCATCACCTACACCGGCGGATACGACGATATGGTGATGGCCAAAACGCAGATCCGTTCGCAGATTGAATCGCAGAACGCGCAGCGCGAGAAAAAGATCGCGCAGCTCAATGAGTTCATCCAGCGCTTTGCCGCCGGTACGCGCTCCAGCCAGGTGCAGTCGCGGCGCAAGGAAGTTGAGCGCCTGCAGCTTACCGATCTGGCGCGGTCCAATATCGCGCGTCCTTATATTAAGTTTGAAATGAAGCGCCCTTCGGGCAAACACATTCTTGAGCTTGAGGGCGTCACCAAATCTTATGGTGAGAACCATGTCATCCGGGACTTTACCGCCAGCGTAACCCGCGGAGAAAAAATCGCGCTCATGGGACGCAACGGCGCCGGCAAGACAACGCTGCTCAACGCGCTTCTGGCCAACTCGCCCAACACGCCTGAAACCGAGCTGCGCCAGACCTCTGGTTACGCCGGCCCGTTTATTGACGCCGGTAAAACCACCTGGGGACACGAAGCCGCTATCGGCTATTTTCCGCAGGACCATCGCAGCCTGATCGAGAAGGGCAGCACCATTCTTGACTGGATTTTCCAGTGGGACCCTTCAGTTTCGAATGAAGAGATCCGCGGTCTGCTCGGCCAGATGTTGTTTGTCCGCGAAGAAGCCACCAAAAAGACTGACGTGCTTTCCGGCGGCGAGGCCGCGCGTGTCCTCTTCTGCAAGCTCATGCTGCAAAAACCCAACGTGCTGGTGCTGGACGAACCCACCAACCACCTTGATCTTGAGTCCATCAACGCGCTGAATATCGCGTTGCAGCGCTACCAGGGGACCGTTTTCCTGGTCACGCACGATCATGACCTCATCGATGAAGTGGCCACACGCATCTGGCACTTTGACGATCACAAGATCGAAGATTTTAAAGGCACGTATGAGGAATACCAGGAAGCCACCCGGCAAATGGCAGTCAGCAAATAGCTGGGCTGAAATGGATTTGGGGCGCAGCCAACCCCGGCTGCGTTTTCTTTCTGGTACACAGCAAAGGGTTTGGTTTCCCGATCGCCCGATGACGTGCGATGTCGGC
>Ga0206965_10160_pt1 | contig 21202 bp, 14 predicted proteins | sample Alteio_BWOrgHeat_26_FD_152973 | JGI IMG/M metagenome (GOLD analysis project Ga0206965, IMG submission 152973) | Enriched cells from forest soil in Barre Woods Harvard Forest LTER site, Petersham, Massachusetts, United States -... | ecosystem: Environmental > Terrestrial > Soil > Temperate forest >...
ATCCATCTGTTTTCGTTGGAAGATGGCCCAATTCGGCATCTACTATCTCACGTCCAGATCCTTCTCAGTTCATTCATTGCGCATTGCAGGCCGCCGAGTCGCGCTCTCGTTTCCGGAGGGGGAGAAGGAAGAGTTGGAATATGAATTGGGAAAGATCCTGTTTCAGGATTGCTACCGCTTGGGCGCAGTTCCCAACCCTGGGGGCATAAAGACTGTCCTCGACATTGGTAGCAATATCGGGCTATTTGGCATCGCAGCCAGGCATTTCTTTCCGGCTGCCACCATTCACTGCTACGAACCAAACGGGTTCCTGGAACCGTACCTACGCCAGCACTGCATCCCCTTGTCGATCAAGTACCATCTGGAGGCAGCTGGGGCCGAGTCGGGCTACGCATCCCTCGAACTACGTGAGAACTCGCTCCACACAATTGCCATGGCTGGTGGGACCAGCGGGGTGCCTCAAATTGCGTTCCGACAAGCAATCGATCGGTTGGGTGGATCAACAGATGTGTTGAAACTCGACTGTGAAGGGGCAGAGTGGTCGTTGTTTGAAGACCAGGAATCCTGGGAGCGGGTTGGATACCTAACAATGGAGTATCACCTCTGGGCCAGACCAGGAGCCAACCTAAACGATCTGATACAGCGGATTGATAATCTTGGCTTCGAGTGTCTGTTCGTGGAGCCCTCACCGAATGGATCCTTCGGAATGCTACAGGCGCGAAACCGCCGATTTAGTTCAACTGATCGATCGCCCGCTCGCACTAATTCTCCGGTGCAATCGGTGCAAGCCATCGCCGAAGTGCCCGAGCGATAGTTGGCTGATGGCGATTAGTCTAGGCTCTGTCTCAAAAGGGCTAGAAAGCCTGGGAAAAGTGTACAAGATACCGGCTTTTGAGACAGAGCCTAGCATTATGAAATGCACTTCGTTCGCTGCGGAATGCGGCCTTTCGAATAGCCAAGTGATGTCGCAAACAGAACCAATCGCGTCGGTTGTGATCACAACCAAGAATCGTCGCGATGAATTAAGAGCCGCAATCGCCTCGGCACTAGCCCAGAGTGTTTGCTTGGAAGTCATTGTAGTAGACGACGGATCGACCGATGGCACGCAGGAAATGGTTCGTTCATTGTTTCCAGGTGTTGTTTTTTACCGATCAGAACATTCTCGTGGCTACATTGCGCAGCGCAATTACGCCGCGACAATCGCCCGCACTTCATACATCTTTTCCCTTGACGATGATGCAGAGTTTTCTACTCCCCACATTGTCGAACAGACCCTGCCTGAACTTCAGGAGTGCCGGGTGGGGGCGGTAGCAATACCATACATCGAGCCGCTGAAAAGCGGCGATGTAATGCAACGAGCGCCGACCAATAATCAGGTGTGGATGACGGATTCTTTTGTCGGAACTGCTCATGCCGTTCGGCGAGACGTATTCTTGCAATTGAATGGCTACCGAGAAATCCTCGTGCATCAGGGGGAGGAACGTGATCTCTGCATTCGAATGCTTTCGGAAGGGTGGATTACGCGACTGGGGTCTTCAGACCCGATTGTGCATCATGAATCGCCCCGCAGGAACCTAAATCGAATGGATTACTACGGCCGACGAAATGATATACTGTTTGCATTCCATAATGTGCCGTGGCCTTGGTTACCTTTGCATCTTGCAGCGACTTCAGTGAACGGCGTGCGCGCAGCGTTTCGGCTTGGAAGATTCTCGAGTATGATGGCTGGAATCTGCGCAGGTTACTGGCAAGGACTTCGTTCTTGGTCCGATAGGAAACCAGTATCGGTTGAGACATACAGACTGGGGCGAACTCTGAAAAGACCTGGATCCATTGTAGCAGAGGGCCAGCGAGATCCCGGCAAGACAATTCCTGTGCCATCATGCTGCGATTCTGACAAATGTCTTCTGACGATAATCATCACCACCAGAAACCGAATTAGCGAACTTGACAAAACCCTTGCCGCCTGCGCAGATCAAGACTGGCCCAGGCTAGAGATTCAAGTGATTGACGATGCTTCTACCGACGGCACTTTCGAACATGTTCGCGCTAAGTTCCCGCACGTGACTATAACAAGACGTGAAACACACGGTGGCTCGATTTCGGCCCGTAACGAGCTCCTGCGAAGGGCACAAGGAAAATACATCATCGGTTTAGATGATGATAGCCGCTTTGTTGACTTTGACGCTTGCCGGCGTGTTGTCCAACGCATGGAGGCCGAGCCTGATCTGGGTATAATCTCCTTTCAAGCGATTGGGCCGGAGAACCCAGAACGGATGACCGATGCAGGACGGCTGCATGGCGAATGGCATTGCAGTTCGTTCGCGGCGTGTGGCATGGCGATTCGGCGGTCGATGCTGGAGAAGACGGGTTTGTTGCCCGAGTTCTTTTTCCATGCTTATGAAGAACCGGACCTTTGCCTTCGTGCCTGGAACGCGGGTTTTCGCGTGCTACAATGGAACGATATTGTGGTGTATCATGAATTCTCTGGCCTTAATCGCAATGAGCAGCGTACGCATCGGCGTCACGCTCGCAATGAGGCTTGTAGCGTCTGGATGCGGTCTCCCTGGCATTTGGTGTTGCCGATGACGCTAGCCCGCTTGGCAGGACAAGCACGGTATGCCGCGTCGCGCGGCTGGTTGCTCAGAGAACCGCGTGTGTGGGCAGAGTTCCTTTGGCGATTGCCTCGGTGTCTTTTCAATCGACAGGCAGTTAGCACGCAGGCAGTCAAGATTTGCATCGCGCTGAATCGCATGAAAGTTGCCGATCCGCGGTTGGTTTGGAAACTGGGTGAGCTGAGTTGGCGAGAAATCCTTCGCGGCCAATCTGCATTGGAACTCCACAAAGAGGCGGCGGCTATTACATGAGTCTCCCGTTGCTTGAGAAGCGATCCGCGTCCACGGCACAACAAGCCCCCGCCATCGTCGTTGCCCATTCTGGCAAGCAGCACGCTTATCGCCATGCGGTGGCCGTCGAGCAGGCAGGGGCGCTGTTACGTTTCGTCACGAGCGGATACTACAAGCCGGATACGTTTCCGGACCGCTTGTTCACCAGATTCTCATGGCTCGATTCGCGGTTGCGTCGCCGAACGCTCAATGAACTTCCCAGCGCGAAGGTTGTGCGGCGTTGGCGTTTCGAGTTGCCCGAGCTCTTGGCCCGCACATTTGTCGGCAACGGCGATTTAGCCGCGAGTTTGGTGATGCGCCGCGACGCGCGGTTTGACCGCTGGGTTGCGCGCAACTGGGCCGGTGCCGGCGAAATCTATTGGGGCTTTCAGGGCAGCTGCCTAGAAAGCCTGAACGCCGCTCGACAAGCCGGGGCAGTCGCGGTCGCGGAGTTTGCGACGGCCCATGTCACCTCGGCGATTGAGATCTTGACACAAGAGGCGGAACGGCATCCCGAATGGGCCGAGACGATCAGCAACTTCCACTTTCCCGATTGGTATCGTGAGCGGCTCGAGCAAGAACCCGGCGCGGCGGACTATTGCATCGTCGCGAGTGAGTTTAGCAAACGATCTTTGCAGCGCGTCGGCGTCGAAGATGCCAAGATAAAGCTGCTCCCTCTGGGCGTGGACGTTCAAGATTTCGCGTACATTCCAAGAGCGACCACGGGGCCGTTTCGCATTCTTTTCGTGGGAGGCATCGGGCAACGCAAGGGAATCAAATACCTGTTAGAAGCGTATCAGCGCATTCGAAACCCTGGATCAGAACTGGTCTTGGCCGGCCCCATCGGCGCCAGCGCCAAGCCCCTCGCGAAATATCAAGGCATGTTTCAATGCCTGGGCCGGCTGGACCAAAGCGAGGTCGTCCGCGAGATGCACAAGGCCCATGTGTTGGTCTTGCCATCGGTTTTCGAAGGTTTCGGTCTGGTCATTCCCGAAGCAATGGCGACCGGCATGCCCGTGATCGCCAGCACTCACTCCATCGGTCCCGAGATCATCCGTGAAGGCCAAGACGGTTTTGTGCTAGCCCCAGATGATGTTGACGGATTGGCGACAAAGTTGGATTGGCTGGCGAGCCACCGCGAGGATGCGTGCCAGATGGGACGTGACGCGGCGAAGCGGGCGCAGGGTGTTTCGTGGGAGGTTCACGCCAAGCGACTCGGAAGAATACTTCAGTGCATTTGGGACAATCGTCAATCCTAATATGGACAACTACAACGATATTTCCGCCACAGGTGCGTATCTCCTTGCTGTTCTTGTGGCCGTTGCGATCCTTGCCGATGTGCGACATGATCTAACCCGCCTAGTAAGCGGCCGTAACGTGGTCTTGCTTGCCATCGGTGCGTGGTACCTGTTTGAAATGGTCATGCTGCCCGCGGCGTTGCGAAGTCATACTCAAGAAGAGTTTAACCTTGGGGTCTGCTATGTTGGACTGGCATTCCTTAGCTTTATGCTAGGATATCACTATACATCGGGTTGCTCGCTTTTTTTGGCGATGGGTAAGAGAATCAGTTTTTTTGATGACGAACGTTGGCTTTGGCGCATCGTGTTAGTTGGCGCCCTGATAGGCTTCGCGCCCATTGTTTACAACACCGGCACGCGTGTTGCAGAAATGTTCCAGGGCATGATGGGGCAACGTGCTACTTGGGGCGGTCTGCTGGGACGGGGACGTTATGGCGATGCTCGTGCTGCGTTCTTGGTGCTCGAACTGTTTGTGGGAGCGGTCGCGCCGTTTGCCGCTATTATCCTCTTCGATCAACGAAGCAAGTTGGTGCAACGTTTGTTTTGTTTCTTGGTCGTGGTTTGGCCCGTATTGCGTGGCTTTGGATCAGGAATGCGTTCATCTCTCATTGTCGCGGTGGGTTGTTCAATAGCGGCTGTGTTATACTGGAGGGCATCGGCGGTCTGGCGGAAAGGAATGATCTGGGCGATTCTGTTCTCCACGCCATTGCTTTATGGTATCATGGCTGCCATTGTGGCTTCGCGAGGTTCCGGGGCATTCTCGTGGGAAGCTCGTGAACGCGCGGAAGGCGTTGGTAACGAGATGTTCCGCGAATTACTCTTTATTATTTCTAAAGTCCCGTCTTGTGCTGATTATCAGTATGGCTACGTCTACTATGTCCAACTAGTCAACCCAATTCCGCGTTTTTTGTGGCCAGATAAGCCTACTCTGGATGCTGGATTGCTGATGGCGGACCTATATGGGGAGGTAAATGCCCGGGGCGAAGCTCATTTGACAATCTCGCCAGGATTGATCGGGGAAATGTACTTGAATTTTGGGGTTTTCGGCATTATGGGCCTCAGTTTCTTTGGCGGCTGGCTCGTCAAGGGTTGGGATGTTATTCCTAAGCTATTCAGTGATTCGCTGCCTGTGATGATGTTCTACAGCGGTGGGCTTGGGGCACTTTTTATCATGGGACGATCATTCACTATGAACATGTTTTACGGCCTACTAGGCCTTGTTCTGTTGGCATGGCTTATCCGATCCTTCAATCCTAATGCCGTCTCCGCATCGGTTCACCCTGCGGCTTCCGTGCAATGATAAACCGAATGCTCCCACATTTTCAGAAAGACATACACGATGAAATCAGTTTTCCTCCAAAAAGTTGCCCGAGTCCTAGCAAGAAAAATGGATGCATTCGTCGGCGGGATGTTGTTTGACATCGAGGCGACCTTGGATTCACTCGTTCAGCGGCCATTCGAGTTGCATCTCGAGTTGACCAACTATTGCAATGCAAACTGCGTGTTCTGTCCATACCAATTCCAAGAACGTCCTAAAGAGATAATGACGGATGAAGTCTTCTTAAGAGCGGTGCGCGACTTCGTTTCACTCCGAGGGGGCTCCGTTGGCTTGACACCCATTGTTGGTGACGCCTTGATTGATCCCAAGTTTCTGGATCGCGTGCGTTATCTGCGCACCTTTTCTGAAATCGACCGCATTTTCTTAACTACAAACGCAATCTTGCTTGACCGCTTCGGCATTGAGAAGGTGCTCAAGGCGGGAATAAATGCGATCAACATCAGCACGTCAGGGTTCAATAGGGATAATTACGTAAAAATCTACCGCAGCCAGTCCTACGAACGGATGAAGAATAACGTCACGGCTCTAGTAGAGGAAAACGCGCGACTAGGCTATCCGATCGACATTTCTATTGGCCTACGTACAGATCGGCCCCTCTCGGAGGTTATGCGTGATCCTGATTTCCAGCCAATCCTGAAGCACAAACCTGCCATTGATTTCACCTGGTCCTTCACTTCCGCGGGCGGCCGAATCACTAAGCAACAACTTCCCGCGTCCATGAAGTTGCGCTTGGCACCGCCCAAGACAGAGCCATGTGTAAATCTCTACAATGGGCCCATAGTCTTGCCAAACGGTGATGTCCTTGGATGTTCTTGTGTCGCAGCCATGGATGCCATCCCCGATTTGCTTATTGGTAACATAATGAATTCAAGCCTTCTGGATATCTGGACAAGCGACCTGCTTCGAACGCTTCGGGATCAATTTCGTCCAGGGCTTTGCAAAATGAACAAGACCTGTGCGTCGTGTGAGATGTACAGAGACCTTGAGCTATACCGAACCAAGGAGGGTCGAATACGCGCTCAGTTGAATCAAAGGCGTCTCGCAGGGGAGCAGGTGAATCGAAGTGAGCCTCCAAAAGGAATCTTCTCAGGAGGCTGAACCTTGTGCGGGCAGGGAAAGAAGTGACGTCATATTCAATCCAACGGATTTGCTTCGCGGCGATCGGTTTAATTAGCTTTCTTCTTGGCCGATTGGGTGGGGAGAAATGACGTGGCTTTAAGATAATCGAGATACTGGACTGGACATCAGAACATAGAGTGGGAGCCAAATGATAACCCGCCAAGCCAAGTTGTCCTTTTATGCCGTCGCTGGACCCTTTATGAGAATCAACGGTTATCTATACAGGCAGTTCCGCGCACCCAAGAAAGGCACGGTTCGGGTTCATCTTGGCCCGGGCCAGAAGAACTATTTTGATGGATGGATAAATGTCGACGCAAACATCTTCACCGGACGATGCGATCTTTGGGCGGATTTGCGAAACCCATTGCCATTTCGTGATGAATCGGTGGATTGTTTCTATTCTCACCATGTGATTGAACACCTTCCAGACATCCAGACTCACATTGAGGATGTTTTTCGCTGCCTTAAGCCGGGGGGAGTGTATAGGGTAGGTGGGCCAAATGGCGATTCGGCTATATTGAAATACCAACAAAATGATTTGCAGTGGTTTCATGATTATCCCGATAAGCGAGCCAGCATAGGAGGGAGATTTGAGAATTTCATTTTCTGCCGGGGAGAGCATCTTACTATGCTCACATTCTCATATCTTGAAGAACTCTTCTTAACAAATGGATTTGCGAGGGTTGCTCTTTGCAGGCCGATTATAGAAACCGGACATCCGGACCTGTTCGCGCAATGCCTGACAAACGAGTATGAGGACGACTTTGCTGTACCACACACGCTAATCGTCGAAGCGTCGAAACCGTGAGAGACCGTGAGAAAAGCGCCAGCTTTGTTTTTTGTGGGGGGGGGCAAGCATCGCGCAAGTCGCTTGTTTCCCAGAAAGGACAGCAGCCATGGAGCAGGGGCTTCCCATTTCGATAATCATTCTTACATTCAATGAAGAGATGAATCTGCGTGCATGCTTAGATTCGGCGCGTCAATTTGACGATATTCATGTATTAGATTCTGGTTCAACGGATCTGACAACTACGATCGCGCGCGACTTTGGTGCTCGAATTTATACGAATGTTTTCGAGAGTTTTGGCCAACAACGAAACTGGGCGATTGATAATATCCCGGCACGCCACAATTGGCATTTTCACTTGGATGCCGACGAGAGATTGACGCCGGCGTTAATCTCGGAAATGAAGGAAGCGATTGCATCAGATTCCTGCGATGGAGGATACTTGGTCCCAAGCAAGCTCATGTTTGCGGGCCGATGGTTACGATATGCCGGGCAGTATCCTGCCTATCAGCTTCGGCTATTCCATCGCCATAGGCTTCGATTTGTCAATCATGGCCACGGCCAGCGCGAGGAATCGACTTATCCTATCGGCAAACTAAGCGAGCCTTACTTGCATTTCGCATTCAGCAAAGGCCTGGACCATTGGTTTGGAAAGCATGCCGCATATGCTCGCCGCGAGGCGGAACAGGCTCTAGGATTGAAAGGCGGAATGGACGTCTCGCACGGGATTGATTCTGTCGTCAGCGACGATATCGTTACGCGCAGGCGAGCGTTAAAGGCTTTGAGCTATAGAATGCCGTTCCGATACGCCCTTAGGCTGTGCTACATGTTATTTTGGAAGCGAGCGATTTTCGATGGAGCGGCGGGGATCGCATACTCACAAATGCTGGCTACGTACGAATCTATGATTTCGATTCATATGCGGCTGTTGCGGAGTGGCCTTCGACCTGAATTGCCTGAATCCTGTCCAAAGTGAACATCGGTGAATGGTCCCCCAGGGAATCATGCGTGTAGCGATTGAGTCAGGTGAAATACATCGTTCTTGCACTAATGAGATTTGCTTGTCGCTTCGAATTACATTCATTGCAGTGTTTCCATCACCTTACATGATCGACTTGTTCGACGCAATGGAACAGGATCCACGGTTCCACTTGCGGGTGTACTACATGGAGAGAGAAGCACTTGCGGCGCCCAGTGTGAACTGGTGTGAACGACCTTTAGCGGCTTATGCTTCTGTGTTGCCCGGAGGCTCGATATCTGCGTTTCGGGCGCGAGTTCAGTTCAATGTAGGGTTCTTTCAGGCTTTGGAACAAGACTGGCCAGACGTAGTCGTCGTGCTTGGCTATCATAGCGTAACGTGCCAGTTGGCAATGTATGGACTTTGGCTTAGGCGAGTCCCCTGGATTTTTTGGGGAGAGATTCCGGGGTTCGAAAGGAGGGGCTTCATCGGGATGGCGCTGCGATGGTTGGCTCTCCGGCCCGTTGCATGCCTATCGAGCGGCATTGCGGCGATCGGTTCGCGCGCACTGTCAGCTTACGAGAAGCTTTCCAAAAGAGATTGTCCCATTCGGAGCATACCGTATTACTGCCGAAATGAATCGCTGCTTCAAATAAAACGAGAATCTGCGGTATCTTCAGTAATTCCACATTTTCTTTATTGCGGCCAGTTGATTGCTCGGAAGGGTGTGGACCTACTCCTCAGAGCGTTTTGTGTTGTTGCCGTGGACAACCCTGACATTCGTCTTACGTTGGTTGGCGATGGGCCATTACGTGAACAGTTGGCGAATTCTATTCCCGAAGCGATTCAGTCGCAGGTTACAATGGCAGGTTTCCGGGAGACGGAAGAATTGGCACCGTTCTTTGCCAATGCCAACGTATTTGTCCTCCCGTCATTGCACGATGGGTGGGGCGTGGTTATCAATCAAGCCGTTAGCGCGGGAATGGGCGTAATTGCCTCCGATGCCGTTGGCGCGGCAGTCGATCTCGTGGAATCGGGGGTAAATGGGCTAATCGTTCCTCCGGACGATGAGTGCGCCTTGACAAACGCACTTCGATTCCTCGTGGATAACCCAAATGAGATTGCGAGCTTTGGTAGGTCCTCCCGGGAGCGGGCCGCTCGCTTAAGTCCCAAGCATGGCGTTGATAGTTGGTATGCGTTTGCTAAGCAGGTTTTGCGAAACAAGCGCGGTGGCCGCTTGCTGTGTGCGAAATCTGAAGTCCATGACGGTGCATGAGAAAAATGGCAAATAAGTTCGTTCATTTTCTCCGTCGCCTTCATCTGAAAGAAGGGGGTGTCGCACGAGCCGTACTTGATATTTGTTCCCTGCTGGCAACGCGCGGCCATGATGTGACCCTGCTTACTGTCGAGGGAATGGACGTCCCGGCGGATTGGGAATCTGGGGCGAAGAATTTACCCAGAGTAGTCACTATCCCAGCGCCTTCGTTCTTCCGCGGCGTGTCGCCCGAAGTGGATCGCGTTCTTCATGAGGCAAGCGTACTCCACATGCATACCCCTTGGGACCTTTCCAACCTTTGGCTGGCTCGGCGCGCCGGTCAATTGAAGATACCCTACATTGTAAGCGTCCACGGAATGCTGGATGAATGGAGTGTTCGACAGAGGTGGTTGAAAAAGTGGTTGTACTTGGCTTTGGCGGGCCGCCGATTTCTTGCGGGGGCTGCACTCATTCACTGCACGGCTACGGCGGAGTTGAGGCAAATCAAGCGGTTCATTCGCCGCGGAAGCGGAATGGTGTTGCCGTACGTTATCGACTTGTCCGCTTACGCCGCGCCCGCCGATCCTGACCAAGCTTTTAGAGAGTTTCCGGAGCTTTGTCGGGATGCCTCGCGCCTTTTGTTCTTGGGTAGGCTTCACCCAAAGAAAAGGCCAGATATTCTGATCGAAGCCGCGGCCAAGCTCAAGAAGTCTGGTCACACGTGCCAATTGATCCTTGCGGGTCCCGGTGACCAAACTTATGTGGCGGCATTGCAGCAATTGGCCGTTCAATATGACATCGCCGATATGGTGCTGTTTCCTGGCATGATCCATGGTTGCACGAAGACGTCAATGTACTTGGCTGCGGATGTGTTTGTCCTTCCCACAAGTCAAGAGAATTTTGGAATCGTCCTGATTGAAGCAATGGCATCGGGAATGCCCGTCGTCACCACGTTTGGCGTTGACATCTGGGAGGAGATCCAAAGCGGGGGGGCGATTATCGTCGAACAGGATGTCGATCAAATTGCAGCGGCCATTCGGTCTCTGATTTCCGATATCCCGACGGCAAAGCAACGAGGGCAAAAAGGCCGAGAATGGGTCTTTCGGGAACTCAACGCGGATCGGGTAATAGACACTTACGAGAAAATGTACCGAGATGTTCGCCTTTGTGCAGCGCCAAAATAGTTTCCCCTTTTTCTTTAGCGAGCCAATGGAATTCGAACACCCAACTACCTCGTCAGCCTCGCGCTCTGCCAGCCCTTGGACATTCCGCCACCGGTGTGCGCGAGTTTTGTGGTATTGCATCGAAGCGACCATTTTCCGGTTCAGTCCGCGTCCTTGTTATCGTTGGCGCAACTTTTTGTTGCGGGTCTTCGGTGCCAAGATCGATCGAAGTTGTCGAATTCGCTCAACGGTAACTATCGAAATACCCTGGAATCTGACTGTTGGCGCACAAACTGCGATCGGTGACAAGGTAATACTCTATTGCCTAGGACCCGTGACGATTGGAGATCGGGTCACCTTAAGTCAGTATTCGCACGTTTGTGCCGGAACCCATGACTTTACGAAGTGGACACTTCCGCTCCTCCGACCTCCCATCGAAATCGGCGACGATGTGTGGATCGCGACGGATGTCTTCGTCGGACCGGGGGTAAAGATTGGGGCCGGCGCCGTCGTCGGCGCTCGTTCGAGTGTCTTCAAGGACTTGCCCGCGTGGCAGATTTGCGTGGGCTCGCCAGCTCGGCCCATCAAGGAACGAAAAATGTCTCCTGAAATGTCGAGCATAGCTGCGGCGCCCGTTCAGGATTTTGCCGGCTCAATAGAAAATCGCTTTACTCCAGGAAGTATGTAATTACTCACGGTATGCCGGGAGAGCGAGTTGTTTCCCAATGTTGTGGTGAGCGCCAGATCAGGCGGCGTTGTTAGCTGCCTTCTCCCCATCGACTTCACGCCTCGAATCACGTCCGCTATAGGGCGATCGTTCAGCTTCCTCTAACCCCTCGTGGCGAGTTCCGTCAAACTGAACACCGTCGTCTCGCTGGCCACGCGGTTAGTCATCGCTGTCCGACGGTTGTGAATCTACCATTCCTCATCGAGGCAAACCATGCAAGCTCCGGAGACGGATGGCGACAAAATCGAAGGGCAGCAACAAGTGCACAATCACTGGCCCTACGATTCCTTTTTGAGCTTTGTTTTCAGGCACCGGCCCAGCGAAAAGACCAGAGCCAGAACGCGCATCATGGAAATCGGATGCGGAGTCGGCAGCAATCTTTGGCAGGCAGCTTCGGAGGGTGTTTCGGTCGCGGGCATCGACGCGAATGAAGATGCTATCAAGGAAGCCAAAAAACGCTTCCATGACGGTGGCCTGCACGGCGATCTCCATGTTGGAGACTATCGTCACCTTCCATTTGGTACGAACACGTTTGATCTTGTGATCGATCACGCCGCGATCTCGGGATGCGGCAAGTCGGCGGCCCGCCAGATTGTCGCGGAAGTGAGGCGGGTGTTGACAACAGACGGTAAGTTCTTGTTCTGCCCATATAGCGATCGCCACTCCCTCGCCAAGGCGGGGCAGTCGGGCCCGGACGGGCAGCGCACGGCTTTCAAGGAACCTCATTTGGTTGGCGTTGACCAACTCGCCTTCTACACGTTTGCGGAGGTCGAAAGGGTCCTCGGCAGTGATTGGATGGTGTTGAGTTGGGAGCGGTTGGAGGTAATTCAGCAGTTTCCCCGTCCTGGAATCCTGGCGAACTGGTGGATCGTTGTGCAGAAACTGTGCGCCGTGTCTGGATGAAACTTTAATCCAGCAGTATCCTCTCCTTGGCCCCTTCCGGCGTGGTTCCCATCAGCACCAGAATGCACTGACGCTCGTCTTCCAGGCGGATGTTGAAGTGATGCCGTCGGCCCACAGGCACACGTAACGCTTGCCCACGAGCGGACCACCTGCTCCACGCCTGGTATTCGTCTTGCCAAAACGCCTTGAGGCGTGTCACGGTGGTGGCCGACAATCCTTCGCGTCCGGACCCAGCAGCGCCGCGAGCGCCTCGCCGAAACCACTGTTGCTCACGGTGGTGGCCGACAATCCTTTGCGTCCGGACCCAGCAGCGCCGCGAGCGCCTCGCCGAAATCACTGTTGCTGATCCCTTGAGGCAGGCAGAGCCAGGAGATCAGATCCTGGACACCCTTCAATGGCCTGTTTGCGCAGTTGCTGGGCGCCCCGACGAAGCATGTCGGTGAGGACATCGTTGCTCCCAGGCAGTGGCACAATCCGCATGTCACTCGTAAAAACTCGATGGTGGCGTACTCCTCAACCTCGTTGGCTAGCTGGAAGATTTTGTTGTGAAAAATCTTCCAGAGTGCACCGCCTTTTCACTCGGCTATCCGCAACATTTGGCTATAGCTCCCGGGATAGAAGCAACATTTTATTGGAGCTTGATTGACTTTTTTCGAAAGAGCAACGTATGCAAGGTAGATTTCGTTGGAAGGCGCTAATCGTTATCGCGGTGTTATCTGTGTTGTGTGCTGGAGGGTGGTTCTTCCTGCATCGATATCAGATGCGGTCGATCCATTCCCGCTATCTGGATCAGGCTACGCGCGCCGAGGAGGCGAATCCGCCCCAATACGATCGCGCCGCGCGCTTCTTGCGCATATATTTGCTAGCGAAAGGGGACGATGTCGACGCACGCGCGCGCTACGGCCTCTTGTTGGAGGAGAAATCTGCTCCGAGCGCCAGGTCGCGCAGCGACTCGCTGGCGGTTTACGAGCGCGTCCTGGCAGAAGATCCGAAGAGGGACGATATTCGCATGCGCGCGGCCAAGCTTTGCATGACGATGTCTCTAGTGGACGCGGCAATAGGCCATCTTCAGTTCCTTGAGAAATCAGGTGCCACGGATGCTGCGATCGACATAATGCTTGGCGACTGCAAGTGGGCCAAGGTTAATGCCGAGACCCGGAAGCGGGTTGCGTTGGATCCAGTGCTCATGGCGAAGCTAGATGAAGCCGAATTACATTACCGTGAAGGTATTCGCAAGGCGCCCGACAAAGTCGAGGCTTATGCTCGTTTGGCGAACCTGTTAAGGGGCGTCCGGAAGAATCCGATCGAGGCGACACAGGTCCTGGAGGATCTCGTTCGAGCGAATCCCAAGCTGGTCCGCGCTCGCCTTGTACGTGCGCAGTTTCGTCAAGCCGGCGAAGGGGTAAGGGATGATCTTCCAGCGCAAGTCGGGATGGTTGTTGGATTGCTGGCGTCGCCCGCTCAAGGTCGGTATTTGGCAGCGACGGCGGTTCTCGCCCCGAAGGTGAATTTCGATTTACGTGGGGCCGAGCAGGATCTCTTGACTGCTAGAGAGTTGGCACCTGAAAATGCGGAGGTCCTCTTGGTTTCCGCTTTCCAGGAATTGATCGTGGGGCGTCATAAGAGCAATGGCGATCCAAAAACTCATTTCAAGAATGCACGGTCCTACCTTGAGCGCGGCGAAAAACTCTTCCCGGACGATGTCAGATTCCTTTCTCGTCTTGCAGATGTTGAGACGGCGGACGGGAATCCCAACAAGGCAATATCGTTATTGCGCCAAGCCCAGAAAAAATTGCGTGGCGAATTGCGAAACGGTTTGCTTTGGGCGCTTGCACTCCTTTTGATTGACACCAATCGTGGTGATGAGACGCGTGAAGTCATTGGAGAGCTTAGAAAGGGACAATTACAGGCGTATCTGATTGACTTTCTAGAAGCTCGCCTCGCCATCAATGAAGGCAGTTGGCATGCAGCAACAGCAAGACTTGAGTCGGCACGTCCACTTCTGGCGGCAAACGATCCCGCTCTGGCGATGCAAGCGGACATGATGCTGAGTCAGTGCTTCGAACAGATGGGCAATGCGGACCAGCAATTGACAATTTATCAGCGGGCTCGCAGGCTCGACCCGCTCAATCCGGTGCCGCGGTATGGTCTGGCAAGGACGTTGGCAAGCCTCGGCCGTATCGATGAGGCAATCGATGAATGCGAGAACCTGAGGTCGTTGCCGAATGTCTCTATCGCTTCAGAGTTCTTGTACGCTCGTCTGCTCATAGTCAAGAACCTCAAGCAGCCCGAAGCAAGCAGAGACTTGAAACTCGTGGACCAGATATTGCTGGGGATCGTCAAGGCCGACAGCTCAATGGCGCGCGATGTCGAGTTTGTCCGTGCCGAAATGGCCCGCGCCCAAGGAAAAGACAAGGATGCCAAGGAGATCTTGAACAAGGCCAAGATGAAATGGCCGGACCAAGTTCAGCCCTGGATTGCCTTGGCAGCCTTGGAAGAATCCGCGTCGGAAGGGTTGAAGATCTTGCAGGGAGCGGAGGAGAAGTTTGGAGATCTTCCAGAATTGCGACTTGCGAAACTACAACCTCGCTACGTGCCTGCAAAAAAAGAGGCGGCGATTGCCTATCTTCGGCCGTTGAGCATCAATGTGGACAAAACCGAGCGTGTCAAGCAGGTGCCCCTCTTGGCAAGCCTGGCTGAGGCTTACGAACGAGCCGAGGCCTTCCCTGACGCGGAGAACTACTGGCAGAAACTCATTCGTCGTGAGCCGAATCAATTGCGGGTTTTTCTGGTACTTTTTGATTTTTACCTTCGCACCGACAATCACGACGGAATGGAGAAAACCCTCGCATCCATAAACAACCTTGAAAAGGCGGGCCCGCTCACGCACTATGGCAAGGCACAGATTCTGATGACGCGCGCGACCTCGCGAATCAAGAAACTCGCGAAGGCAGATTTGCAGCTAACGGAGGAAGAGAAACAATGGGTCGAAGGAGCCAAGCAGAACCTCCTTGCCGCCCAGGCAAAGCGTCCCAACTGGTCGCGCATATCCGTCGGCCTGGCAACCATCGCCGAGTTGGAAGGCAAACGTGATGTGGCAATTAAGCATTTAAAGGATGCCGTGGATCTCGGCAATCGCCAATTGGGGGTGATCAAGAGCTTGGTTGGAAAGCTCATGGAAAACCGCGAGTATGCCCAAGCCTATGAAATCCTGGGCAAGCTTGAGGAATTCGGCGAGATTACCGACGTCGATTTGCAAATGCGGGCTGCCGAAATCTCGATTTTTAACCAGAACTCCGACCGGGCGCTGCAACTGACCGAGCGAGCGGTGTCGCGCGATTCGAAGAACTATCAAGAAGTTCTCTGGCAAGGGCAAATGTTTGGCGTACTGAAGCGTTCGGACGAGGCGGACAAAGCCTTGCGAAGGGCCATTCAGCTGAAGGGAGATGAAGCGAGCGCCTGGGTCGCATTGATTCAGATGCAGACGCAGCTCGGTCAGCTAGAAAAGGCGGCCGGTACCTTGAAGGAAATGAAGGCAAAAGTACGTCCGGACGAATTGCCGCTGGCGCTGGCCGGATGCTACCAGATCATGGAGCAATCGGGCAAGGCACAAAAATCCTTTGTGGAGGCTCTTTCGGTTCAACCAAACAATCTTTTGGTCCTGAAGAGCGTTGCAACATTTTATCTTACCAATGGGCAAGCGGTAGAAGCCGAGCCACTGCTCAGTCGAATGCTCGATCCGAAACTGAATGCTGCGGCGGAAACGCAGATCTGGGCGCGTCGCAACCTGGCAATGGCTCTGGGTTTTCAAAAGGATCCAGACAAACAGACTCGGGCCATGAAAACTATCGAAGAAAACCTGAGGATCAACCCAGCCAGCATTGAGGATCGAATGGTCAAGGGAGTATTGCTGGCGAACAAGGAGGAGACGCGCGGCGAAGCCATCACGATTCTGGAAAAGTCATTCGAGGTTAGACAGCCGACTGCCGATCAGATGTTTCTCCTGGCGAACTTATATGAGGCGAACGATAAATGGCCCAAGGCACGCAAAATCATGTTGCAGCTCTTGGGCGCCCACAGCAAAGATGTAAAATATCGACGGTATATCGCCGCCTTCGTTGACAAGGCTATGATTCATGGCGAAATCGATCTGGCAGAGGAATGGTTGCCCAGGCTGCAGGAGTCAATCAAGAGCCAATTGGATGGAAAGGAGAAGGAGTCCGAACTGTTGGCGAAGGAAATGGCGCTCGATGCCTTCTTGCTGACCGAGTTAATGCGACGGCATCCTCGGCTGACACAGTCCATCCAGGATAGTGGTTCTGTCCTCAAGAAATCTGCGGCCATGTCTGGCAAGAAGGAGAGCTTGCTGGCACTCGCAGATTTCAAGGCTAGCTGTCAGCAGCTGGACGAATGTCTTGACCTGTGCGAAGACGCCCTGAAAGAACTGCCTCCTGTTCAAGTCGTGTCGGTTGCCGTGACAGCCATCGCCACCAACAGAGCAAACACCCAGCAGATCCAGCGTGTCGAAACGTGGGTCAACCTGGCGCGCAAGCAAAAACCTGAAATCTTGGCACTGGATGGCCACCTTGCCGTCCTTATGGAGCATCAGGAACGCTATGCAGATGCTGAGGCGATCTATCGCGGCATGCTCAAACGCGAACCCGAGAATGTGATGGCGCTGAACAATCTGGGCTTTCTGTTGGGACTGCAAAGAAAGTCGGCCGATGCCACGGTCATGATGGAGAAGCTGATTGCCAAAGTCGGTCCCGTCGGAGAGTTACTCGATTCTCGTTCAGTCATTTATCTGGGAGGCGGGAATCTGCAGGAAGCTGAAAATGACATTCGCGAAGCCTTGAAGCAGCAGAGAACGCCATACCGACTCTTCCACCTGGCGCAGATTCTGCGTGCGGAGGGAAAATCCAAGGAATGCCGGGAGGAGTTCAACAGGGCTCAGCAGACGGGCTTGCGCATCGGCCTGGTGCATCCTCTTGAACGTGACGGATATCAAGCCATTGAAAAGCTCTCGAAGGAGGATTAGGCTTCAAATAGCGATGTGGTTTGAGGACGATTCGTTCCGTGCGATTAGGAAGACTCATGGCATCCATCCGAACATTCATCGCCGGTCATCGTGGTCTGGTCGGTTCGGCGTTGCTCCGGCGCTATCAAAGTGATCCAGACCGCGAATTGCTGACGCGCAGCCGCGGCGAGTTGGACTTGACCGACACTGCGATTGTGGACCAGTTTTTCGTGCGCGAACGTCCCGACGAGGTGCTGCTTGCCGCGGGCAAGGTCGGCGGGATCAAGGCAAACAGTGACCTTCCCGTCGATTTTTTGTTGACGAACTTGCAGATTCAGAACAACATTCTGTCCGCGGCGCATCGCTATGGGGTCCGCAAACTCCTGTTCATGGGCAGCTCGTGCATCTATCCGAAGAATGCTCTGCAACCGATTCGTGAAGATTCGTTGCTGGATGGCAAGCTTGAGCCCACCAATGAGCCCTATGCGATCGCCAAGATCGCTGGCATCAAACTGGCTCAAGCATACCGCCGACAGTATGGCTGCGATTTCATCAGCGTCATGCCGACCAATCTCTATGGCCTCAACGACAACTTTTCGCTGGAATCTTCGCATGTATTGCCCGCCTTGATTCGCAAGTTTCATGATGCCAAGGTCGCGGAACAGGCCATCGTCACCCTTTGGGGCACTGGGAGCCCGCGCCGTGAGTTTCTCCACGTCGATGATCTGGCGGACGCGTGCCATCTTCTTATGCAGTCCTACAGTTCGGCGGAATTGGTTAATATTGGTTGCGGAGAAGACCTGACGATTCGCTCTCTCGCGGAGCTCGTGGCCAAGGTGGTCGGCTTCCGCGGCAAGATTATCTGGGATCCCTCCAAACCCGATGGAACGCCGCGCAAATTGCTCGATATAGGCCGGCTCAGTGACCTTGGTTGGCGGCCACGGATCGAACTTGAAGACGGCATTAAGCGCACCTATGCCTGGTTCGTCGAGAACGTTCAGGCAATTCGACAATAGCCCCGATTTGAATGGCGGATGCGATATGCAGGCTCATGACGCCCACACTGTGGCCAATCAGGTTGGCGAACGGTGTTTTGCTCGCCTTATTGGGCGGATTAGGGATGGGGATGAGATTGCGCTCGAAAACCTCATGGCAGCGTTTGTTGTTACTCTGCGTCGAATGGTGGAGCTCCATCGCAATTCCGTAGAGCGTTCGTACATCGATGCCGACGACCTGATTCAAAGTGCCTCGGAGTTTCTTTCCCACGGATTGCGGACGGGACAACTCAATGTGACCATGCCGCCCCAGTTGGTTCAGGCTGCGATTCGTTTCTTGACGAGTCAGCGCATTGGTCGGCCCCAGGAACTGGAGGCAACGTTTGAAGGAGGCCTGATTGCCACAATGTCGGATCTACCATTGGGAAGTTCTGCCGGCCAGGAATCGGGCGAAGGAATTTGTTTTCCCGTGAAATACAGAGCGGATTTCGACGCTTGGATATTCGAACTTTTCCCTCAATCTTGGCAGACACGGGATACTGTGTAACCTGCGTATTCTTCGATCGTTTATCGGAAGCTCGTGTTGCGCTCCTAGGCTGGAAGAGGCATTTACTTTGGAAAGCAATAGCAACGTACTTCCTACGTACTTTGCCGGGCAGATTCGCGTCGAATTCCGTCGGCAAATGCACCGTTCGTGCTGGCGAGAGGTTCGGCGCGCCTGAAAGGATCAAGGAATCAGGAATGAAAATCCAATCTCGGAATGCGATCTGCCTACTTGCCGCTGTGCTCAGTCTTGTGGTCATGGCCCCTTCATGCCACGCAGGAACGGTGGTTGCACAGGTGGCGCCCTACTTGGGGAACATCGAGGTTCTTGTCAACAACGGCAATGTTCAAGCGCCTGCATGGGTCGGCGCTTACACCTGGGCGACAATTGGGGGCAACGCGCCTTCGTTTCCTGTTGGCAGTGTCTTCACTGCGTTTTGCATCGATCTTGGGACGATGGTACAAACCACATCTATCTTTACCCCCGGCTCTTTCTCTACCAGTAACTCAAACTTGCCCTCAAACTTGAAGGCGACCACGGACCCGGCCGCTGCGGCCAGGATCGCTGCGATTTCGAGGCTATGGGGTGGATTCTATAGCCAGCTCAACACTTACAATAACAATGATCCGAGGGTAAATGCCGCTGCCTTTCAGCTCGCGATCTGGACCTTGGAGTACAACCTTGACAGCAGTGGACACGTAACGGGTACTACTTTCCAGGCCTCGGTGCTGGGTGCGGGTTCCCAGGACGCAATCGATCTCGCACAGCAGCTGGTCACCAAGTCGTTGGTAGGCGGCGAATACAGCAACTCGGCCGCCACCAATCTGATCGCGCTAACAACAGGCTCGGGCCAAGATCAGCTGACTGCTACGCCTGAGCCTTCCACTCTCTGCCTGGGGGCGATCGGAATTGGAATGCTGATTACTGCTGGTGTCAAGCGCCGTCGCAAGGCGGTTGTTGTATAGAAGTAAGGGATCGTCATTCCCCTGCCAGGGACTCCGCTGCAAGTTGCAGTCGTGTCTTGGATTCCGCGGCTCCCCTGCCACGCGGAACCGACAAGCAATTACGGAATGCTTATTTCAACGACGGTGGTTATATTGCGCCGCGCGCAAGAAGGGACGTTCTACGCATGTTGATCCGTTTTCGCTCTCCATTCCGCAAATCTGCGCCCTCGACCTTTTCCCGCCGAATCCAGCTGCTGGTTGAACAGTTGGAAGATCGCTACGTACCGTCGGCCGTCATCGCCACCGATCATCTTGACTACCATCCAGGCACGCCGTTAACGCTTACCGGCTCGGGCTTCCAGGCAGGCGAGACCGTCAATATCAATGTTGTCGCCAACAACGGCAGCAGCCAGGCGATTGACGGCGCCTATGTCGTGGACGCCAATGGGCATTTCGTCGCGACTTGGACCGTCGATGCGCGCTTTGCCAATTCCACGATGCGAATCGTGGCCACCGGAAGCCAAGGGGATTCGGCCGTCACGCTCGCTACCGATGAGGCGGGCATTCTTTCTATAAGTGGCACCAAATTCCTGGATACGGATCACGACGGTGTTCACGACAGTGGAGAGTCAGGCATTGCCGGGTGGACAGTTTACCTCTCGACCGATCTCAACTATGCGGACAGCATTGCGCACGCGGTCACGTCGTCGACCGGCAGTTTCACGTTCACCACCGACCAGGCGGCCGCGGATGGCGTGAGTGTGGTGTTTGCCCCCCTAAATGCCGGCACGCAGTACTACGTGTTTGAGGGTCCCCCCACGCAGGCGCCGCTGTCGGGCTGGACTCAATCGCTCGGGGGCGGCACTGCCATCACCATTGATCCGACGGCGGGCAGCGTCACGAACCAAACGACCGCCTACTCGATTGTCATCAATCCGCAGTCTTTCCAAATTGGCACCGTTTCAGATAACGGGATTCTTGTGACCGGTCTCGACACGACACAGTTGCAAGTCGGCTGGTCAGTAGAGGGGGGGGCGGTCTTAGATGACGTCTCGATCCCAGATGGCACCACCATTGCCACAATTGAAAGCATCGATCCGGTCAATGGCACCATAACCCTCAGTGCGAGCTTGCCGCCAGGTGACTATTTCATGCTGTTTTCCGCCCCATCCCAACCCCAGGTCCAAGGCATTGACTTCGGCAACTACATTGCCGTCAGCCCACCTCATCCCGGAATCTTCACCACGGTTTCCGTCGCCACCACCACC
>Ga0206965_10161_pt1 | contig 21057 bp, 18 predicted proteins | sample Alteio_BWOrgHeat_26_FD_152973 | JGI IMG/M metagenome (GOLD analysis project Ga0206965, IMG submission 152973) | Enriched cells from forest soil in Barre Woods Harvard Forest LTER site, Petersham, Massachusetts, United States -... | ecosystem: Environmental > Terrestrial > Soil > Temperate forest >...
TCCCGGGCAGGTTCTGCCGGAGATCCGTTCGAGCAGCGAAGTTTACGCTCATGTGTCGGAAGGGCCGCTGAAGGGAGTTCCGATCGCCGGAGTTCTGGGCGATCAGCAAGCCGCACTGGTGGGGCAAACCTGTTTTAAGAGCGGTGAAGCCAAGAACACATACGGCACCGGTTGCTTCCTGCTGATGAATACCGGCGAAAGTCCAGTGGAATCTAAACACGGACTACTCACGACTGTCGCTTACAAACTGGACAAGCAGCCGGCGCGCTATGCGCTGGAAGGCAGCGTTGCGATTGGCGGCGCGCTGGTGCAGTGGCTTCGCGATAATCTTGGGATCATCCAGACAAGCGCTGAGATTGAAGAACTGGCGAACTCCGTAAAAGACAATGGCGGGGTATATATGGTCCCGGCATTTTCCGGGCTGTACGCTCCTTACTGGAAGGAGAGAGCGCGCGGCGTGATCGTTGGGCTCACCCGCTTTGCCAATAAGGGACATCTGGCACGCGCTGTGCTGGAAGCAGTGGCATTCCAGACGCGCGAGGTGGTTGAAGCTATGGAGCAGGATTCCGGCATACGACTGGAAGTGCTGCGCGCGGATGGCGGCATGGTGAGCAATCATCTGCTGATGCAATTTCAAGCCGATATTCTGGACCGCGAAGTAGTGTTGCCGTCCATCAAGGAGACCACTAGCCTGGGTGCTGCTTACGCAGCCGGGCTGGCGGTGGGATTTTTCAGCAGCGTAGAAGAGCTGCGCGAACATTGGTCGGCGGAAAAAACATGGAAACCGGCAATGGACAATACACGTCGTGAGCAAATGTACCGGCAATGGAAGAAAGCGATCACTAAGTCATTCGACTGGGTAGATTAAAAGAGCAAACTGGCATTGCTGCGGATCATCCTCATTCCGCTACGAATAAGCGCGCTAAGTGAATAGCAGGCTAAACGGAGCAGCTCGCAAAAATCCTGAGCAGGATTCACTATGCAAGCAGGGCGTTTATCCGTTTGAACGAACGGCTGGCCACCCTCTTCTCCCAGATCGAATCTTATGGCTTGGTGACGATTTCTAGCGGGAGGTCAGGTTCCAATGAAAGCTACATTTCTGCTCGGACGTTTAGTATTCGGCGGATTTTTTCTCTATAACGGCATTCATCATCTTAAAGAGCGCAAGAACATGGGCCAATATGCAAGGGCAAAGAACGTTCCACTGGCGGAAGCTGCGGTCGCAGCAACTGGTGTGGCGCTGATTGCAGGCGGCACAAGCATCTTGCTGGGCGTGAAACCGAAGCTGGGCGCCGCGGCGATTGCCGGGTTCCTGGCAGGCGTCTCTCCGGTGATGCATGATTTCTGGCGGATTGAAGATCCTAACCAACGCATGAACGAGATGATTAATTTCAGCAAAAATATGGCGCTCATTGGCGGCGCTCTGTCATTGATGGGCATAGATGAGCCGTGGCCGGCGAGTGTTCCTATCGGCCAAAATGACTCAGCACGCGGCTTTGAAGATCTGGTTGCGGCGTAGGCGTTTCTATTTAAAACGAGACGAAAGATAGAACGGCATAATGCGACGCAGAGATTTTTTAAAAGGCGTGGCCATGGCAGGGCTCTCAGCGAAGGGCGCTGGAGTCTTTGCCAAAGGCCTTCCAGGAAAAGTGCAGGCTGCTGCAGCCGGCGGGCGGCAGGAAGGAAGCTCCATGATTTATCGCACACTAGGACGAACCGGCGAACGCGTTTCCGCTATCGGCATGGGCGGATTTCACATCGGACAACCTAAATTGTCTGACGATGAAAGCCTCAAGCTGATTCGCTCCGCCATCGATGGCGGCATCAACTTCATGGACAACTCCTGGGATTACAACAAAGGTCAGAGCGAAATCCGCATGGGCAAGGCGCTGAAAGACGGCTACCGTCAAAAAGTCTTCCTCATGACCAAACTCGATGGTCGCACCAAAGAAGAAGCGACCAGGCAAATCAATGAATCATTGCAGCGATTGCAGACAGACCATCTTGACCTGATTCAGCATCACGAGATTATTCGCTTTGACGATCCTGACCGCATTTTTGCTGAGGGCGGCGCACAGGAAGCAGTGCTGGAAGCCAAACAGGCCGGCAAAGTCCGGTACATTGGTTTTACTGGACACAAAGATCCGCATATTCACTTGTATATGCTGGAAGTGGCAGCCAGAAACAACTTTCATTTTGATACCGTGCAGATGCCGCTGAACGTAATGGACGCGCACTTCCGCAGTTTTGGCAAACTTGTGTTGCCAAAGCTGGTGGAACAACAGATTGGTGTATTGGGAATGAAATCCATGGGCGACCACATTATTTTGAAGAATGGCGTGGTCAAGCCCCTGGAATGTCTGCACTATGCGTTGAATCTGCCGACATCCGTGGTGATTACGGGAATCGACAGCCAGGAGATACTGAAACAGGCTTTTGAAGCAGCCACAACTTTTAAGCCAATGAGCCAGGAAGAAGTGGCCGCGTTGTTAGCGAAGACCGAGAAAGTGGCGGCACATGGCGATTACGAACTATTCAAAACTTCAGCTCACTTTGATTCCACGGCACATCATCCGGAGTGGCTCGGAGGACAATCACCCAGAGTGGAAAAGCTTGCCGGGCCGCCAGGCTAGACGCTGATAAATTACTGCTCAGTTCCGAGCGAAACAAACTCGGTTTTCACATCGCCATTGGGGCTAATGGTATGCATGGCGAAGCCAAGCTGTCCGCTCCATGGAAGAAGCCTGCTGGTGCTAGGCGCAACATGCCAGGTAATTCCGTCGTGCTCAAAAACGCCGCCCACGTGCCAGTGGCCAACCAGCATATGTTTGACTCCGAGTTTGTGCAGCATCTCCATCTCACGCGAACGGTATGGCTCAGTGATGACCCAATAAGGCTTGGGATCTGGAATAAGATTTTCAGCCCTGAACACTGGGATGTGCTGAATGCCAATCACAATGTTACCGCCATGGTTTGAATCGTCGCTCTGGTGGGCATTGTCTCTCTCACGACCCTCGCTTTCTTTTTCTCCATTGCCATGATGACGGTTTTGGTCGTCAGCATCGTGCCCTGAGCCCTGACGAGAAAGCCATGCGAGCATCCTTTCTCCTTCGGTTTCAGTTTCAGAGGGCATCGGCTCCAGTGATTGGAGACCGAACTTGTCATAATTACCCAGAAGCTGAGAATCGATTACTACAAAGGTCACGCCTTTCACTTGAAAGCGGTAATAATCAGGGCCGAAGACGCTGCGATACTGCTGCACATCATTTGAATGCACGTCATGGTTTCCGGGCGCGTAATATATCGGCGCGTTCAGACGTTTCAGAATCTGCCGGGCGCGCTGCCACTCTTGTGGATTCTCGCCAATGTCGCCGCTGATTATCACGGCATCGGGGTGGCGGGCATTGACCATCTCTACGGTCTGGCGCAAGTTCTCCGCCGCATGCGGTGAGTGGACCTCGCCCAGATGAGTATCACTGATCTGGGCAATCGTAACCTGGGCAATAGCCGGCGACTTGAACGCCAGGATCAGGGCGAACATTGCCACGATCAAACACAGGTTTCTGGCAAATGCGACAGGCCGGTGCGCAAGCAATCTTCTATTTTCACATCTCATGGATATATACATAAGAACACATCCAGGCTCGAAGAGTTGTCAGCAGGCTTGGTTCATGAGTACCCTGTTTACAGGGAAATGGAACTTTCAGGGCGCAAAGGCATCTAAATCTTTATGGAAAATTTACAAACTGTGGTGTTAGGCGGCGGATGTTTCTGGTGTATTGAAGCGGTGTTTGACCGCATGGAGGGAGTGACCTCCGTTGAGTCCGGCTATATGGGAGGGCATGTTGATAAACCCACGTATCGCCAGGTCTGCAATGGTGACACTGGGCACGTTGAGGTGGTGCGCGTTACGTTCGACCCCGCCAAGACGAGCTATCGTGAGGTGCTGGATGTGTTTTTCACCGTCCATGATCCCACCACGCTCAACCGCCAGGGCAATGATATGGGCACGCAATACCGGTCAGTGATTTTTTACTCTTCAGAGGAGCAGCACCGTGAAGCGAAGAAGGTAATTGACGAACTGAACGCGGAGCACATCTGGCCTAATCCAATCGTTACGTCACTGGAGCCGGCGAGCAAATTTTTTATTGCCGAAGACTATCACCAGGAATATTTCACCAATAACGGCAGTCAGCCCTATTGCCAGTTGGTGGTGGCTCCAAAAGTCAAAAAGTTCCAGCAGAAATTTGCCGAGAAGCTGAAGGCCTGAGCAGGTGCGTAATTCCCTGCCGGCAGCCGACTCTAAACTTGTGCAGATTGTGGATACTGCCCTGGCTGAAGCAGCGCGCAAGAGCGGTGAATGGCTGGTGTGCCGCAAGGGCTGTACACAGTGTTGCTTTGGACCATTTCCGATCAGCCAGCTTGATGCCGCACGCTTGCAGAAAGGCCTGGCAGATCTCAAGACTAATAATCCGCAACGCGCGACGCAGGTCCGCAAGCGCGCAAAGGAATCAGTAGCGCGGCTGTTCGCGAACTTTCCCGGTAACACTAAAACCGGCATTCTGAATGAAGATGAAGACGCCGAGGCCCTCTTTGCCGACTTTGCTAATGATGAGCCATGCCCGGCGCTTGATCCAGCCACGGGAGCGTGCGATTTATATTCCGCTCGTCCGATGACGTGCCGCACCTTCGGGCCGCCAGTACGTTCAGGACCGGAAAACGGATTGGCGGTTTGCGAACTTTGTTATCACGGCGCGACGGATGAGCAGATTGCCGCGTGCGAAATGGTAGTTGATCCAAAGAATCTGGAAGAAAAGTTGATTGTTGCGACAGAAAAAAAGACCGGCAAAAGCGGAAACACGATCGTAGCTTTCTGTCTGGCAGATTGAAATTTGCACATCTTGTTTTTAATTCCTAGTTTTTAATTCTAAAATTTATTCATCACTACAATCCAAAGCCGCTCTGGAAACCGTAATACACGCGGAGGTAACAACCCATGGTTTCCAAAGTACGCCATTTTATGGCAATAGCTTCGTTCTCCCTGCTCTTGGTTGCCGCGGCTTCGGCACAGATCCAGGTCAACCAGACAGATGGTTTCGGCAAAGATCAGCTTCTGACCTTTACCTATGGACAGAACTTCTCCTGCATCCACCAGCCTTTTGACGATCTGGACAACAACGGCAAAGTCGCCGCGGTTGATCCAGCTGAATTTCAGCGGCCGCGTTGCGTGATTGGCCATCAACCAACCATCGGCCCAACCGGTGATCCAATTGATCATGTAGAAACACTTTTTGTCATCACTCCGTTTTTTGAGACCAACGTAAATGAGCCAGCATTTACTCCGGAGCTGGGCGCGGCCCTCAAATCATTGTTCGGTTTCGTTCCCGACTCATTCAAAATCCATCCCGGCGTTGACGTGCAGTGTCCAGAGCCGGGTCTTCCGCTGACGCAGCAAACTGGCGCGCCCGGCACGTGCACCATGCATACTTCCTTGATCGACCTCGGTCCACTCCTCAGTAAGCTTGGTCTGGTGCCCCCGGGCACTCCAGTAGTCACACCAACCATCAATCACAGCCACATTATCGATCAGCAATTGCACACGGGACCGATTTGGTGGCAGGTTGTGTCAGTGCTGATTACCGATCCGAATTCCTGGCCGACAGCGGACGGGAAACACGGCATTACTTCACTCAAGAAACTGCGTGAGGCCCAGGCATTGGGTAAGGCCAGCGCAGACGTGCCAACGAATTTCTTTCTGTTCTTTGGCTCTGACGTAAAAGGCCACGGCGGTCACTAGAAATTGCGGCGACAAAAAAACGGGAGTGGAGTCAAATCACTCCCGTATTTTTTATTTATTTAAGCTCCGGCGGAAACCGGCATGTCAGAAATAACACCTTCAGGAATGTGGTAGCGCGGTGAACGCGGAAGTTTGCCCAGCAATCCCAGAGTAAAGAACCCACCAGCAACAATGAGGAAGGTAGCCAGGCGGAGATGCCCCAGGCTGGCTGTGGAAAGATCAAAATATTTTCCTAAGCGCCACATGGCCCAGCCGGCAAGCTGCGTTGGCACCACGGTCCAGACAGCAACATAAAACCAGCCTTTTTCTGCGCCTTCATTGCGCGTGGAGCGGGCGGCGCGCGGCGTGAAATCCAGAACCGTGGCAATGACCACGACGGCGGCCAGTGGGTAATAGAGTTTGGTGAAAAGTTCGTTGATGATCCAGCGACCGGTGAAAAAATTGATGGTCAATCCAATCAGGTTGATAGTGAAAGGCACCAGCAGGTCAATCCATGCCGCGGTGTAACAGACAACGCGATACCAAAGATTCGGTTTGGGCTCGCCATAATGGGTAATGTAAGGACGGATCTCGCCGCCGGGAAGTCGGCCTGCAAATCCACGCCAGATGCAAACGGCGATTACGATCGCAAGCCAGATCCAGTGCCTGCGGTCTGGGCCATGAGCGTATAAAGCCGCGGTAAGGTGGCCGGGCAGAATCCAGAAAACCCATATCCAAATGGGAACATGGAGCACGCGGTAATAATTTTTGTTTTTCTCACGCTCAACGACTTTTTTCATGAATGGTTCGATCCGATTTGAATTTTAATATGCAAAGCCTTTAACCACAAAGGACCGAGGAGCCAGGGAAAAGGATCCCAATTTCTATCGAACACTCTCAACATTTTTTACTTTCAGTTTCCCGGCAATTTCACCGAAGGCTTCTACGATCAAGCCTGGCTGATCCAGATGGACCCAATGCGCGCTCTTTGCGGCAACCATGTGCTTCCCGTGCAGAGAACGCGCCGCAATAGCTTTGTGCTCTGCCATGCGTACGCCGGGCTGATGCGCGCCGGAAATCACAGTCACAGGAAGGTTCGCTGGGATATCACAACAGGAAGCTTCAGCGGCACAGGCAGGCAAAGATTGAATATACCGGGCCATGGTCCAGAAAAACTTTCCGTTGCTCCACCGCTCGCGAATCAAACGCACGGTTGGTGGCGGCAGCTTGGAAAGCTCACCCAGTATTCGCTGCACGGTTTCTGTTGCTTTGGAGCCGAATGCCCCTAACACACGCCGCGGCATGGTACTGTTCCCACGTTGAAGCAGCCAGAGACAGAAGCGGACCACGCCCAACGATCCGAGCACAGCGCCTGCGCGTGAGAACCACACACCACGACGAAGCTGCCAGCGCTGCGAACGATCCGGCTTGATCCATTCTTCAGGTGTGATTGGATCTACTAAAATTATGCCAGCCAGTTCATCAGAAAAGCGTTGCGCGTAAGCGCGCACAATGTATGCGCCAAAAGAATGGCCCACTAACACGTATGGCTGAGGAATACCAAGAGCGTGGATAAGGCCATGGAGATCACTGGTCATGCACTGCAGCGTACATTTTTTGCCCGAATGTTCTTTGTCCGAAGATGGACTCCAGCCGAAACCTGCGCGGTCATAGCTATAGGTTGAAGTAAGCGCTGCCAACTGCGGCTGCAAGATGCTCCAGTTCAGAGAAGAAGCCGCGATACCGGCTTCCAGCACAATGGCAGGACTGCCGCTGCCCATCTGGCGCACATGCATGCTGCCACGTTGAGTGTTAATGATCTGGCCTGGCGGAGGAAATTTGTGCGCGTCCAGCTTTACACAAAGAAGCTGGGTGATGGCTTGTACCAACAATATGGAGGTGCCAATGATTGCTATCGGGAAAACCAAGCCTTCTCCGGACGCTGCCGGGCAGTCATTGCGAATCTTTGTCTGCCACACCGCAGCATACTTCTCTACCTTATGTTATTAATCTTAAATCGGCCCAGCGGCTGGAAAAATCTGGAATAGCGATTGAGTTGAAGTTTTTATGCAAAGACGTGACTTTGTAAAGCTGCTTTCGATTGGCGTTTCCGGGCTTTTTATTCCTGCTGGTGGCCAGACGCACAGGCCTGACGCAGCTCAGAAATCAAGCCCGCCCAAACCGGGCTATGAAGGTATTGACCGGCTGCTGAAGTATGTTGATCCGCTCCCCATCCCCAGCCGCTTGCAGCCTGTGCGCAAGAACAAAGGAAAGCTGGAATACAAAGTTCGGATGATGCAGTTTCAGCAGCATCTGCATTCCCAGCTGCCACCTTCTACATTGTGGGGCTTTGAGGGAAAGTATCCAGGACCGGTGATTGAAGGCGTGGTCAATGAACCTATGTCCATTGAATGGATCAACCAGCTTCCTGAAAAACATTTATTCGAGATTGATACGACGATCCATGGCGCTATGCCTCCAACGCCATCCGTGAGAACCGTGACCCATTTGCACGGAGCACATACCGCTCCTGAGAATGACGGGCTGCCGGAGAAATGGATCCAGCCCGGACACTCCGTGACGTATCACTATCCCAACCAGCAGCGTGCAGCCACGCTTTGGTATCACGATCATGCTCTGGGCATTACGCGCCTGAACAACTATGCCGGACTCGCCGGCATGTATTTCCTTCGCGGCGAGGAAGAGAAAAAGCTCAACCTGCCTGCCGGCCCCTATGAAATTCCACTTGTTCTACAGGACCGCTTACTCAACGATGATGGGCGCCTGATTTATTCGGCATCCAGCATGACGATAAAACGGATTGCTCCAGGAATATGGGGCCCGGAATTCTTTGGCAATGTACCCGTGGTCAATGGGGCAATTTTTCCTTACCTGGAAGTTGAGCCACGCAGATACCGGCTCAGGGTTGTGAACGCATCCAATTCGCGCTTCTTCAGCATATTTTTTTCTGATCCGGCCATTCCGTTTTCCAACGTGGCCATGAAATTTTTTCAAATTGGCACCGACGGAGGACTGCTACCGCAGCCTGTGGAACTGACTTCAGTCATGCTGGGACCGGGAGAGCGCGCTGACTTGGTGGTGGATTTTTCCGGGCATGAAGGAAAGAAATTTATTGTGTCCAATTATGCGTCTGCACCTTTTCCAGGAACAGGCATGGATGAGTCACCGATGAAAGCTGCTCCCCTGCAGCAACTGATGGAGGTACGGGTTACCGCATCGCTTCGCGGCAAAGATAACAGCGCCAAGCCGGCATGGTCGGTTCCTTTTGAACGACTGCAAACAGAGACAGCGGTAAAGACCAGAGACTTGGTTCTATATGAATTTCTAGACGCGCAGCAGAATTCGCATGGACTAAAAATCAATCGCCTGGGATATGACGATCCGGTTACGGAAACTCCGAAGCTGAACACGACGGAGATATGGCGGTTCATTAACACAACGGATGACACACACCCCATGCACCTGCATCTGGTGCAATTTCAGGTTCTGGAGAGGCGATCTTTTAATCTTCAGAAATATCTGGATAGCGGTGTGATTGAGTTTTCCGGCAAAGTTCGCCTGCCGGAGAAGGACGAGATGGGATGGAAGGACACGGTCCGCGTGAATCCCGGCGAGATCACATCCATCATTATTCCTTTCCAGGGGTTTACAGGTAAATATGTTTACCACTGCCACATGCTAGAGCATGAGGACAACGACATGATGCGCCCGTTTGAAGTCATGCCTTAAACTTTCTGGCAATCCGTAAAAAAGGCCGCGATTGTTATCGCGGCCTTTAGTCTTCAAAACGCATTCAATTACTGTGGCGGAGCTTCCTGTGTAGGATCATCTACCCCGTTTATTGGTTGAGCCGGCAGCGTTGGCGGCGTGAGCAATGCTGGCGGATTCACAAAGTCAAAGAACTCCGTCATGTCGTCTGCTGCGGCGTCACGTCGAGTGAGCGGAGGCAGGTTGAACCGAGTTTCAATCAGTTTCAAGATTGAAGTCAGCTCACGGTTGGTGTGAGAAACAAAGTTCGGCTTTACGTAAGGTGAAATCACTACGATCGGCACGCGGAAGCCGCTCAGGGTGAAATCTCCGGGCAGATCTGACGGTCCCAGCTGAGGTGGAGTATCATCTGGCGCGACCACGGTGAAGGGTGGCACGTGATCATACAAACCACCGCCTTCGTCATAAGCCAGGATAAAGATGGAGCTGCTCCATGCCGGGCTCTTCATCAGCGCGTCAATAATGGTCTTCACATAAGCAGCGCCGTGTTGCACGTTATTGTCAGGATGCTCGTCCAGCCCGCTGCCGCCTGAGCCGGAGTCGATCCAGACAAACGATGGAAGATCCTGGTCAGCAGTGGCGCTGGCCAACGTATCAAAATATTCCTGAATGGGATGGGTTGCTCTCGTATTAATTGCAGGATTGCTATAGTCAGCAAAATTGGCGAGTACTATGCCATCCTTGTTGTAGTACTTCCAATTCACTCCGGCATTCTGGAGACTCGAGAAAATGGTTGGGCAGGTCCATGGATCATGGCCTCCGGGCGAGGGGAAGATGCGGCCCTGCGTGGTGGCACAGAACATGTATTCTCGATTGGGCTGCGTATTTGCCAGCACGGATGAATGGAACGAATCACTGGTGGCAAACTGAGTCGCCAGTGCGTAATAGTAGGGAAGGTCGGTATCGTCGTAATAGCCGAGCGCTCTGAGACCATTCTTGTCATGCGCGAACGTCACTGAATGGGTGGTTTTCGCAAACTGGTCCATCTTGAACGTGCCGTCTTTTTGTTGATCCATATCAAAATGGCTCTCATCCCAGGCTGGCGAGAGGTTTTCCGTGCGCTCGGTCACCTGGTGGAATGGATGCGCCAGACTATTGTCAATCAATGGCACCATGATATTAGGATCGTAACCAGCATTGATTTGATAGTTGGCGATTCCGTGTGCAGCCGCATACTCGCCAAGCTTGCTGAAATAGCTATCGAACGATCGATTCTCCTGGAGCATCACGATAATGTGCTTGATGCCCTGAAGTCCGCTATTGGTCCCCACATTCACAGTGGCGGCGGAGGTAGCCGTGTTTCCCTGAGCGTCAGTTGCGGTGATGGTGTACGTAGTATTTTGCGCGGGAGAAACATTGACAGTGCCCGTGGCTCCCGTGATCGGCGGCACTCCCTGATCGATACTGACGGTGGCAGCACCGGTTGAAGTCCATGCCAGTTTGGACTGGCCGCCCGGTGCAATGTTCACTGGATTCGCGGTCAATGTAACCGCCAGTGGCGCTGTCACTGTAGCTGTGGCAGTTGCAATGGCAGTTCCATTTGTGGCAGTAATTGTGTACGTAGTGGTGGCGCTGGGCGAAACTATCACGTTGCCGCTGGGACCATTCACCACGCCTACGCCCTGGTCAATGCTGAGCGCGGTGGCATTTGTGCTCGTCCAATTCAGTGTTGCGCTTTGCCCAGGACCGACCTTTGTCGGAGTTGCGGTGAGAGTAACGCCGAGCAAATTGATCGTCGCAGTGGTTGAAGCAGTAACGCCGCCAGCTCCGGTGGCCGTGGCCGTATAGGTGGTCGTGGCGGTGGGCACAACATTGACCGAACCACTTAATGCCAGCGAGGTCTGGTCTTCCGTTAAGACTGAGGGCGTAATCGCGACTGAAAGCGCGTTTGTGCTATTCCAATTAAGCACTGCCGATTGTCCCGCACCCACAACCGCAGGCTGGAAGCTCAGAGTAATCGCAGGCGCAGAACCCGCTGCCACAACATTGACTATGGCCGTGGCCGAGGTTGCCCGGCCATTTGAATCCGTTGCCGTGGCAGTATAAGTAGTGGTTTGACCGGGCGTGACATTGACCGAACCCGTCATCGGCAAAGGGCTTGTTCCGACTGCCGGCGAAATCGTGAATGAAGCAGCATTCGTTACCTGCCAGGAAAGTGTCGCGGGCTGTCCCTGGATAATGTTTCCTGGTTGCACGCCAAAGGCAATGATTGCCTGTGACGGGCCGTTGTTAGAGCCAGGGCCTCCGGGGCCGCCGGAGCCACCGACTCCTGCGCAACCGCAAAAGCCGATAAGGATTGAGACGAGGGTTATTTTCAGTACTGCAAGGGTCCTAAATCTAGTCATGGCGCGTTCACCAACCTGAGTTATAGGCTGTGATGTAGATCCAGCAGCTTGGGTTTGCCTGAGTTGCTGGAAATGCTATCCGGGGCAAGGTATGGCGCCGTAGTAAGGAAGAGCTACGCTAAGAAATCCAGAAATCAGAGGGAAAACACCAGAGTATCGATCGGAATGAAGTTGGCTTAGTCAAAACAAGAGTTAAAAAGGCCCGCCACCAAATGCGCGACGGGCCCTCTCAAACAAAAAATTTAACCGTTATTTAATAACGCTTGCACCGGCAGTGGCACACTGACCATCCTGGTCACTGTTGGCTCCGGAGAGACCAATGGCTCCAACAATCTTGCCGTCCATTACCAGCGGGATGCCACCTTCCACCGGCACCGCATCTTCCAAAGACATAACACGCAAGCCTGCTCCGCCGCCGGCCAGAGCATCCTGAAAGGCCTTGGTGGGGCGCTTATACAGAGCCGCTGAACGGGCTTTATTCACGGCCACTTTGGCGCTGCCAATCTGAGTGTTGTCCATTTTCTCGTAATAGATGAGCGTTCCGTTGGGATCAACAATGGCCACGGCCATGGTCCAGTGATTTTTAACCGCTTCCGCCAGCGCTGCAGCGGCAGCTTTCTTGGCGTTCTCCACGCTGATCGGTGGTCCGTAAGGATTAGGTAACACTTGCGCCTCCATTCCCAGCGCGCAAAATGCCAGCGTCAGGATAGAAATTATTTTGAGACTACGTAATAACATTGTAGCTTGCTCCTCTTCTTCTCGCATGCATGCGAGCTTTCACCAGATTTCAACCAACACTCCGGAAGCAAAAGCATTTTCAAAAAACCCATCTGCTGCTCATCGCCGCCCCGTGGACTGGCCACAACCGCGGAAGCATGGGAGTCTAAGTTGCGTCAGCAATGCGTGTCAAGCCGCGCAGAACTATCTCCGATTCGCCAGCAGAACAAAGCCGCGTATTTGAATGTTTGCGAAAATGTTTGCGAGAATGTTTTGTGAAAGCGGAGCGCAAAAACTTTGGCAGACAATATTGAACCGATCTCGCATTTTTTTTATTCCGACCGGCTGAAGTTGCAGTTCTGGGATTACGGACAGGATGGCAAGCCCGCGCTGGTGCTCGTCCATGGCGGTCTGGATCATGCCCGCAACTGGGACTGGGTGGCGCGCTCTCTGCGCGAGCACTACCACGTCTACGCTCTTGACCTGCGCGGACACGGCAACAGCGCCTGGGCGCCCGGCGCAATGTACAACATTGCAGAACATGTGCTCGACCTCTCCGCGCTGCTCGACATCATCGACGAATTCCCAATCCGCATTGTCGGCCATTCTCTTGGCGGCATCATTGTTCTGCATTACGCCGGCGTCTACCCGGACCGCGTGGCCAAAGCCGTTTCGATTGAAGGCATCGGCTTTCCGCCCAAGCATCGCGTGCAGGGCCCGGCCTCGGAACGGCTGCGCCGCTGGATTGAAGACCGGCGCGACATCGAGAAGCGTAAAGTCAAACCTTATCCCAGCCTTGACGCCGCCGTGGCACGCATGAAGGAAGCCAATCCGCGCCTGAGTGACGAAGTTGCGCGCCATCTCACACTGCATGGCACCAACTGGGATTCCGAAGGCTGCCTGACCTGGAAGTTTGATAACTACGCACGTGCTCTCTCGCCTTTTGGCCATAATCTTGCCGATACCGCCGAACTCTACGGACAAATCACCTCGCCCACACTGCTCTTCTGGGGGCTGGAAAGCTTTGCGCCCGTTCCGCTCGACGATCTACGCGTGAACGCGATCCGTGATCTCCGCATGGTCAAAGTTCCCAAGGCCGGACATTGGGTGCATCACGATCAGTTGAATCTGTTTTTGAAAGAGACGACGGAATTTCTGGCGTAGTGAAGAAAAATGTTGACCACAAAACATCTTCCATATTTCTCGGCCGCCTCTCACCTGATACCCTGTTCAGGACGTTAACGCCTCTATCCCGCTTCGTCAGCGTAACCTTGAGGATCTATATGCAATCACCCAGACCTTACCGATCGCTCGTATTGGCATTGACGCTTTTGCTGGTGCAGCCGTTCGCGCTGATGGCGCAGGGCGGCGCCACCGCCGATCCGTCTTTCAAACAAATCAAGCCCAGCGGCAAGTTCACGCAGTTGCAAGGCGACGGGTTCACACTCGATTATCCGGATAACTGGAAGGCAGCCGGCAGCGCGGACTCTTCGCTCATTGCGCCACCCGCAGCGGTAAGCGAAGCCGGTGTTTCCTATGGAGTGATTGTCGGGACCAATCTGAGCAGCGAAGCTGCGTCACTGGACGAAGCCATGCGGAATCTTGCAAAGGGATTTTTGCAGCAAAATCCGGGTATGCACGTCTCGGGCGAGCCGCACCACGTAACTGTCAATGGCGTGGAAGGCAGGTCAGTGGAACTTGCGGGTTATTCTCCGCTGAAGCAAAATGGCAAGCCACTGCCTGAACGCGATTGGCTGGTAGCGTTGCCGCGTGCCCAGGGCGGCTTGCTGTATATGGTCTTTGTCTCTCCGGAACGCGATTTCAGCCAACTCCATCCGACTTACCAGAAAATGCTGGATAGCGTTCATCTGCGTGCCGCCAGCACCGGCAGCTCACAATAAGTTGCGGATGCGGCAGTTTACTTTTAGCTCTCTTTTATCTCTGGGGCTGCATCCAAATAAACGTGGGGTGATGGAACGGGTTTTTATCGTTTCCCTGTTTGAGTTGTGCTGAAGTCCAACGATGCCAGGTACAGCTACATCACCCAACTTTTCTAACCCTTCTTCCCTTCCAACTCAGCCCAGCGGGCATATAACTGATCCACGGCTTTTTGTGCTTCGTCCATTTCACCGTGGGCTGCAAGTAATCTCTGCGCATCCGTAGCGATGGCTGGATCTTCCGCCGCTGCGCGCTTTTGCTCGAGCACGCTTTCTGCTTTAGCGATTCGCTCTTCAATCGTGGCAAACTCGCGCGCTTCGATGTATGAGAGTTTCTTTTTTGCCGCTGTCTCCGCCGTGCGAGTGGACCTGGTAGAGGCAGGCTCTGCGCTTTCCGCGCGGACAGGCTGCTTGCGTTCCGTCTGCCATGACTCCCACTGCAGATAGTCGGCAAAACTCTCCGCACCGCCGCGTCCATCCAGGCCCAGGACCATCGTAGAAACACGGTCCAGCATGTAACGATCATGCGTTACAAGAACCAGCGCGCCGGCATATTCAAGCAAAGTCTCTTCCAATATCTCGAGCGTAGGGATATCAAGATCGTTCGTTGGCTCGTCCAGCAGCAGGACATCCGCAGGTTGAAGCATCAGCTGCGCGATCAATACACGCGCCCGCTCGCCACCGGAGAGGCGCCCTACCGGCTGATTGAGCTGCTCGGCGGTAAATAAAAATCGCGCCGCCCATGAAGCTACATGAACTACACGGTCTTGATACACCACGGAATCGCTGCCCGGCGCCAGCGCTCGCCGCAGCGTTATATCAGGATCAAGCACGCGGTTCTGGTCAAAGTACACAACGCGCAGAAAGTCCGCGCGGCGAATCTCTCCCGCCGTCGGCGGCATTTCACCGCGCAGCAAACGCAGCAACGTCGTCTTGCCGCTGCCGTTAGGACCAACCAACCCCACGCGCTTGCCCGCCGTAATAAAGAAATCAAGATCGGCAAAAAGCGTGCGCTCGCCGATGGCGTAGCTCACGTGGTCAAGCTCTACTAACCGTTTGGTCTTGCGGTCGGTTGCGGAAAAATCAATCTTCGCGCTGGCTGTGCGCGTGCGCGAGTTCAGTTCTGCCAGGTCTGCGATCAGCTGGTTCGCCGTGTTGATGCGGGCTTTGGCTTTGGTGGCGCGGGCCTTGGGACCGCGGCGCAGCCACTCAATCTCAGTGCGTACGCGATTTTCCAGTGACTCCTGATGCTTCTCCTGCGTCAGCAGAAACTCTTCTTTCTTTTCCAGAAACGTGCTGTAGTTTCCCGGCACGCGCAAAAGACCATCAGGATAGGCCCGGCTGAGTTCCACCGTCTGCGTGGCCACGTTTTCCAAAAAGTAGCGATCATGGCTCACCACCACGCAGGCAAACTGCTCCGCGCGCAACAGTTCTTCCAGCCACTCAATACCTTCAAGGTCAAGATGGTTCGTCGGCTCGTCCAATAGTAAGACGTCCGGCTGCTGCACCAATGCTTCGGCAATCGCCAGCCGCTTGCGCCACCCGCCGGAAAGCCTACTCGCTTCAGCATCAAAGTCTTCGAACCCGGCCCGCCCCAGCGTTTCAAATAAGCGTCCAGGGCGCTCAGCCTCCGGCACGCCGCTGCGCTCCAGCGCTTTTGCCACCACAGAACGCACCGTCTCACCTGCGGCAAACTGCGATTCCTGGATTACGTAGCTGAGTCTTGTGTGCCTGCGCACGGCAACATTGCCGCTATCGGGTTCAATGCTGCCAGAGAGAATGCCCAGCAGCGTGGATTTGCCCGAGCCATTCGGCCCGATCAACCCAATGCGGTCACCTTCAGAAATGGTGAATGATACGTCCTGGAAAAGCGGAGACGCGCCGTAAGTCTTCCCGATCCCCTGTGCGTTGATGACGGGCGGCAAAGATTTACGCGGCTCCCATGGGCTTACTTCCTGAAGACTTACTTTCCAGCGGCTTACTTCGCGACATACAACTCCGGCAGCGTTTGCTTCAGATGGTCAACCTTGGGCAGGTCGTTGATGGCAATGTACGGATCGTTAGGATGATGCACCGCATAGTCCTGGTGATACGCCTCTGCGGGATAGAACGCCTGCAGCGGCACAGTCTGCGTCACGATCGGCTCAGGAAAAAGCTTGCCCTGGTTGAGCTGAGCAATGTATGCCTGCGCTACGCGCTTCTGATCTTCATTGGAAAAGAAAATCACTGACCGATATTGCGTACCCTCGTCCGGACCTTGACGGTTCAACTCTGTGGGATCATGCGCGACGGAGAAAAATACTTTCAATATCTGGCCGAATGAAACCTGCGAAGGATCATAGACTACCTTCACCGATTCTGCGTGGCCGGTCTGGCCAGTGCTCACGGTTTCATATTGCGCAGTGTTTGCGGCGCCGCCGGAATATCCGGCAGTGGCGCTGTTTACGCCTTTTACATGCTCAAACACAGCCTGAATGCCCCAGAAGCATCCGCCGGCCAAAACCACAGTCTGCGTGCCTTTAGTTTTGCTGAGCGGAGTATCCGCGGCAGCATCCGGCAGCTTTACCGCCGCGCTGGAAGCGTGGCACGCAATCGTGATGCTTAAGCCCAATATCAAAACGGCATTCACAAGTCGACGCAACATATTATCTCCTGCTGAAAACCCTTCAACTCGTCATCCCGATGGCCGCCAAGCGAGCTCGCGCTTTCATCAGCGAGCAGGACGGAAGGATTTTGAGTTTCTCAATCGCTGCCGTACAAAACCGGCTTATGCTTTCTTCACAAACTTCAATGACGCGCTGTTCATGCAGTAGCGCTGCCCTGTAGGTTTGGGGCCATCACTAAAAACGTGGCCAAGATGCGCGTCGCAACGGGTGCAGGCCACCGCAGTGCGGCGCATGCCAAACGTGTTGTCGTTAATCGACTCCACGTTTTCTTCGGCAATCGGCTGATAGAAACTAGGCCAGCCCGTGCCCGATTCAAACTTAGTATCCGAGCTGAACAGCGCCGTACCACAGCAAATGCAGCGATAGAGCCCGCTGTCATGGTTGTTCCAGTATTGGCCGGTAAACGCCATCTCCGTGTCATCATGCCGCGTGATGTTAAACGCGTTAGGCGGGAGCTCCCGCTGCCATTCCGCATCGCTCTTCACGATCTTGGGAACATGTACCGTATCTTTGCGCTCGCCGGAATCAGTGAACTCCACAATCGTAACTTCCTGCGGAGTCTGGTTTGCTTTATTCTCCACGCTGGCTTCTGCCGTTTCGGTTTTTTTGGAAAAAAGACTCATATGCCACAAGTATAAACCTCCGCCTACGGTCGCTGCAGAGAGCAGAAATGCGCGGCGGGACGTCTTGCGATTGGATGGATCGGCAGTAAGATTCGATTCAAACATCATAGCCACCTGTTCCGATTATAAGGGCCGGGCTGGACCCCACGCGATACGCGCAGCAGGACGCATCTCGCACGCGTTTTCACGCGTGCATCGCTCAGGATGACAAGGGCTTGAAAGTGTCGTCGCTCTTACGCTGCGCCGCTGGCAGTTCCAATCTGTGCGTCGCAAGGGAGAAATACGGTGAAGACAGCGCCGCCCAGGCTGCTATCTTTCCCGGAGCTCAGTTCAATGTTGCCGCCATGGCGTTCGGCAATCTCTTTACTCACCCACAAACCCAGGCCGGTGCCAACATCTTTCTTAGTGGTAAAGAACGGTTCAAAAATATGGGCGCGATGCTCGGCTGAAATCCCGGGACCGTCATCTTCCACTCTCAGCTCAACCCCATTCCCATGCGCATGCTGCACGCGCGCCATGGAAATCCTGATTCTACCGGTATGGCCCACTGCGTCCGCGGCGTTTGAAATCAGGTTCGCAATCAGCTGCTTCATCTCGCCCTGCAAACCATAAACCGCCGGACACTCCGCCGCCAGTTCCAGCTCCAGCAACACGCTCTTGCCCTTTATCTTATTGTCATAAATCTTCAGTACGGATTCAATCACCGTACGCATCTCCACCGGGCCGGGCTCAGATGAGTCCCGATAGAAACCGAGCGTCTGCCGCGTGATGTGAGAGACGCGGTCCAGCTCCTGGTCCGCCATGGCCAGATAGCCCTGCACTTCTTCCGGCAGGTTGGGCGTGTGCCGCACGATATAAATCAGATTGCCCACAGCCTCCAGCGGATTGTTGATCTCATGCGCCATGGTTGCTGCCAGACGGCCAGCAGCCGCCAGCTTTTCCGCTTTGCGCATCACGCTCTGCGCTTGTTTTTCCAGCGTCACATCGCGGAAGACCATGACCACGCCGCGGAGTTTATTCTGGTCGTCATAGATCGGAGCGGCGCTATCTTCAATCGGGATCAGCTCGCCATCACGGCGTTGCAGCACTGTATGATTGGCCAGGCCCATAATGAGTCCGGATTCAAGCACCTTGGCCACCGGATTATCCACCGGCTTGTGCGTCTGCTCATTGAAGATGGGAAATACCTGGTGTATCTGTTTACCTTTAGCTTCTGCCAGCTTGATTCCGGTGAGCTCTTCGGCAATCTGGTTCACGTAGCTTACGACGCCATCCTTATCGGTGGCGATCACAGCATCCCCAATGCTGCCCAGCGTAACGCGGAACCACTCTTCGCGCTCGCGGATCTCCGCTGCGTGCTTCTCGCGCTGGTCCATCTCACGCATGATGTAGAGCGCCAGGAACACCAGGCCGATAATCGCCAATGCCGTGGCCAGATACAGCGTACGAATCAGCGAATGCGTGCTGTTGCTCACGTCCTGCAGGCGTTTAGCTTCCAGCGCGCTTTCATCGCGGCTCATGTCTGCCATGAGAGCGCGAATCTTGTCCATATAGACCCGGCCAACGTCAGAGAGCACCATCGCTCGCGCTTCAGCTTTCTTGCCTGCGCTATCAAGCTCAACGGTGTGGGCCAGTTCATCCAGCTTCTGTTTGGATAAGCTGCGCAGTATCGGCATGCGGGCCGCTTGTTGCGGATTGTCCGCGATCAGCGCCGCCAGCTTGTCAATGTGCGCGTCCAACTGGGTCAGAGCACTGTTGTAGGGCGCCAGATAGCGCGGCTCGCCGGTATATAGAAACCCGCGCTGGCCGGTCTCCGCATCTTTCAAAAGCGACTGAACCGTGGTCAGCTCCAGTTGCACCTGTTGCGTGTGCAGCACCCAGTCCTGGTTGCGGTCCTGGACGGCAATCTGCCGGCGGGTGATGGCTGTGTTGATCATCAGCACCGCAAGCAGGATCGCAAAGCCGGTAATGACGCTAAAGCGTTTGTAAATCAATTGCATACGAATGTGGCCCCGGGAGTGGAAAAGTGAGTACCCGGATTATTAAAGATATTTTAACTCAAGTCAGCGGAGAGTTCAGTCCGATTTAGAACGGATGGAGGCGGGGGAAGGAACATGACCGCCAATGCCTCCACGTTCGGCCAAAGGCCCAAAGGTATGGCGGCCAATGACAAAGTTAGAATGGCCTGAATTTTACTCCCAATGGTTTTTTATCATTGATCGTCATCATCTGAGTCATCCCGCTCAGTTCTGAGACGAACAGCAATTTGGGTATTCGCCCACTCGGCAGGACTCAATGCGCGACGACTTTGGTTGTAAGGCCAAGGATCGCGCACCGTTGCATCCACAATTTGCCAAGCTCCATAAGCATTCTGTATCCACGCAATGTGTGTAAGCACCATCATGTGTCCCATTGTGCCGATTAAAACTGGGTAGTTCGCTTTTAGGTCCTCTACTATCGTGGGGATGCTCACGTCATACGGCGTCCCTGAAGCACTAAAGAGCGTGCCATCATCAGCCTTCCATCTCCGGTTTACGCTTTCCAGGATAGCTTCCGGAGAGCCGGGCACATTAACGATACCTCCCCAGGCTTCGGCCACGATCCGCTCTTGAGCAACTTCATAGCCGTGAAACGCAAATGCCATAGATATCGACGCAGCCCAACACCATTCAGACATGTGTTGCTGTTTTGCTTTTTGTGTAGCCGCAGTAAATGGAATCCCCACGTCACATCGCTGTAGCCCTGGTCCAATCATTGTGCAACCACCATCGGCAAAGGCCTCGGCAGCAGCCAATCCCATCATTCCAGTCGCTATCGATTTAACGCCCAGCGTCAGAAAGTCGCGTCTGTACATATCCTCCTCCAAAACATGCATAGCTTGCTAAGTTACGAAATAGGGAAGGCTATGATGTTAGCCTTAGCTTTCAAGATAAACGGAAAAAATGAGGAGATTCCTTTTCCAATAAAACTATTTACTTTTTACATGGCTCAAAAAAGACGCAGCCGAGGGGGCTGCGCTCCAGATCCATTACACCTTGCAGGTGTCTTCGCCGCTATTTGCTGATTGCGAGTCGCTCAAGGATAAGGCTGTCTTTGTCCGAAAAACAAATATCTTCGGAGCCTTTGCCTTGTCAAGATGTACTTCTTCCCCATTGATCTGCTGTTAGCAATCGGCTATCTTAAGTAGCCCACACGGGCTGAAAC
>Ga0206965_10153_pt2 | contig 20776 bp, 22 predicted proteins | sample Alteio_BWOrgHeat_26_FD_152973 | JGI IMG/M metagenome (GOLD analysis project Ga0206965, IMG submission 152973) | Enriched cells from forest soil in Barre Woods Harvard Forest LTER site, Petersham, Massachusetts, United States -... | ecosystem: Environmental > Terrestrial > Soil > Temperate forest >...
AAAATGGATAGAAGTTCTTTTGGCGCTCGCAGCTTCGATGCGCACGGGCGAAATCAACTCTGGCAAAGAGGCAGGAGCAGGTTAGCAACTGCGAAACGCCTTTGCAGCTCTGTCACCGACAAGACTGCGATTTGTTTCTCTTACGACATCCTTGAAATCATCCTGAGTAGGAATGGCGACCAGCTCTGATCCTCAGCCTCATCTGCTTTCTGTTTCCAACGCCAATACCTCTTCCAATGCATTCCTTTGGGTTTTGGCGGGAAATCGCCTGCGGGCTCGCCGCCGAGCTTTACGGGCTCCCCGCTTGACTGATTGGGGCAATCAGCTCTTTTCGCAGTTCGGCAAGGGGTAGTACTGTGAAGCCCAGAAGACGCGAGATGTGGAATGGCCTCTGAATCGACATAATGCTGTTAGCCTGATAGTAATCCCAACCGTTAGTCATAAGCTCTGTCCGTGTACTGAATTGGCGTTCCCACACCCCGACCATTTGCAGGATGTCTTCGGCGGGAATGTGACGGTTGAGGGGCATGCATAACGTTGGACTCATGCGAACAAAGAACAGCCCATCTTTCCTTGCCCACTCATCAGGCAGAAACCGAATGCGTAGATCAAGACGTTGCTAGAGTAGCCAGGATGTGAATCCATGATTGCTTGCAAGAGGCGAGTTATCCTAGCAGCGATAGAGTAAGTCAAATTAGCGGCGTCGGGTGAGTTTTCAGCTATCCACTCTTCCATTTGTTGCGGTTTTCCTAGCATACCAACATAAAAGGAAAGTGTCTGAAACCACCATTCATCGCCGTCAAGATACCACTTCAACACTTTCTTTTGTTTTTTACCGCTTGGCTCGTTGAGGTCTAGGGCGGCAAGATATTCCTGGAATGAGAGGTGTTTGAAAGCGTAGGTGCTTCCGCTGCGAATGAGCACCCCATTTTGGATTATTTCTGCCAGCATGGCTTGATAGCGGTGTTCGAGAGCAGGATTGGTATCTTTGATCGCTATCCTTATCTCATGGAGCGTAAAATCTCGCTTTTTATTGATGTGCGCCAGGCCTGCTAATCGAGTAAGCATGGCCAGTTTGACTCGCACCCCAAATTCTGTAGGGCGCGAAACGTTTTTTACCAAGTCCCATCCGCCGCACATCAAATCAAGAAAAATATCATACAGTTTGACTCGATTTTCGGGTAATGCGGTGCGTTTACGAAATACCGATACAATCAGTGTCGCAAGTAAGGGGATTTGCATCAGGCTTTTTAAACTCGGAACTTTTTTCAGTTCTGAATGAAATTGAGCTATTTGTTCAGCGTTTTCATCAAGCAATCCTGCAACAAGCTCATCAATTTGAGCATCGTCCAATTCGTTCAACTTGATTCTAGGCATCGAATTGAGCCATGGACCGTGTACATAATCTCGCGCAGTTATCACGATCTCAATTCGAGGATCGTTTTCTTGCGCTTTTAAGGCTAGTGCAGTGATTTCGCGTTGACGTTCTATGCGCGGGATTTCATCCATACCGTCTAAATAGAGGCGAATTCGCTCAATTCGTCCTTTACCCGAACTGTTTGCCGGGTCTGCAAGCCCAGAAAGCTCCGAAGTCACATAGAATTCTTCCTGATATGTCCCCAATTTGTGGGACGCAAGTTGATGGAGTTTTACATAAACGGGCAATAGCGTCGATTTTTTTTCGATCAATGCTGTAGCATCAGCTTTAGCGTTATGAAAACAGAATGAACTTTTCCCATAGCCAGCCGGACCTGTAATCAAGACGGAATGAACATCTTGGATACTCACGTTGGTCAGTGGATAGGATTCTGATCGTGTAGCCCGGATCAGGTCTGGAAGTAGATTGGCCATTTCTTGTCCACGGCAATAATCCAAATAACCTGTAGCATTTAGCATCTCAAGGGTCGCGGCTCTTACTGTTCCAACAAATTGGTTGGCCGATGTGAGAGTGCGCTGAATAAAAGCCAGCTCAGTCGCGCAGTAAGCCAGTATTTCCTGAAGAGCATCACGATCCAAATCAGTAAATGCCAGGTGAACTTGGGCTTTTGAACGGCCTTGTGGATTCTCTTTCTGGGCAAGCAACTCACGCTCGTAGTCGCGGTACGCTCTATCCCAACTAGTTTTTATCCATTCGGCTCTATCCGTCAGTAAGTGTGCGATTCGCAGCGGCTCGTCAGTATCATCAGAACGATAACGAACGTGAGGAATTTCTAGCACTGTGACCAGTTCTAGCAGCTTTTTGCGCAAGCCATTCGCTTCGTCTAAGGTCATCCGAGATCGAATGTCGTTCAGTGTGGGAACCGCTCCAAGAAATGCCAGATGGGCAAGAGTAATATGGAACTTCTGCCGCACATACGTCTTTTTAAGGCCTGCTGCCCCAAAAAATACGCTGTGATCGCTGAAGAGAACGGAAACTGGATCATCTTTATCAATTCTGGTCTGCAATTGCGTGACGTATATTCCGAGAGAACCTGTGTCGAAGAGAAAATCAGACCAATACAATTTAAACATTTCCAGCAATTGACCGCCGCAGCAAAAACTTCCTCTACCACGAAGACCGCCTTGAATTGCATAGAGACTAGAGGCTGGTATTTCATGCGGGCACATCACATGGACTTGCGAGACATATTCCTCTTGGCCGTTAGGGGCATGATACGGGGTCAGCAAAGCCTGGCTTGCTTGTTCAAGTACGGTTGTGGGACTGTAAGCCGACCCAGCAGTGCCTACAATTTTCTTGTTTTTTACGACGCAGGCATGAAGTGTTCTCTGGCCTACCGGATCGGGAGCATAGAAAACGAGGTCTTTACCTCGCTCATGAGTGCCGTCCAAAATGTGTACACCGGTTATGTCTGTTCGACGCCGGAACATTGTTGCAATGCTTTTAATTAGATCGGCTTCAGTGGGGAACGCTTTCGCGAACCTAGTTAGTTCGTTTTCCATGTGGTTGTGTATCAAATTCCGCGACAGCTATACGCATGGGATGTTCATCTCTCGAAACGTCATGCTGATCGAAAACTGGGCCGGACCGCTGCCAGCCAAAGAAATTGATCACGGTGGTGCGTTGCTCATTGTCCACCGCTCTAAGCTTCCTTTGCAGCAGTTTTCCAAACCGTTCGTCGTGTGTCGATACCAGCAACTGGCGCTGGTCTTTTGTGCGCCTCAATAAATCGATCAAACCCAGCAGATTAACATCGTCAAGACTTTGAAGAGGATCGTCCAGCAACACAGATTGAAGAGGTAACCCCGGAAGACCAAGATTCAGGGAAAGGAATATCGCGACGGCAAGAGCATTCATCTGAGAACTAGAAAAGACGACTTCAGGGGCTTCTGTTGAAATATCATCAAGACGGTCTTTTATGGACGTAAACAGCCGACCACGCCTATTGCTAAACTGCGTCCGAAAGCTGACAGCTCGAAATGCTGGATGAACATCCACGCGGGCATAAATTCTCTGGAGTAGAGGCTCTATTCTCTTTAACTGATTATCCACAACCTCTGTACTCGCTTCACGAAGTCCCTCAAGAATTGAAGATGACAGCCGCGCCGTGTTCTCTAACGATTGGATTGTTCTGCTGGACTCTGCATTGCTGTCTCGAAGGCTTTTAATTTCGCGTTGTAGTTGTAACTTACGAGCTTGCTCCGTTACTTGAGCGAGAGATAGCGCAAGCTTTTCGCCTGCCTGCCTCAGTTGCAACAAAGCCTGGGTATGTAGGTCGTTCTGCTGAATATAGTTTCCCAGTGCATCTCCTAAATCTTGGTCATCGTTCAGTTCTATACCGAGTTGACGAAGTATGATTTGCCTATTCGCCAGCCAAGCGCGTGATTCTTCTTCGTGCCTTTGCGCTTGTAGGAGTTTCGATTTTGCCTCAGCAACTCTCTTATCCGCCTCCGTGAATGCTGACGCGGCAGACTGGATCGAAGCCTCTACGGTACTTTCATCTTGAGAGTCAGTCAATTCTCGCTGTCTAACCACATTGGCGAGGCGTTTTTTTGTTTCCTCAATGTCGTATTTCTGATGGCAGACTGGGCATTGCTCGTCCAAATATCGCAAAGCCATCTGGGCGAATGCTCTAAATGCCGCCCTCTCTTCCTGGAGTTGAACTCTCGTCCGGCGAATTTCTGACGCTTGTGACTGAAACGCCAACATCTCCTTCCTAAGCCTCTCTGCCTCGTTGTTCCACTTAGCCAAGTTGGTTTCAGCGTCAGCTAAAGACAACCTTTCTGGGGCATTGCGCTGTGCAACGATATCCTTTGATAGAGATAGGGCTTGTTGCCTGGCCCTTTCATTTGACTGCACAACAGCTTGTAGACTGCGCATAGCGGTGTCCAAAGCGGTAGCAGCTTCGTTAGATTCTGCCGTTGGAACAGGCATGGTTTGGCGAACGGATTTCGCAAACATAGCCCACCAGAACGTCCAAGACTCCTGGATTGACGCATTTTGAGAATTGCTACCCAATTTGTTCAATTGGGCCTCTAGAGTTGATAACCTTTGCTCCTGTGATGTCAGGGACTGCTTTTGCGTATTGCAGGACTTCACCCAAGCCGTTTTTGAGTTCTCAAGTTGCATCTGCAACTCCGTCACACGTCCTGCACCCACCAATTCGCTGACTACATTAAACCGCTCTTGCTCGTCATCAGCATCAATAAATTGTCGAACTAGGTCTTGTTGCAAATAAATGCTTCGGACGTATGCGGATGCCAGATTTTTCTCTAAATCATCAGCGGCTATGGCACCCGGCCACAGATGCTCAATGACTTTAAGGCGGGCTGTGTCATGGGTAAACACCTGTTCATTGTCTACGCCATTAACTTTGAATCGAAGGTTTTGACGTGAACCATCAGAGCTTCTCACTATCTCGTACTTCCGACCGTCTGAATTTTCCATTTGCACGCTAACCCGCATTTCACCTGTTCTGGAAAAGAGGGAAAGCAGCGCTTTGTCATCTTTTTTCAGTCGAGGGACGGTGCCGGTCAAAGCCCAGAGAATCGAATCAAAGAAAGAGGTCTTCCCTTGTCCATTTGATCCAACGATGATTACCGCGTCGGCAGCCAAATCGAAATGGATTTCTTGAGTGAATGCGCGAAAGCCGGAAATGTCCAGAGCCGTCAGCCTCATGACTGCTCCTTTAACTTGTGGAGCGCTTCAACAAGTGGTTTTTGGTCCTGATATGCACGAACAAGAGTCGCAACGGCTGAGCCATCAATGCCCTTCGCCTCTAGCAAAGACGGCAACTCATCCAGAACCGATCTGCGATCAACCGGCACAGGATCAATTTTCAGGGGCAGCAGGGGTGCCAGTAAACGATTCAGGTCTTCCAACACGGTAAGTTCTTTGCCCGCAGCAATTAACTTTCGCAGCCTGGACGTGTCATACCTGATTTCTGTCAGGCGTGATACCTCTTCTGCGGCCAAGATGCTCGGGGTCATGAGGACGAGATAGCCGTCCCAAGCCTTTGCATCGCCGCGATCAATGTATGCCGAAATGAGATCGACAAGCGCAGCTTGGGCGTCATTCCAACTTAGTTCCAATTCAGACCAGGTGTTGTACACAGCAACAGCCACAATGTTGTAAACGTCTTCAAACAGTCTCGTCCCCGAGTTGAGAAGGTCTGTCTGATCAACTTTCTCAATGCGTTTGTAACCTGCGCTTTCCAAGAACTCGGTCGCACCCGCGAGTAAATCCGTTACCGTTAATGGAAGGAGTTCGCTCATTAACTCACCACATTGTTGATCAAGTTTGGATTGTCACGTAATTCGTACGCATTCACCATTCTGATATTAGAAACCGCGCCCACAATGTCTCCCTCTTCGTAGTCCGTTACGAGATTTGGCGGGGCTGACATTTGCTTAGTGGGCATGATCGCTGATGTCACAATTGCAATCGTTGGCACTCTTCCGTGCCTTAACCATTCACGGCCCTGCTTTTGAAGTTCAGACTCAATCGCCAGCCAACGCTTTGTTCCGCGCCCTGAGACGAAAGCGATAATGGCAACCCGCCGATTGTCAGATGTGAATTCAAGCAATCCATCAGAAAATGTCGCTCTAAGACCGGTTGTCCGCTCAATAAGAGCTAAAACAAGTACCAGGTCAGCCCACTGTTGTACATCCACTCCCTTGAATGGTAAATACGATTCTTTTTCTAGGAACCATGTTGCACGAAGAAAGCCCACTCCCAGAATCCCTAGCCCTGCAATTCTCTTACAAATGTCAATAACGTCTTCAACGTGCCATCCGTTTGTATTTGCCAACTGGGTGCAGGCGGATTCCAACTTTGCTCGGTGCTCTTCCATTACTCTGGCGCTCAGTTCTTCCATGAAATCAGCCCAAGTGCTCTGTATATAGGATTCAGCATTCAGCCCCAATAACGCAAGAAATGGTGATTGCGCCGCCGTTCCCCTACCCACAACGTAAGCAGACGATGTCACGTTTGATTTCCTGATTCGTTGGACGCTGGCGGTCAGTACACCTGCTGGACTTCCCAGACCAACAAACACTGACACCGAAGCTGCCATTACTCGCTGGGTAATCAGTTCTTCCCATTTGCCTTTCCAATGGTCTTCTAGCGCTTCCGTTCGCAAAATCCAATCGTTTCCTGGTGAATTGGCGTTACGGTGCAGATAAATCAGGTTGGTGAGTCCGGCGATATATTCCGGTCCTTCAAGAATTTCAACTTCATGCCCGCCAACAGTCATCAAAGCGTGAGAGGCTGCCAGATCAAAATTTAACGTGAGTACGGCGAGTAAGGCCTGTTCCCTGAGTAAAGCGGCTGCAAGCAAATAACCTTCATTGGGTCGCGCCAATCGGAAAGCTTGTTTGGGAAGACGATTTACCAACTCCTCTTGGCTGCCAGTCTTCTTCCAGACGGCATCGGCCAGCAAAGATAAATCCTCTGGATTTTGGCATTCGCCTTCTTGCAATACATTGTCTCTGAGTAACCGACGATGAGCCTCAATTGAACAGGCTTTTGAAAGAGGCAGGTTCGTTGGAGCATCGACAGAGCAGCCAGCGCCCAAAATCAAAACAACTTTTCCGCCTGTCGCTGCTGAGATCGCTTCTAGAAGAACTGTCGGTAGTGCCATCGTGCGGGGTAAATCCTATCCAGAGTAGAAGGTGATTGAGTTTACCATTGGCGAGGAAAACCGGGGGCAGCAAATCAGCGGGGGAGTGTAACCCCTAATGTAACCCCTAGCCATTGCCTGGGTCGTTCTTGTAATCCACGATCTGCTGGTCAACCAGTTGCGGATCCAACTCATCAACGGCATGCCCGTGGTGCAGGTCGCTCAAGGCGCTGGCGATTACCCCACGCCGCGCTATGAACAACCGCTTGTGCTTGCTTTGAAATAAGAAAATCAGAAAAAATTCGGGTGAGATCGACCGCTCTCGTTTTTCTCTTGTGTCCGCCAAACTTTCGCCTTATGCTTAGTGTAGCTTCCTAACATAACTCTGCGAGACTTCCAGGGCGTTACGAGGGAAGTAAAAAAACAACTAGCGTTGCGGAAAGGCGTTCTACGCGCTCCTCCTTCGGGGGCTGGTATTGAGCGATAAGGCGTTGGCGTTCTTGAGCAAGCCGCACGGCGAAGCATCGACGCATTCAGGTGTCTGAAGTCCGCCAAGAATCTTTGTGTGTTTGGCGGAAGGTGAGCCGATACCCTTGACGGATTCAAGGAATGTCCCCGGTAACGGGTAGGGAAAGCTCATCTAAAAATTAGAAGCTTCGGATCAGCGCGACCAAGCAGCGTATCCTCGAACGCACAATCGGGGAAAGACCACAAGTCGCGGTGTAATCAGAAGTGTGCAAACGTAGCCCGCACGTAAAAGCGGCGCGGAAATTCGCAACACCCGAGTAGTAATAAGTGTCTTAGCAGGAGCAGATACAGCCAGCACAAACATGGTTCTCCGCAACCACTGACATAATGCGGAACGGCGGCCTTGAGAAGTAAAGAGGAATCGACCGGAAACGTATTCCCGCCACGTTAAAGCGGTTTGAACCAGTAAGGCATTGGCGTGCCTAGGGGTGTGGTAAAACGCCCAAAATCGCATTAGTCATCAAAAGCAAAATCCTTACACATTTATCGCTTCAAATTCTGATTTCGCACGACGCGAATCGAACAGTTTGCATTTCGCTCTGAAATCGTAACTTTGCTACTCGACTGATCCAATGGATCGCATTCAAACCTCACAGTTCTCCCTAGGAGAACCGTGCTGAGTTTGCAGAAGTGCCGGTCTCTTCTCGGCACTCATTGCAAATTGACAGACGCAGAACTAGAGCAACTCCGGCAGGAGATGTACGCCTGTGCCGATGTTGCGATAGAGTCATTCTGCGCGTCCAGAAAGCCTGGAGCGAGTCCGACCGGGGAGAGTTGTCTTGAGCCAATTCCCATCGAGGAGCGCGAAGCCGTTGCGGAGCGGGCTGCGATCCTGGAGTTTGATGGGAACCTGAAGAAACCTGAAGCCGAGCGGCAGGCATTCGGAGAATGGGTGAAGGCAAAGAACTTACCCGGCAGAAAGTCAAAAAAGAAGCCCCATATGCGCAAAAGCGGCAAATCACGCAGGCTTGACATCGATCCAGCAATATGAGATAGGTATATATCAGATGAGAGACTACTCAACACGCGAAGCGGCAAAGCTCTTGGACGTAAGCATGGCGACGATCAATCGTTACGTCGCGGCAGGAACGATTCCCATCCCTGCTTTGACAAAGGTCGGCGGGGTCACGGTGCGCCTCTGGAGTGACAGGGATATCGCAAAAGCAAGAGCTATTCTCACCGGTTTTACTGATGGCCGCAGGACGCGGCATCGCAGACAAACGCATCAAGCACAACGATGAGGTAAAAGTTCATGGCGGATAGAGTCGTCATTTATACCCGCGTTTCAACTGAGGAACAGGCCAAGGGAGGCACGAGCCTTACCGGTCAAAAGGGCGCATGTCTGGAATATTGTGAACGCGAGAACTACAAGGTCGCCAAGGTCTTTGTGGAAGAGGGCGAGTCAGCAAAAACCGCGAATCGAACACAGTTGAAAGAATTGCTGAAATATTGCCGTGAAGAAAAGAACATCAAAGTCGTCATTGTTCACAAGCTGGACCGATTCGCTCGGAATGCCAGCGATCATGCTCAGATGCGCGCCTTGTTGAGCAGCATGGGCGTTCAGCTTCGATCTGTAACTGAGCCGATTGACGATACTTCGACCGGAAAATTCATTGAGTTGGTTTTATCTGGCGTCGCGGAACTGGATAACAACATTCGCACGGAACGAAGCGTGAAAGGTATGAAACAGCGCCTTCAGGATGGCCGCTGGACGTTTCCGCCTCCTCTTGGCTATCGGGCGGGACTAGATGTGACGGGCGCTAAGACGATCATCCCGGATGAGCGGTCTGCTCCGCTGATTACTCAAGCATTTGAAGAATTCGCTACCGGGCTGCATACAAGGGAACAGGTATTGCGCAAGGTAGCTCGGCTGGGACTACAGACCAAGCACGGGAAGACTTTGAGTTCTCAGACGTTTTCACAGACGCTCAGGAAGCCGGTCTATGCTGGTCGGATTGTCGTGCCTGAGTGGAACATTGATGTTCCCGGCAAATTTCAGCCTCTTATTACCCAAACCGTCTTTGACAAGGTGCAAGCGATCCTGGATGGCAGAACGGTAGCAATCGCCCCTCGTGCTCGTAGCCACGCGGACTTTCCTCTGCGCGGATTTGTCAAATGCGGATATTGCACGGAGGCACTTACAGGAAGCTGGTCCAAGGGTCGCAACAAATATTATGCCTATTACCACTGTCAAGATGGGTGCATCCGCGAGACGAAAGATGTAATGGAAGCCCTGTTCGCGGATTTCATGCGTACCCTGCAACCGAATGCCGGGTACATGCGCCTTTATCGCGAAGTCGTAATGGACGTTTGGCGAACGAAGCAGGGCGATAGCCAAAAAGCGCAGGGCGTCGTGTCCCGCAAGATCAATCAATTGCGCGAGAACAAGTCAAAGCTCGAAGAGGCGTTCGTCTACCAGAGAGCCATTGACGCTGAAACGTACAAGGCAATGCGCTCCAAGCTGACTGAGGACCTCACCCTCGCGGAAATGGAACTCCGAGACGCCCAGTCAGAAGAGATCGAAATCGAGACTGTCTTGGATTACGCGGAGATGGTTTTAACGAATGCATCGAACCTCTGGAAATCCGCTCCAGCAGAACAAAAACAGCGACTACAGCAGGTTCTATTCCCTGACGGCGTCACTTACTCCGAAGGAAAATATCGAACCGCTGTAACGTGCTTACTTTTCAATGGAGTGGGAACAATGGGAGTCAAAAAAGAAGGTTTGGTAGCGCTACCGGGAATCGAACCCGGGTTTTAAGATTGAGAATCTCACGTCCTAACCCCTAGACGATAGCGCCACAATTTGTTTTCTATAACTTACCGGATGGGCAAATTATCTCTTCTTGCACTGGTTTCGCACTTACGGCAGACTTGCATACTGCGGATTCCAACCGGTGCTATTCGACACATCATCAGTCGGAACGATGTGATAACAATCAATAATCTCATCCAATCCAGCACTCGCGCAAGCCTTGCTCCATTCCTTATGTGAGCTGCTGAGCCCACCTTGCCTGCATCGCTCGGCGAAAAAACGTGTTCTCTGTCAGTCTTGCCAGTTTCTGTGGAGATGACTTGTTGCTGCAATTGCCTTGCACGGGACTCTCTCCCAAAACTCAAGCGAAGGAAAAGCTATGCCAGGAAAAGTTAAGGAAATGCCAAAGAAGCCGAATATCCTCGTCATCTTCGGAGACGACATCGGGCAATCAAATCTGAGCTGCTACACACACGGGTTGATGGGCTACCGCACGCCTAACATTGACCGTCTGGCAAAAGAAGGCATGCTCTTCACCGACTCATACGCCGAGCAGTCGTGCACCGCCGGTCGATCGGCGTTCATCACGGGGCAGAGCGTGTATCGTACCGGCCTTTCCAAGGTCGGCATTCCAGCAGCGCCGGTCGGTATGCCGGACAACATTGTCACCGCTGCCGCACTTTTGAAAAATCAAGGTTATGCGACGGGCCAGTTTGGCAAGAACCACCTGGGCGATCTCAACAAATTCCTGGCGACAGTGCATGGATTCGATGAGTTTTTCGGAAACCTGTATCACTTGAACGCTGAAGAAGAGCCAGAGCGTCCCAATTATCCGAGCGCCAAGGAATTTCCTGACTTCCGCAAGAAATTCGGGCCGCGCGGCGTCATACATAGCTGGGCCACCGATAAAGACGATCCGACCGAAGAGCCGCGTTGGGGAAGAGTCGGCAGGCAGAAGATTGAGGACACCGGTCCACTCAATAAAGCGCGCATGGAAACCTGCGACGACGAATTCGCCGCCGCAACCAAGGACTTCATCAAGCGCCAGCACGAGGCAAGCACCCCGTTTTTCGTATGGCTCAACTTCACCCACATGCATGTTTTCACCCACACGAAGAAATCGAGCCTGGGTCAAGCCGGCAGATGGCAGTCTCCCTACCATGACACAATGATCGATCACGATAGAAACGTTGGCGATGTTCTCGATTATCTCGACAAACTCGGCATCGCCGAAAATACTTTCGTCATGTATACAACCGACAATGGGCCGCACATGAACACATGGCCCGATGCGGGCATGACTCCGTTCCGCAGTGAGAAGAACACGAATTGGGAAGGCGCCTTCCGCGTGCCGTTGATCGCACGCTGGCCGGGTCATATCAAGCCGAACTCAGAAGCCAACGGGATCGTGCAGCACCATGACTGGCTGCCAACGTTTCTCGCCATGGCCGGCGAGCCTGACATCGTAGAGAAGCTCAAAAAGGGCGGCTACGCTGCCAACCACCGGCAATTCAAAAACCACATCGATGGCTATAACCTGGTGCCGTATCTCACCGGTGAAACCAAAGAAAGCCCCCGGCAGCTCTTCATGTATTTCAGCGATGATGGAGATGTGCTGGGCATGCGCTACGACAATTGGAAGATTGTATTCATGGAGCAGCGTTGCAAGGGCACGCTGGAGGTCTGGGCAGACCCGTTCGTCCCATTGCGACTACCCAAGATCTTCAACCTGCGCATGGACCCATACGAGCGTGCCGACATAACTTCGAACACCTATTGGGAATGGGTGATCGAAAATGTCTTTATGGTCTATCCGGCACAGGCAATTGCCGGGCAGTTCCTGGCGACTTTCAAAGAATTTCCACCGGCGCAGAAGGCTGCGACGTTCACAATTGATCAAGCTCTGGAGAAAATGACTGCTGCCGCCACCGGCGGAGGTACAGCCAAGTCCGCCTAATGTAGATGATCTGTCTCCAACAGCTGGAAATGGCGTGAGATTCTCAATCGAGAATCTCACGTTTTACTCTACGGGCAGTAGCGCAACTCTGTTTGTGGGACTTACTTAAGCTCTAAAGTCTCGAGGGTAGCTTGAAGTTGCCAGGATTGTGAATTGAAGCCTAACGCGTAGCGCAAATATTATCGCCACCGTGAATAATGGATTCCGGCTTTCTTCCAGCTATCTAGTCCAGTTGATGGGGGGAACAAGAAAACTCGCACAATCACCTAATCCCATCGAGCATCAGTAACTCATTTGTTGATTATTCTTTTGTCAATTTTGCTCGCACAGCGCACAACTGCCACGGATTCTCTATAATCGATGGGACGCGCAGTCGTTTTTTTAAATCAACACAATTTCTGTAGAACTGAAGAAGAAGTCGAGGAGTATTTGCAGCATGGCAGAAAAACCTCCCAAGAAATCGAATAAGAACACGTCATCCACGAAAAGGACGGCAAAGACGGCATCAACCGTCACGCCGATTGATGCCAGCAAAGGCGGAGAAACACACGGCCGTGTGCCGCAAGTAGGAAACAGTTTAGGCGCCGAGCAGAAGACTGCAGACCATAAGACTGCAGACCATAAAATCGCAAATCATGAAATCGCGGAACAGATCCGTGTGCGTGCCTATGAGCTATTTGAGCAGCGCGGACGGCTTGAAGGCTATGAGCATGAAGATTGGGTCCAGGCTGAGGCCGAAATTCTGTCAAAATATCAAAGAGGGAAAAGCGCGTAAGCCAGCATGAAACACGCCCTCCTGCTCGATGACAATATCGCCCAGCTCACGGTACGCGAGCTGGTGCTGCGCAAGGCCGAGATTGAAAGCCATGTGGCCACCAACGCACAAAGCGCCCTGGCGCTGCTGCGCAGCGAGGTAGGACGGGACAAAATTGGCATCGTGATTACCGATCACCTGATGCCGGGCATGGATGGCGTGGAGTTTGTACGCCAATTGCGGACTTTCAACCAGGAAGTCCCTGTAATAGTGATTAGCGGCCTGCCGGACGCCGACACGGAATACACCGGTTTGAACGTCATTTTCCGGGTAAAGCCTTGTGATCCTGAGGATTTAATATCCCTTGCTAAATCGGCCCTGCAATCTAAGGCCTCCGCCTAATTGAAAGATTGCAGTAGGCATGGAATCATATTAAGCTCCACACAATGCCATTATTAGGTAGCTTTTGTCTTTTATTCGCTTTGGCGCTTGCTCTCTACTGCTTTGTAGTAGGGATCCTGGCAGCTGTGCGTACAGATGCCATTGGCAATCGGCTGGCAGAGACGGCGCGGCGTGCCGGCATGGCCACTTTTGCCGCCGTCTTCCTGGCCTCAGCTGCGCTGGTCTATGCCGCGATGACCAATGACTTTTCCGTCGCCTACATTCTTCACCATTCCAATCGCGCTCTGCCCGGGCCCTACAAGTTTGCTGCTCTATGGTCAGGTCAGGAGGGGTCCATCCTCTTCTGGGCGCTGCTTCTCTCGGCGTATGGATTTGTGCTGCGGCTGCGCCATAAGGTTGATCAGCGGCTCGTCGCCATGGCTTCCGTGGTGCTCGCCGGAATCCAGATTTTCTTTCTGATTCTTGTCAATTTCGTCGCTAATCCTTTTGGCATGATGGACCGTGTGGCCGCGGACGGCAACGGCCTGAATCCGCTGCTGCAATATCCGGAAATGGTCATCCACCCGCCGATGCTTTATCTCGGCTATGTGGGCGTCTCTGTGCCTTTTGCGTTTGCGCTGGCAGCATTGATTCTGCGGTATCCGGGCGAAAAATGGATCCACATCACCCGGCGCTGGACCATGGTGGCATGGCTGTTTTTAACCTGCGGAATTTCCCTGGGAGCGCATTGGGCTTATGCCGTGTTGGGCTGGGGCGGTTATTGGGGCTGGGACCCGGTAGAAAACGCTTCCCTGCTTCCGTGGCTTTCCACTACTGCATTTCTGCACTCCGTGATGATGCAGGAAAAGCGCGGCATGATGAAGGTATGGAACGTCTGGCTGATTTTTATCACCTTCATGCTATCGATTCTAGGCACACTGCTGACACGCAGCGGTCTTGTCAGTTCAGTGCACTCATTTGCGCAATCCAGCATTGGAACCTGGTTCACGACCCTCTTAGCAATCATTTTCGTCGTCTGCCTGGTCTTTTTCATTAAGAATCGCGATCATCTCCGCTCTGAGAACAAGCTGGAATCGCTGGTCTCTCGCGAATCGAGTTTCCTGTTCAACAATCTGGTCCTTCTCGGCGCGTGCTTTGCGGTGCTGTGCGGCACGCTGTTCCCGATCCTGTCAGAAGCGGTTCGCAATGTAAAAATGAATCTAGGCGCTCCGTTCTACAACAAAGTGATGGTCCCGATCGGACTTTTCCTGATCTTCCTGACCGGCGTAGGCCCGTTGCTGGCATGGCGCAGCACGTCACTGGGCAGCATCAAACGCAATTTTAGAATTCCCGCTGCCACTGCCCTGTTGGTTGAGATTATCGTGGCCGCCATCCTTTACAAAAACGGAGTACGCTTCTGGACCGACATGAGCCAGATGTATGCGATGCTCGCGTTTTGCTTGAGCACGCTGGTCATTGCCACCATTAGTTCTGAATTCATCCGCGGCGGTCTGGTCTGGAAAAACAAGTTGCAGATAAACCTGTTCAGCGGAATGTATCAGCTGACACGCCGCAATATGCGCCGCTATGGTGGATACGTCGTCCACTTTGGCGTGGTGCTGGTTGTGATCGGGCTTTCAGGTGCAGCGTTCAACCAGGATAAAGAACAGGAAATGGCCAAGGGAGACACGCTTCAGATTGGGCGTTACACGCTGGTAGGCCAGGAATACACAGAGGACGACAACGCCAATTATCGTTCGCAGGCGGCCATGCTTGAAGTTTATAAAGACGGCAAATTCCTGACGCAGCTCAACCCTGAAGAGCGTTTCTTCAAAGCCAGCGGCGGACAGCCTGTCCACATTGTGGCAAACCATTCCACGCTGCGTGAAGACCTCTATGTGATCTATGAAGGCCGCGATAACCAGACGGACCATCCGATTATCAAGGCCTTCATCAATCCTCTTGTGAACTGGATTTGGATCGGCGTATTGATAGTCGTGCTGGGAACGGGAATGGCCCTGGTGCCGAATGCGGTGTCGGTTGCGGTTCCTGTTACCAAGGCGGTATCTGCCACCTCTTTGGAAGAGCGGGGTATGCAACCCGCGGGAGCAGGTAAGTGAAACGAATCGCCCGGCTATTGATACTTCCCTGCATGGCAATCCTGCTCATGGGAGCAGACAACCAGGAAGCCCGATACCAGAAGATCGGCGGCAAGATCATGTGCAGCTGCAGCTGCGCGCAAATGCTCTTGAAATGTAATCACGTGGGCTGCCCGAATTCTGCTCAGATGATCCGCGAGTTGCGGGCCAACGTCCAGAGCAACCGCAATGATGAAGAGATTTTGAATTGGTTCCGCGCCAACTGGGGCGTTACAGCGGTGGTTGAGCCTTCAACCCACGGCTTTGAATTGCTGGCCTGGGTGCTGCCTGCTGCTGGATTAGGCCTGGGATTGCTGGTGGTAGTCTTCTTCATTCGCAGTTGGAAGCTACGGCCTGTGCCGGTTGCCGTGGCTGACCTGAACCTTTCCCCTGACCTTGAAGCCATGCGTGCGCGGGCCCGCAAGGAGACGGAATTATGAGTCCGGCCGTAATTGACTATGCCATCAAGATGTTTTGTTGCGTGTTTGCGGCAGGCATCCTGATCTACGTTTTCCTTCCCAGCCGTGACACTGAAACCGCCGTGGCCAAGACGCGCGTCACTTATCTTTACGAACGCAAAGAAGTTGTCTATGAGAATTTGCGCGACCTGAATTTTGAATTCAAGTCAGGCAAGTTTGCCCAGGATGACTATGACGGCATGCGTATTGGCCTGGAAGCGGAAGCAGCCCGCGTGATGGCCGAGATTGAAATGTTGGAAGCTGCCGCAAAAGCCTGAAGGAGTCCATTCCATTGAAGCAAGTGAAACAAGCCGGTATCACCTTATTGCTCTTTCTTTGCTCGGTTGCCGTCTCTGCAGAGACGCTGAAAGGCGTGATCCAAAACAGCACCACCAACAAACCTTCTGTCGGCGATGAGGTCACGCTAAAAAAAATCGGCAATGGCATGGAAGAAGTGGCCAAGGTCAAGACCAATGCCCGCGGCGAATTCAGCTTTAACGTCCCGCCTTCGCAACAGCCTTATGTCGTATGGGTCCAGCACCAGGGCGTAACCTATACGCAGGCAGCACTGGCCGGCGGAGCTCCCGTTGCCTTGCGGGTTTTTGACGCATCTCCAGACGTAAAAGAAATTTCCGTTGCTGATCACGCCATAGCGCTCCAAACCGCAGAGGGCGGATCGACACTGAGCGGCGAAGAGTTTTATACCGTCAGCAATGAGTCAAACCCACCGCGAACTCTCACCGGACAACATACGTTTGAGTTGTACCTGCCGGAAGGCGCAACGATTCTCGAAACCAGTGTGCAAACTGGTAAAGCGCAGCTGAAAACCGCTCTGGTTCCTACATCTGAAAAGAACAAGTATGCCTTTGTCTTTCCCATACGGCCGGGCCAAACTCAATTTCACATCATGTATTCCGTTCCTTATTCCGGCAAGTTGCAGATTGATCCCAAAACGGATCGTCCAACGGAGACCCTGATGGTAGCTGCGCCGGATTCCATCAAGTTTTCGCCGACAGATACCACGCTCTACCAGATCAAAACCAATCCGCAGTTCAAGAACGTAAACTTCTTCATCGCAAAGAATGTTAGTCCGCAGCAAAAAGCATCATTTGAAATTGCCGGCCAGGGAGAGATGCCGCGCGATGAAGCGGCTGCGCCTGCACCCAGAGCTAACGGACGCGGAGAGCCTGCCGGTCCAGGCGGCGGTCTCGGCGTGCCAAACGAGAGACCCGATCCTTTGCACAATGGTCAGTGGATGTTTCTCGGAGTGCTTTCGCTTTTCCTGGCTGCGGGAGCAACTTTTATTTACACATCAAACCAGAACGTCCCCGCAGCGGCCACAGCAGGATCCAAGCCAAAAGACCGATCAGGAGTTCTTCTGGAAGCGATGAAAGAAGAAGTATTCCAACTGGAATCCGATCGTTTACAAGGCAAAATCAGTCCGCAGGACTATACGACCGCAAAAGCCGCACTGGATAAAACATTGCAGCGGGCCGTGCAGCGCCAGGCGAAAGCATAATCCATCCGCGCTCGATGAAAAACTGCGGTACCATGCTCCACGGCGTACAAATTTTCTGACTTGCGAGCTTGAATGGCCTTGATTGTTAAATCATCTTCTTTGCACGGCGCTGGAGTTTACACCACTGCGCCCATTCAAAAAGGGGCTCACGTCCTTGAATACACCGGGCCTCGCCTGACCTCAAAAGCGTGCGAAGGCATGTATGCGGATACTGAGGTGACATACCTCTTTGCCATGGATGACGGGGACACGATCATTGACGGCTTTGGCATCGCCGCCTTCGTAAACCATACTTGTGATCCAAACTGTGAAACCGATCAAATCGATAACCGCATTTGGATCATGGCCCAGCGCGACATCAAGGCCGGAGAAGAACTCACTTACGATTACAACCTGTTTGATGGGGATATAGGCGAGAAAGCGCCATGCTATTGCGGTCTAAAAGGCTGCCGTAAAACCATGTTCTCTGAAGAAGAAGTCGCCCGCCAGAAAAAAGTGCTTCGCCAGCGCAAGAAGCGGAGAGAAGCCGCACGGTTGCGGCGGCTCAAGGCGCACAAATCAAAATAAAAATGCAGTCGCTTGCGACGGCATTTTCCTTGTTTTTAAAAAAGATTTTGAATTGCGTTATCTCTGAATAGCTGCTGATGTTCCGTTCCAGCTGACTGCCTGATCCAGCCGGATGACCATGCCAGTCTGCGCAGGCAGATTCACGTCTTTGCCTTTAGTGGAAAGCACATAGCCGCCGCCAGCGAGCCCGCCAATGGCTAACCCTTTTAATGGATCTCCAAAACTCACCCCGTGAGCAGTCCCCGTGCCTGCTTCCACCCCAACGGCCTTAGGCTGACCCTCTTCTGCTGTTTTCTTAGGACTCTTACCACTGGTGTCACGGACAGAAATCAGTGTTGCCGAGAGCGGCAAGGTCTGTCCATTAGGTAGAACGATATCGCGAAAGCGCAGGCTAAGCTGCACCTTGTCATGCAGCGCTGCCAATGCCTTGCTGTCTTCAGCGTCAGCCACTTCGCCCTCAACGCGTGCCCCATTGGGAATGACGACGGCGCCATTATTCGCGCTCACCTGATCGGCAATCGTCGCAGTAAAGCGGTCCCCAGGCTTGGATACCCTGGTAGAAAGCGGTGTATCCAGCAAAGCGTGGATCTCGGTTCCGGCATTGATTTGGCTCCCTGCTGCGGGTTCCGAATTGGGAACATTTTGCGATGCAGCCGGAGTTTGCGCACCCGAAAGCTGGCTTGGGCTATTACCGCTACCCGAAGAGGTTTGGGCGGAGCCTATTGCTGCGGTGATCAGCGTGAACAGGACCAATTTAGCTGAACTGCCCAACATGAAATTACCTCCTAGGGTGGCACTTACGGTTTTAGAAGCAGAGAAGAGAAATATGGGTTGGCCTTCAGCTCACTTTTTGCCTTAATCCAGCATCTCTGTTACAGACAACGTGGCACGTTATAATCATTTAGGTCGTTTTTTCTTTCTCAGGAGCTCTCAATTTGACAGTGAATGGTCAGCCTTCAAAACCCCGGGTCTTGGTAGTGGATGACGAACGAGTCATCGCCGATACCCTGGCGATTATCCTCAACCAGAATGGATTTGACGCCTCTGCGGTCTATACCGGGACTGCGGCCGTGGATCGCGCACGCGAAACCAAGCCCGATTTGATTATCAGTGATGTCATTATGGGAGACATGAACGGGATTGAAGCCGCAATCCGCATACGCCAGATTCTGCCCGGCTGCAAAATCCTTCTGTTTTCAGGCCAGGCTGCCACAGCGGACTTGCTGGAAAAAGCGCGCGCCCAGGGACATGAGTTTGAAATCCTGGCGAAGCCTGTCCATCCACAAGACTTGCTGGCAAAGCTGAGAAATTAAGTTTGGGTAAGCCTATTCCGGCCAGCGTCGGGCTCCGTGCAGAACCCTGAGAACACGGACTCTCTGGTCAACAATTTCGTACACAACCAGATAGGGTAAAGGAACTAATACCAGCTCGCGTGTACCCTTTTTGCGGCCTGGTCGGCCACGACTGGGAAACTGCTTCAACTCTGTGGCTGATTGATAAATCCGGCGTGTAGTGTCTACAGCAATTTCTGGATTTTGTTGAAATAGGTAATCAGAGATTTCTTCAAGATCCGCTGCAGCTACATGCGTCCATTCAACTAGCATCAGGAGCGAGATTGTCTTTCTTTTAATCGCTTCTCAATTCGCGCCACAACTTCATCGTGATCGATGAGCTTACCCTCGGCAGCTTGCAACTGGCCCTTTTCAACCTCTTTGCTAAACCATGCATCATGGTCCAACAAACGGTCCACAGCTTCTTGGAGCACCTGGGCTGTGTCTTGCCCGTTGCGAGCGGCCAATTGACGCAATAAAGCCTCTTTTTCCGGGGTGAGATGAATCTCCATAATGTCAGTCTAGCAGCATGGATTTGACTGTCAACAGAAGCTGACGAAACGAAATATCTTTAAAGCTCTCGCCGGCCTTCCATGGCCTTCAGCATTGTTACTTCGTCTGCATATTCAATGTCGCTACCTGCCGGAATACCAGTCGCGATCCGAGTAATCTTCACGCCAGGCCGCTTGAGCAATCCTGTGAGATGTACTGCCGTGGCTTCGCCTTCAATCGTGGGATTGGTGGCGATAATCACTTCATCCAAACTTCCGCTCTCAATCCGTCTCATCAGTGAGGGGATGCGTAATTGTTCCGGACCCACACCGTGCAGTGGCGAGATGGCTCCATGCAGAACGTGATAAACACCGTTATAAAAACGTGCCTTCTCAATGGAAGCAATGTTGGTGGGCTCTTCCACAACGCATACCAGACGCTGATTGCGAGTAGCGCTGGTGCAATAGCTGCACGGATCAACATCAGTGATATTGCTGCATACGGAGCAAAGATGAAGTTTTTCTTTAAGATTGCGGATGGCCACTGCCAGTCCGTCGGCGTCTTCCGCGCTTGATCGCAAAATATGAAACGCCATGCGCTGGGCGCTCTTGCTGCCCACGCCGGGAAGTTTTTTCAGCTCGTCAATCAGTCGAGCCATGGGCTCGGCAAACTTTGCCACAGATCCCTCTAGAGTCCCGGAAGGCCCATTCCGCCCAGCATTCCGCCAACGGTTGATTGCATTGCTTCATCCACTTTTTGCGCTGCGGCGTTCACGGCAGCCGTAACCAGGTCCTGCAGCATCTCTACGTCGCCGCCCTTTACTGCTTCAGGATCGATC